>Ga0206130_10007920_pt1 | contig 11594 bp, 10 predicted proteins | sample Helgoland_Spring_9_FD_148637 | JGI IMG/M metagenome (GOLD analysis project Ga0206130, IMG submission 148637) | Pelagic subsurface seawater microbial communities from Kabeltonne, Helgoland, North Sea - Helgoland_Spring_Bloom_20160512_1 | ecosystem: Environmental > Aquatic > Marine > Epipelagic ...
ATAGGGATAGGAAAATAATTAGGGCTAGGATAAAGGAAAGGTTAGAGGGGGTTAAGAAAGTAAGTGTATAATAAATAATTAAATGTGTTTTAAAAATAAGTAGGTTTATGGGAATTATTGTAAATAGTGGTAAGAGTAGCAGAAAAGCTACTGAAAGAGATGTTGCTAGATTGGCTGCAAAAGCACACAATGCAAAATCTTCAAAAGTTATTAAGGAAGATGTTGATGTTGAAAAGTGTCCAGAAGGTGTTGATGAGTCTGAGTGTTGTCCAGAAGGTGTTGATGAGACTAAAACGGTTGTGGAAGAAGAGGTTGAGGCTCCTATAGAGATTGCTTTACCAAAACCTTCCACAAAGAAAAGTTCTACGCCAAAGAAAAGAAAGGTGGCAACAAAAAAAGATTAATATCTTTTAAGTTTAGTGAAAGGTTTACGTAATTTTTTACGTATTAGTATTGAAGCAAAAGTAAATTTAATTAAAATAGATTGGTAAATTATGAGTGTAAAATCAAGGTTTGATAGAAAGTCCCTTAAAGGAACATCATTAGAGGTTATTCAAGAACAAAACAATGAGATAGCATCTTCATCAAAAAAGAGGGAGTATCTAAAGATTAAGGAGGGCACAAATAAGATTAGGATTTTCCCTGCACACCCAAATTCTGACGAAAAAGATAGGTATGCTCAGAAAAAGTATGTTGCATGGCTACCCTATAAGAATGATGAAGGTAAGATTTCCAGTAGATCTTACATGAATGCAAAAGTTCATGCAGGTCAAAAGAAGGATTTGATTGAGGAGTATGTAAGAGTGGCAACTGAAATAATTCAAGTTGACAAGAGTCTTACAACAAAGGATAAGGCTGAGAAACTAAATTCTCTTACTGACTTTAAGAAGGGGATTGGTCATCAAGGAAAGTATCTGGCTTATGCTGAAGAGGTTGGTTCTGGGGATAGGGGACTTATTGAATTCACATTTGGTGTTAAGAAAAAGCTTGATGCAATTTCATTGGCTGAGATTGAAGAAGATTCAACTGCACCAGACGTTATTTCAGATCCAAACGAAGGATATATTCTTACAATTAAGTATGATACAACAAAAACAAATACTGAAAAGTATTCGGTTCAACTTGGTAGAAAGGTTACTCCAGTGTCAGATGAATCATTAGATTGGTGGTTTGAGGAGGACTCAATTTATGAAATTCTTCATGGAAACGTAAATTATCATCAAGGAATTATTGACTCTATAAAATCTGGTCTTGAAATTTATGATGAAAAAAATGATTTGGGTATCGTTAATTCTAATGAGTTTTTGGATGTGTTTAAGGAGTTGAGAGCTGAATTACCAGAAGCCCCACAAAGAGATGGTGATAGTGGTGGAAGCAATATTAGTAGCGATAATGATGATGATGAGTCTGAGGAGGACGAAAAGACTCTTGGTGAACACTCTAAAGATGAGTTAAAAAAGTTTATTATAGAAGCCGATTTGGACATAAAGATTTATCGAAAGGATACTGTTGAAGATGCTTTGGAAAAAATTGAGTTTGAGACTGGATTAACTGACTTGCACTATCCTTCAGACCTTTCTGAGATTTCTGAATCACCTAAAGTTGAAGATGACTCTGCTTTTGAAGAAGATGAGGAAGAAGGTGAGTATGAGAAGACTAATAGATCTGATCGTACTAGACATAGTAAAACTGAGGGTGCCGAAGAGGATGTTGAGGAGAATGAGCCTAAGAAATCTAGAAGAACAAGACGTTCTAGACAATAATATATATTTAACTAAGGGGAGTGTTGAAAAACTCTCCCCTTTTTTAATTTTAAGGTATGGAAGAAGTATTTGTTAATATAAGTGGATATTAGGGACTATATAAGATAAGTAATTTTGGATTCATAAAGTCATTGAGAACCAATAAAAAGAGGTGTTCATTGAGATATTACTTAGATGAAAATATTGCATTAAATATAAGGGGTGGAGCTGAGAGAGCTATAGAAAATGGGTGTTTTGAAAAATTCTTAAAAGATTTAAGGTTATGAAAAAAGCAATAAGATTGTGTTTAACGGACACACACGCAAACATAAATAATATAGGTTTGCAGGAAAGTATTTGGCTTCAAGCCATAGATGTATGTAAAAAACACAACATAGATGTAATTCACCACTTAGGAGACTTCGTTACAACTAGAAAGGCTCAAAGTCTATCGGTATTGGAGCATCTAATGTGGATTAAAAATATATTGGGGAAAAATAATATTGGGTTAGTTGGAATTACAGGCAATCATGATCGAACAAACTTGGAATCTGTTTTTGCATACCCAAATATTTTCAATGATGAAAATTTTAGGATTGTTGAGGAGAGTTATCAAGAAGTTGTGGGTGATATAGAGTTTAGTTTCCTATCATACTTTCCAGAAACTGGATCATATAAGGAGAGATTCAATAATATTAAGGTGAGTAAAACAAAGTTTACTATTCTCCATACACACATAGGTATATCTGGAGGTCTTTCTCATAAGAATGCGACTATAAATAAGGAGGTTCCATCCGATATGTTTGGAGACTTTGATCTTGTTACCTCTGGACATTACCATAACTTTAATAAAGTTGAAAATAGTGTGGGTACCGACATATATTATATTGGAAGTGCATATGCTGCCAATTATGGTGAGGATAACGATAAGGGCTTTACAATAATTTATGATGATGGATCTATTGAATTTCACCAAACAGATTTTCCTAGATATGAGACAATATCAGTAGATATTTCTGATGTTGATGGAAAATGGCTATCTTCTACAAAAAAACATATTTCTGAAACAGGGTCTAATATTAGAGTTATTGTGACTGGGGATGAGTCGGAACTAAAGAAGATTAAGAAGCAGAAATTTTCAGATATTGGTGTAAAGAAGCTTAAGTTAGATACTGATAGTGTTGGTCTTGAGGCAAACAAAAATAGAGCTTTTGTTAGCTTAGACAAAGATACTGTTCGAAAAGAATATAAGAAATTTTGTGTAAGTCAAGAGATTGATCCTGACTTTGGAACATCTTATTTGTGATAAATATTGATGGGGAGACATAATTCCCCTTTTTTTTACGTATTAATAAAATAAACAGGAAAGTATGTGGAATTTTAGAAAACTTGAAATAGATGGTCTTATGTCATTTGGTCAAGCAACAATTGAGTTTGTTGATGGCGAAGTTTTAGTGATATATGGTGTTAATAAGGATGCTGGAGAGGAGAAGTCAAATGGATCTGGTAAGTCTGCCTTATTGGAAGGGATTGGCTTCGGTGTCACAGGATCTCCATTAAGAAAAATTAAGATTGGTGAATTGGTTAATGATGATTCTAAACACGCAAATGTGTCGGTTACATTGGAGAACATTGGCTTAAATGAGGTTATGCAAATTAATAGAATTGCTTATCCAAGGAAATCTTCTGTGTGCCAAATTTTAATTAATGATGAGGTGATAAGTAATCTCACTTCTACTGATGAGGCGAACAAATTTATTGAAACTAAGCTTGGTATTGTTAGGGAAGATTTGCTAAACTTCTTTGTATTGACTGCAGCTAAGTTTACCCCATTTCTGGATGCTTCAGACACTAAGAAGAAAGATATTATTAACCGATTCTCAAACGGAATCATAGTTGATGAGTCTATTTCTTTATTGGAGGATGACAAGGATGCGTGCAATGAGGAGTTATCAGACATTAGTGCTCAACACGGTCAGTACGAAAAAACATTGGAGGCATTAGAATCTACGCTATTGGATGTGGAGAATGGAGCTAATGAAGGCAATGATGATGAGAATAGGATAAGGGGGCTTGCAGATGAGATTTCTAAAACCAAGAAAACTATCACTGATCAGCAAAAAGAATCTCTTCTTTTGGAAAAGGATTTGAGGGATATTGATGAGGAAATTGGTGAGCTGGATAAGACAGATAGCTTGGAAAATGAATTGAGTAAGCTTGTTCACGATGAAAAGAAACAGCGTGAAAAAAGAATAAAGCTTAAAGCCAAATTGCAAGAAACTGATCACCAAATTAAGCACATTCAGCTAAAGATAGATGGATCCATATCTTGCCCAAATTGTAGCCATAAATTTGACCCAACAGATGATGAATTTGATTTGGTGGAAGCCAAAAAGGAGTTGCTTAAATTAGAAGGTGTTAGAGAAGAAATTGTGAGCAGTGGAAAGGCGGTAAGACAAGGACTTGATATATATGGTAAGAAAATTGGCGATATTAACGAAAAAATATCTAAGATTTTGGTTGTTGCTAAGAGTCTTGATGAAGAGAGAAGACTTATAATAAATGACATAAGTGCTGCAAAGTCATTAAAAGAGTCTTTGAATAGTAGGATTGAGTCCTATGAAATCAAAATAGAGGCTCTATCAAGCAAAGAAGGGAGAGATGTCGTAACACCATTAAAAAACAAAATAAGTTCCGTAAAAGCAAAATTTGAGCCAATAGCAGTTAAGTTGGGCGAATTAGTTGAAGAGCTTGATGACTATAATGTGCAGCTTGACGTATTTAAAAGATTTAAGTCACATTTAGCTAATATGAGCTTGAAATCAATGGAGGGATTAGTTAATGACTATCTTGATAACTTTGGTTCTGACATTTTCCTTCAACTAAATTCTGACAGCAAGTTGGCTAGTGGTAAGACAAAGGAGAAGATTGATGCAACACTTATTAGAAATGGGGTTGATATTGGATCATTCAATAAGAGGTCTGGTGGTGAAAAAGCTGCCATTAACTTAGCATTTGCTAAGACTCTCAGTCACCTAATTAATTTGAATGCTGGTGATAACAAGGGACTTAACCTACTTATTATTGATGAGATTTTGGATAGTACAGATGCTGAGGGATTAACTAATATGGTTAGGTCTTTTGAAAGAGAAGAAAATAGTATTATGTTGATATCACATATTCCATTACCATCTTCAGTTGGTAAGCAATTAGTTGTTTGTAAGGAAAACGATATATCTAGACTTTTGTAAAATAGCTGTAAAACAAATTAAAGAATTTAATAAATAGATATGAGAAATATAACACAAGAAGAGTTCGATAATTTACCAATTGTAAATGGGTTTAAAGAATGCCCAAGTAATACAGATTATTCTAATATTAAAAACTTTGGTAATTATTGCATATTTGGTAATTATTGCAGATTTGGTAATGGTTGCATATTTGGTAATTATTGCATATTTGGTATTAATTGCATATTTGGTAATTATTGCAGATTTGGTAGTGATTGCAGATTTGGTAATTATTGCACATTTGGTAATGATTGCATATTTGGTAATTATTGCAGATTTGGTAATGATTGCACATTTGCTGATTATTTCGCATTTGGTAATGATTGCAGCTTTGAAGGTCATAAATCAGTAGGGACTTATCCATATATTTATGTTTCTGGATTAGGAAGTAGAATAGGTTCAACAACGTATTTCTTTAACTTTGAAGAAGGTATTCATGTTCGGTGTGGTTGCTTCTTTGGAACTATTAAAGAGTTTAAGTCAAGATGTAAAAAAGAAGGTAAAACGATATATCTAGACTTTTGTAAAATAGCTGTAAAACAAATTAAAGAATTTAATAAATAGATATGAGAAAGATAACACAAGAAGAGTTTGATAATTTACCAATTGTAAATGGATTTAAAGAATGTCCAAGTAATACAGATTATTCTAATATTAAAAACTTTGGTAATGGTTGCTTCTTTGGAACTATTAAAGAGTTTAAGTCAAGATGTAAAAAAGAAGGTAAAACGATATATCTAGAATATTATGAAAGGATTCAATCATGAGCCAAGAGAGTTCTTTAAAAGTGATGGGGAAAATTACTTTGGATGGTTTTTAGACGATCTAATGGACTATGGGTATGTGGATGATTGGTTGTATGAATCTGAGATATTCGTGCTGTCAGAGCCCTACAAAATATCATGGACAAAGCAGTTGAAGACCAAGACAAAGGATATGAAGATGTCTGTTTTGGAGAAGGTGACATATGAGCCAGACTTTAAGATAATTTGGAATAAAAAGGCAAAAGGAATATTTTATCACGATATAGGTGATGAAATTAATGATCCAAAAACAATGCCATACTTTTTTGCACAAGATGGTATTACTAGGATTGAAGTGAAGCCACCACATGATTTTCAAAACAAAACTGCTCAAGCAAAGATAAAAATTAAGTGGTTAAGGACTTTAGGGACATTTGTACAATTAGCAATTGTTGTCCCAAAGGTTTCTAAGGGTGGAAATGTATCCCCAAAGAATGGGATATTCAATTCATTATTTGTTCCAGAAAGATATTTGTATACAGATAAATCTGGGGCGCTGAGAAAAATAAATTTTAAATTTAAGACATTGAGGGAGTGGGAAGACACAAGAAAACAGTAGTTGCGACAGATGAGGATAGAGAAAAATATGATAAGTATATTGAGCCAAACCATGCTTTGATCAAAAATACTGTGTCTATGCTAACCCTAAAATCCAATGAGATTAATGACAATTTTCAAGACATATGTATTCATTTACTGAGATATATTGGTAGTCTAGATCCTGAAAAACCTGTTGCAAATTGGATAATAACTTCTGTTAGGAGGGAGGTTGGTAAGTTAGAGGCTGCAAAAGACTCTTATGTAGATGCATCAAAAGGATCTGATTTTGAGTATGTTACCGAGCATTCTGGATATAAGAAGAGGTATAGACCTAAGAAAGCCAAAGACTTTGTTAATTCATATGATGACACTGTGTTTAGGTCTGATCCGAATGAAATGGTTCATGATGGTGCCGATGACAGAATAATGGAAGTTGTCCAAAACCTTATGCCAGAATACGACTTTGGAACAGGGTCATATAGAGATGTGTTATCTACAATACAGAATTCATCAGATACCGACATAAAAATATTGTTTATGATGTATTATGATGGAATTAAGGTTAGGGACATATCTTTAGAACTAGGTTTGTCTGAAAGAGATGTTAAAAATGCTCTTGGTCGTGCAAGGGGTAGAGTAATAAAAGCTAAAGAAAAATAGTATGTCTAAGGGAAAAGAAAGTTTTAATGCAAAATTCTTGTTATCGTTATTTGCGATGGCACTAAAAAATCAAAGTCTAGCATCAATAGTTGGGGAACATATTTCTGAAGATTTTCTTCCAAGCAAAGAGTACACAAAGGTGTTGGCTGAGATTAAGAAAAACCTTAAGGTTCATGGCAAGCCACCCACAATAAGTAAGTTGTTTCAAAAGTTTGATGATGATGACGACATATTTTATTTGTTGGAAGACATAGAGGGTGCCGACACATCAATGACTTCAGACGAGACCTTAGAAGAATTACAATCCTTCATTATGAAGGCTAGGTTTATGAAGGAATATACTGAGATGGGTAGACTATACAATAAGGGAAAAAAGGATGAAGCTATAGGTAGATTAATCGGTCTATCTGATCACTTCAACTCCTTCTCAGTAAAAAAAGAGTTGTTTGATCCTGTTATTAGCGGTTTTGCTGAGAGGAATCTTGGTGCAATTGCAAGAAAAGGTTTGCTTGGATCTGAATATGAGCAAAAAATTTATTTTGGCATAGATCCTCTTGATCAACTAGTCAAAGGTGTTGATCCAAAACAACTAATCTGTTTTATGGGTGCTTCTGGTGGTGGAAAGACAAAGGCAATGAGATGGACTGCAGCATCCAATGCTAGGATGGGTGCCAATGTGTTGCACGTTCAGTTAGAGGGTTCTAGAGAAGAGGCTTTGGCAGGATATGGATCAACATTGTCTGGAGTACATTCCTCAACAATTGAGCATGGATTGATTGATGCCCAGAAACTTTCAGATCTTGAGTCTGCATTTGGGAAGATTGAGGGAGAAATATATGTAAAAACCTTTCAAGAATTTGCTAAGTCCCCAACAACAGCAGATGTTAGGCGAATGGTTGAGGATGTTGAAAAAGCACACAATACTAGAATTCACTTAATTGTGGTTGATTATCTAGAACTACTAAATACTGCGGATGGCAGAAATTGGAATCCAAGTGAAGAGAGGCACAGAAGAACAACAATTGCTGATGAATTAAAGGATATTGCTACAGAATTTGATAACGTTGTATTAACTGCCACTCAAGCAAACGATGTGCCACCTCAAGACCTAAATAACGACGGATTTATTTTGTCTAGACATAATGTTAGTGAGGCAAAGGGGATTGTTAAGCCGCTAACAATGTTTATTACAATTAATAGAACTATTGATGAGATTGGAATTAATAGAGCCAGATTATTTGTGGATAAATCTAGGTTTACTAGGGGTGGTCAAACATTTGAGATTTGCACTGATTTTAATATGGATAGGTTTTATGATAGAAAGAAGACTGCAGAATTGTCTCAAATAAGCGATTAAGAGCAAAATAAAGTGGGGTGTCTGAAAGGATTACCCCTTTTTCTACGTATAAAATATATGGTACTACTAACATATGATGATTTAACTGAGGTTTTAGAAAACGTTAGATATGATGGGAGAAGAACGAATGCGATTTCAGATTGCCCATATTGTGGCAAGTCACAAAAATTTGGCGTATCCTTAGTAAAGGACTCTAATGTTTGGCAATGCTTTAGTTGTGGAGAGCGTGGTGGATCAATAAAGTTAATGACCTACTTTGATAGACTTGATCTAATACAAGATTTTTTTGATACCGATGATGAGCTTGATGATCCATTTGAAGAGATGGAGGAGGAGGAGTTGGATTTAGATTTGGAGGAAGTTGAGCTCCCCGAAGAAACAAAGAGGGTTGTGTCAGATGAATATTTAGATGCTAGGGGGTGGTTTGATGAAAGCTATTTTGACTTCCCAGCATACAAATCAAAACACTTTAAGTATCAAGACTATATTATTCTTGGAGTAATGATGTACGGATCACTTGTTGGTTATGTAAGTCGTCATACTTGGGAGAAGGGGGAGATTGAGAAATACAATAAGGTGCAGAAAAGAAGGGGTAAGTATCAAGTGCTGAGATATAAAAATTCAGATGGGAATGAGTTTTCAAAAATGTTGTATGGTTTTGATACAATTGTTGAGGGCAAGACCGACACAGTAATTCTTGTGGAAGGTATTATGGACGTAATAAATTTGTCTCAAGAGCTTGACTTACTTGAGACTGATTCTGTTAGGGCAGTTGCTTCGTTTGGAAAAAAGATATCGGAGGAACAAATATTCCATCTTCAGGAAAAAAATGTTAAAAATGTTATAGTATTTTTTGATGACGATGCATGTGATGATGTGAAGAGAATAAATTTAGACAAATACTTTAATGTATTGGTTGCATCCACAAATGATGCGGATGATGTTGGCGAAGACGATGATGTGGGGGACTTGGATGGGAACCAAATTGAGCAATGTCTTTCTGTGGCAAGAAAGTCAAGTGAGTTTTTTTACGAAAAAGTAAATATCATAAAGTTATGAAAAAAGAGTTAGAAAAGTGGATGCTTGAGAATCACATAGATTTTAAGTGGTTAGAGGATGGGGTTCTTTTAGAAATTGTGGGGGCAGGAAAATTCTTTGTGCTAGATTCTGGAAATGAGGTGGTTATGGATGGTGAGTTTTCTCTAAATCTCCACTCTATGGAAACAGATCGGGATGAGTTGTTGGATGAGGAAATCATGCACACTATATATAAGTTTGGTGAAATATTTTATTATACCTCAAATAGTGATGAGATTGCTCAAATGAACAAGTTCACTTCAGTAGGCAAGGCTTTCTTGGAGATAGAGGATGACTACACTCACTTGGGTATTCATGGTCACAGAGAGCTTCTAAATGGATCTGGTCAATATGAGGATTATGCTAAAAAAGCTAAGTTTTTGGGATACAAGGCTATCGGTATTGCTGAGAAGAATTCTTTGGCAGGTGCAGTTTTGTTTCAAAATGCTTGCAATAAATATGGCATAAAGTCTATTATTGGAATGACTATAGATATCTCCACCTCCGCAGGAAAGAAAGAGGCTAAGGTATATGCTAAGAGTTCACAAGGTTGGAAAAACCTACTGAATATCTTAAACATAATTGGTAATGTAAATCACGTTGACAAGATTATTTCTGACACTGATTTGATTGATTTCGGGTTAGGTGTTGATTTTGTGTTTAGTAAGGATTGGGTTCCAAGCAAAATTGAGTTGACAAAATATTCTTCTAAATTTGACAACGTTTATTATCAGTTGGACACTACTGAGTATTCTTATGAGACTATTGACATTGGCTATTTAGATAATGCAAGAGAGTACTTTGATACATATGGGTCTGGGAATGAGCTGCAACCAATATTAATAAGTGATTCATACTACGTTGACAACATAGATCATATGTGTAAAAAAACATTGAATCTAATTGGTGTGGGTGCCTCATATCTCCAATCAAAGGAGCAGGGATTTAAGGTTGTGGAAAGTCACTATGACAAAATGAGTCCCTTGTTTGTCGATGAAGATCATGAGTTTTTCGAAGAAATATTCTTTGATGCGGTCACCAATACTATGAAGTTGGCTATACAGACCGACTTTACAATAAATACCGACTTCTTAAATATGCCAGAATATGAGCTTACCAAAGAGGAGCTTGAGAAGTTTGATAACAAATATGAGTTATTCCAGTCAATTATTGATTCTAATTGGGATGAAAGAGTTCCAAATGGTATGGGTGATGAGTATCGAACAAGATTGAATGAAGAGTTTCGTGTAATTGATGACAATGGGTTTCTAGACTACTTCTTGATTAACTGGGATTGGATTATAAAGTGTTGTAAAAAAAATAATATTTATACAGGTGTTGCTAGGGGTTCTGCAGGTGGATCTGTCCTATCCTACTTGTTGGGAGTAACCAATATTGATCCAATCAAATACAACCTTCTATTTGAGAGATTCTTGAATGAGGGTCGTTTGAAGAAAACGATTAAGACAAAATATATGGTTGTGTTTTTTGAAAACGACATCAAGTTGACATTCAAGGAAAGTAAATTGCTGCAAGTCGAAAGGGGTGGCGTTGACATCTACATTAATGCGGCACAATTGGAGATTGGAGATATATTTAGTGGAAACAATATCGTATCTAAGATTCAAGAGGATATTAAGGAAGTTGTTACTGTTGGATCACCTCCCGATATTGACTCCGATGTTGAGTCATCTGGTAGACAGCAAGTTAAGGAGTATTTAGAAAATAGGTATGGTAAAAACAGGGTGTTTTCAATCGGTACGTTTACTAGCTTAGGTATTAAGTCAGCTATATCAGATGTTGCAAGACAAAAGGGGGTTAATGTCAAAATAGTTAAAACGGTAACTAAGATGATAACTCAAAAGGAGATTACTGCAGGATTTACTTATTCAGATTTCTTTGCAAAAGCCCAACAAAACATGGTTGTCAAGAACTTTATTAGGGACTATCCAGAGGTGATGGAGCTTGTAAGAGTTGTTATGGGTAATTCAAAGGCTACTTCGGTTCATGCTGCAGGAGTTGTCATTACCCCAAAGTATGATTCTGATGGAAATGAGATGAATGCTTGGGATTGGGTTCCTGTCAAGAATCACGATGGTCAGATGATTTCTGAGTGGGAGGGTGG
>Ga0206130_10007922_pt1 | contig 11590 bp, 10 predicted proteins | sample Helgoland_Spring_9_FD_148637 | JGI IMG/M metagenome (GOLD analysis project Ga0206130, IMG submission 148637) | Pelagic subsurface seawater microbial communities from Kabeltonne, Helgoland, North Sea - Helgoland_Spring_Bloom_20160512_1 | ecosystem: Environmental > Aquatic > Marine > Epipelagic ...
AGCCCCAACGCAAGTGCTAGCATTGGCGCAGGGATGTCCTGGACGCGCATTATCCTTGTTGCAAGGAGAGATTGAAGAGTGGCAAACGACTGTCCATCAGTTGTTGGAAATGCTGAAGATGAATCTAACGAAAATGTTTGTCTTTTGTAAAGACATGCTCGAGGATAAGTCCATTGATAAAAATGCGAAGTTTCAACAGATTTTGGATGTGTTTGAAATGCTGTTGCGAGATGTCATTGTATGGCAGACTCAAGAAGAAGCATCAAACCTTTTGTGGTCTTCACAGTTGCATACGATTCAACAATGGGCAGAAGTCATGACAGACAAATGCATTGGGGACTTACACAGATTGATAGAACAAGCCAGAGAAGATTCTATCATTAATGTAAACGTACGACTGCAACTAGAGGCTTTACTTGTCATGTTCAAAAAGGCCATTGTACTGGGATACATTTAATACTCAAAATGTACAATCGATACATTTGTAACTGAATAAATATGTGTACACATAGTTTGTTAAATTGCTTCTCAAGGGTGTTGTAAGTCAACATAAAATGCTGAAAAAAGCAGAGAAGAGAGGCGAACCTCTCTTCTTTGTTTTGATAATATCGTTTATTGTACGAACATCAAATCTGGTACATACCAATGGTATATATCCAGAACGATTGCATCTGTATTTACTTGGCTGGCTTTGCTTCGGCAGGTGCATTTGCATCTGCTTCAGGTGTGTGCACAGGAAATACTGGGGTTGTACCGTATTTTTCCAAACGGTTTTTACGCTTACGACCTGCATTTTTCTGACGAAGTTTACGACGGAATCGAGTTTGTTGAGTATTACTAGCCATTTTAACCTCAAGGATGAAAATTTGTTGACGTTTATTGTTATTGCCTTTACACTGATTTGTCAAGAGATTCCATACAATAGGAGAATGGTATGAACAGAAAATTACAACTGTTGAGTTTGTGTACACTTGGAGCAGGTGTCTTTGGGTGCTCGGAGATAGATAAATTGAGAGAGGACATTGAAAAAATAACCAATCAAACTGTATTGTCAGGTTTGGTCATTGGAACTGAAGAATTTTCACATCCGCTCATTGATTCTGATGCATTGTCATTTGAATTAAATGAGTCCCGAATTTTCTTAGCTTCTGCAGGTGTGGATGCCTCAGATTTAAATCCTGAAGGAATTGCCGGAGCTGTCGTTGACTTTGAAAGTGCTACGAATGGTACATTGACTTATGCAGATGACGGAGAGGGCTTTTATGCATTGAATCAAGATGATGGTTTGGAGTATGTCGATCAAGAGATGGTCACCATTATTTTTGAAGATGATGCAGGTACTCATTCCATCTCCAATGTGTTGCCATCATCTGCAGAGTTTGACTTGCCTGATGATCATGCTGCTGGTAGGGATGTTACGATTGACCTTACAGGACAAGGGTTCACATCTTATCTGGTTGCTGTGACTCGTTTTCCAGATGGAGAGTTGGTGTACAGTAATGAGCCCACATCTTTTTCTGACATTTATGACTTGTCACACGCTGAAACGGACGTGACAGAGGTTGTCATACCAGGAGACTCTTTTGCCGAAGAAGGGGTTTATGCAATCGCCTTATCCGCATTGGTCGGAAACGAAACAGAAGATATGGTAGAACTGAATACAATTCTGAGTTCTTTACTTGCAGGAAAAGTCAAAACAGATGTGATTTGTGTTCCAATGTGTCCAACAATACCTGAGTAATTGACTGTATAACCATTGTTCTGATTTAGCGATGGGTAAAACACGCTGTATCCAAACACTGAGAGACAAAGCCTTCCAACTGTTATGTGGGAGGCTTTCGTTTTAGAAAGATGTGGTCAACAAACGTCTAGACTGCGAAATAATTGGGTTGGCAATACATTCGTTAATCATAACAGTTGGCCGTCTGGACTTGAACAGTATTGGAACGATTCAACTCAACTATTCAACATCAATTGTCATCGGAACCATACTGACTCGTGGGTCTGACTCTAGAATCTGATGGATGAGTTCTGCTTGTTGGATTGTACTGGTCAGTTGATTCGGGAGATGGGTCTGTTCTAAGATAGAAAGTCGTGTTTCTCGATTTCCCTGTAATTGTTCGATAAACTCTTCCACCACAGATTTAGGTTGTGGAATTGTGATGATTTTGTATTCTTGAATGCCGGAGAGTTCTGCTGCTTTTTGAATGGCATCTTCCAATCCACCAAGTTCATCGATGAGTTTGTGTTCTAATGCCTGTGTTCCTGTCCATACACGACCTTGTGCAACTTCATGAATCTGCTCAACGGTAAGGTTGCGACCATCTGCCGCTTTTGTGATGAAGACTTGATAAAATCCATTGAGGAACTCTTGATACTTCGCGCGCTCAGCATCACTAAAATCTGATGTTGAAGAGAATAAATTGGCGAATGAACCCCGTTGATAAGTGTGTAAGTCCATACCGACTTTGTCATAGAGCCCGGAAAAATTCATTTTTCCACCAAAGACACCAATAGAACCGGTGATTGTATTTGGTTGAGCAAAGACATAATCTCCAATCATTGAAATGTAGTACCCACCTGAAGCAGCATAATCACCCATGCTGATGACGATGGGGATATTCAACTCCTTTACCCGTTGCATTTCTCTCCATATGGCATCGGATGCAGAACCAGAACCACCAGGAGAGGAGATACGCAATACCAAGGCATCTACTTCTTCATCGATGGCTCGTTGAATATGTCTTCGCAATGTATGGTCTCCAATACTTTGTCCACCAAAGAGAGAACCACCACTGCTGCCATTCATAATGGCCCCATCGGCATAAATGACGCCAATAGAATGTTCGTATATTGTGGTGTCAGAACTAATTTTACTCAGGAAATCTCGCCAGTGAAAGAACTCAAAATCTTCATTGTCTTTCATCAAAAATTGATCACGATACTGAATGGCATCAATGGCACCGGCTTCGAGTGCTCCTTGAGGTGTAATCGGTGGATTGTTGAGTAAGTCTCGAACTTTCTCGCTGGTCAACTGTCTACCCTCAGCAATTCCATCAATGAATGCAGCATACAACGAGTCCAACAGAGCATTGGTTGCTTCAGAAGCGGCCTCAGAAGGTCCTGTACGTTCATAGGGTTCTACTGCTGACTTGAAATCTCCAACGTGTGCAAAATTTGGTTTGATATCCAATTCCTCAAACAAATCTGCATAATAGGTTATTGTCATGGAGAGTCCGGTTACGAGAAAGACGCCTGCTTCTGGTGCCAATACTTCATTGCAGGCAGATGCCAAATAGTATTCCTTGTTTGTATAGGCTTCAGCCCATATTTTACATTCTTTCCCAGTTGAACGATAATCCAGAAATGCTTGGCGTAATTCTTCTACTTGAGCCCAACCGAGATTCAGTCCACCCATTTCGGCGCGAATCCCCAATACTTTGTCATCTTGACCAGCGCTTCGAATTAGATGTGCCATTTCAGTTGTGAGAGGTACTGTAGAATCAGGGTCATCCAATATCCCCATTGGCTGTGGGGATGCAGTAAAGGGTAGTCTAAGGTCAACGTACAACCATCGTGGGTCTTCTGAGAGCATTTCATTGTCATCTTGCATCAATAAAATAACACCAACGACCAACGCGACAGTGATCATGGCTCCAAGACCCAATAACCAAAGTACAATTTTTGTTTCTTTCCGCATCGGTTTTTTTTCTTCAGACATATTTATCTCCCAATATTCGGTTACCTATAACCTACTTTTGGGAGACTGTGAATCTGATTAAATGTGAAGTCTAGTTGCGGGATCCAATAATGGGAAAATACTTGATGAGAGATTGTGTGTGGACATATTCCATGATGAGACATGTTCGCGCAGTGAATCAATAGAGGACATTGCAGACTGATGACTGCTGTAACAATGTACCGGACAATACAGTTCTTCGGGCAACGAGCGCATAAAAGATATTCCATCAACAATTGATAAGTTTCGCAGTGAGTTTGCCATACGCAATACAGCCAACCAATCTTTGGCTAGCCAACTGTCACTGTACAACAACGCACTTCGTTCTTCTATAGAAAATAGATCAATGAACTTTGGCAATGTTTGTGTTGTTAAATGCCTATTCCATACTTGTTGGATCGATGTATCTTGATGTACGTATGAAAGTAGGGTGCTTTTAAGCGATGATGGAAATTCAAACGGCAGATTGAACAAATGAATGGATGCAAAACGAGTGGGTTCAAAAATAGAAAGAACATGCATTAACAATATGGAACCCAAATCTTGTCCAACCAAATGATGTTGTCTACTTCCACTGTGTTCATCAATCATTAATAAAGCCGAATGGATATCGTCTGTCGCCATGGCATGGAAAGAGCAGTCCATTCCTTTGATGGAGGATGAATCAGTACCATGTTGTCTATGAGAACGATGGGATATAGCGTAAAGAGAGTGCCCCTGTTCCAATAGCTGTTGAATCCATGGAATGGAATCAAACAATGTGACACCAGGATGAAGGAGGGGCCCTAAAATGATGACAATGGGATTTTTATTCGAAAAATAGGTTGGTCTGAAAAACTGAACAGAACCCAAGAAATCATCTGAAGATTGGTACCACAATGATGAGCCGTTGTGTTCAATATAAGGAGAGACCATTGCCTCATCCGGTTTATGAAGCCGCCAAAGGCCTCTTGTTAGTCGAGAAGGAAACGGTGTGCTTCGAATAGAGTCAGTTTGAGATTTTGTGGATAAGGCAAGCATGCCTTAAGTTTAATATTTTCGCTTGACATGTCAAGTATTATTTATTCCCATCCTTTCCAATGTTCCTCAACGGATGCGGTATTGCGCGCATTGCTTTCAAATGCATCCCACAATGCTCTTTGTCTTTCAATTTTAAGACGCATCTTTTCAATCTTTGCTCGTTCAGTCAGTTGCTCAGGAGTTGGTCCTTGAATCTTTGTAATGTTGACCAATACAACTCCACCCAAAGTCGGAAAAGAGGTGTTTAACCATCCCGTACTGTCAACATTTGCAAGCGCTTCAAACAACATAGGGTTGTTTCCAAGTCCAGCAATCTTTGGATCCGTCATTGATATGTTGTTTTCTTTTTGAACAGGATAAAGGGCGCTTTGTTCAGGTGTAAATCCGGTCTTCCAAGCCTCAAGAACTTCAATGGCCTTATCTGAGAGTCCTTCTTTTTGTTTTGTTGCCGTTGCTCTTGCTTGTGCAATTTCTTTACTGGCTACTTCCATGGAGATGGTTTCGGCATCTTTTTTCGTGATGAGTTTGATCACTTGAATGGCGTTGTCTGTTTCAATTGAAGCAACGGTATTTTCTGTCATTGTAAAGAGAGCCTCGGCTACATTGACTGAAAGTTGTTCTCGTGTAGAATCTGTAATAAGACCGTTGTTGAATGCACCCGGATTGTATTGACTGAGTTGCTCTTCAAATGTGGTGTCACCTTCCAATACGGCAACAATTTCTTTACCCTGTGCTGCGATCTGTTCTTTGTTCTCTACGGTGAATGGAAGGGTTATTCTTTGAAATGTGACCCGTTCTCCTTTTTGATAATGGATTGGGAGGTCTGTAGTGTATTGTGCTTCAATTTCTGTTTTGTTTGCTTCCAACTCGCTTTGGATTTCCTCTTCACTGACAGAGACGTCAACAGAGTTCTCAGACAATCGGATCCATTCAATCTCCAACGTAGTTAAGGCTTGTTCTGCTTGCTTCTGTGCTTCTTGATCGGATACATATACTGTGTTTACGACTTGTTCTCTCAGTTTTGCATATGTTAAATCGGCACGAAGTCTATCTTCATATTTTGCTTTTGAGCCATATCCTTCTTGTTTGACTGCTTGAGCATACAATTCAGGAGAAAAGTCTCCAGCGGCGTCTTTAAACCCTGGGTTTTGTAATAAAATCAGTGAGATTTCATCATCAGAGACTTCGACTTGTAGGTCTTCTGCTTTGTCCATTACTGATTTTTCAACCACCAATCGTTCAAGAATATCATTTTTCAACTGTTCCATTTCATCTTCATTCATCGAAGAAGATTGCATTTGACGTTGGACCATGCGCATTCTTTTTTGTAGGTCCAAATCTGTAATTCTAGAGCCGTTGACGGTTGCATAAGTGGCAGTTCGTCCACCCATTCCTGACCCAATAAACGAAAAGACGAACACAACTACAACCGCAGCAAATAGAAGTCTAGCGGTTGTTGTGTCGGTTTTACTACGAATGTTGTCAAAAAGACCCATGATTGCCTCAAAAATAATTCGGTGGTTCTAGATTGCACAATCCACCATCATTGTATACTGTAAACGGGTATAGACTATCGCTATCATGGTGAATTTGCAACACCAAGAGTCGAAGGTTCGTCTCTTTTTAAATGGAGTACTTTAATATGGATTTATCATCCAAACATTATTGTGTGGATTTGGGCTCCGCAAATATTCGTGTTGGTTCCCCAAAGAGTGGTGTAATCCTTACTCAGGCAGCATATGGTGTGACCTATACAGATGAGGTAGGGGAGACTTCTATTTTGGCTTTGGGTAATTCAGCGTTGGAAATGTATGGACGTTTACCAAAGATTTTACGACATCGCCAACTGATGAAGGACGGTGCGCTTCACGATTTTGGGTGTATGGTAGAACTCATGCGTCAATTGTTTTCGCAGCTTCAGGAGAGAACACTGTGGGTCAACCAACAAGTCTTGTTGTGTGTTTCAGAGGCTTCTAATGACGCTGAACACAATCAGTTCTCACAGTTGCTTCGTCAGGTTGGTGTTCGAAAATTCAGATATGTTTCTCGTTTGATGGCTATCGGCACGGCATTGCAGTTGCCATTGATGGAACCACAAGCCCATTGTATTATTGATATTGGGGGGCACACTACTGAAATAGGTGTGGTTTCTTGTGGGGCTGTTGTCCGAAGTCGACAGTTTAAGATTGGTGGTGATACATTCTCTTTGTCTTTGTTGAGGCATCTTCGTAAGAAGTACGATGTAGAGATTTCAATACGTCAAGCAGATCGCATTAAAGAACAGTTTGGTTCTGCAAAGAGTACTGATGGTACTGAAGTGGTTGAGATATTTGGAAGGTCAATCGAAAAATCGTTTCCAACAATTCAACACATCCCATTGTTTGAGATTCAGAAGGGTATTGCAATTGGAATTGATATGTGGATAAGTGCAGTGGAAGAATTTTTTGATGAACTTCCAATTGAACTGTCTACTGATATAGCCCAAACGGGTGTGGTCCTTGTTGGTGGTGGTGCGCAGCTGGCTGAAATCGACTGGGTATTGTCAAATCGATTGCGAATGATGGTTGTTGTTCCGGAAGGGAGTTCCGAGTTGTGTCTGACTGGTGCAGCCCAAGCCTTTCGCAATGAGAAACTCTCAAGTGGAGTGTAGAGTACATCGTTTATTCACTAAAAAAGGAAGCTATTGCTTCCTTTTAACTTGTTTGGATACGTCTCAGTAGACAATATCCAAGAGATTTAGCAGATGAACACTTCTAGATGTGCTTACCCAAAAATGTATCGAGTTTTGCTCGGTTTAACGCGCCAACGTTACGGTCTACAGGTTCGCCATCCTTGAACAGTATCAATGCAGGGATACTGCGGATTTGATATTTCGTCGCCAAGTCACGACTTTGATCTACATTCAACTTTGCGATGGTCACTCTCCCATCGTAGTCTGCAGCTGCGGTATCAAGCATCGGTGCAATTTGACGACAAGGTCCACACCAAGTTGCCCAAAAGTCTACCAACACAGGAATGTTGCTATCAAGTACATCAGATTGAAAGGTCGTTGAATTGACTTCTTTGGTATTTCCAGCCATTTTGTTCTCCTCTTTGGGGGTAAATAGTATTGCTCCTTATCCCAGTAATCAAATATTGAAAAATAAATCCAGTCTGAATTTTAAAAAATCGGTTACTAAAATGTAGTATCGTTTTTGTTTTGTGGGATTAGTTATGGGTAAAGACAACCTTTGGAGCATGGATGCTCAGAAAATACAGCAACTGACGGGTTCATTAAACGAATATGACATGATTGGATTATTGCTGTTGACAGTTGCGCACAGTTTGACTGTTCAATGGAGGTTTGGTGTCGTCTCAGTTCGATTTGATGATGGCGTATGTACGGGGTTCAAAGGGCCCATAGTGGATTCGCTTGGAGTGCACAATCTTGAGGAAGGATTGATGTCTCTGATGTCTCAAGGGAAGAATTATGACGATGTTCTGCAGGAATTATTTGGAGGTTTGGTGGCATGCTTGTTGAAACTACCACCGCATACCGAATTCACACTCTCGACCGATGACTTGGGTCGTTCGATACCGTTAAGTGGAAAGGTGGGGACGATTGTCACAAAAATGTTGTCGGATTCTCAAACAGAAAACGACTTGCTAAGAGAGTACGGCCGCAAATTGAGTGCATCGTTGACATGGACTACTTTGCCATTCAAAGTCACAACATTACGGTTGCCTCTTGCCTTAACAAAAGAATATCGGAAAATGAAAAGTTCTCGCATTTTAAAAGATGCATTGGACATTGACAATCGAGTAACGGAACGCTGGAAAGCTTTTGATATTCTTGTTCGAATGCAATTGGTGTCATTGGATGGCGAAGAAAGCACGACACAGACGATAGACGAGCCCCTGGATGCTGCTCGTTTAAAGGAATTGTCAGACTTTTTGGATACTATTACCAATCAACCATCCTATGTTACATTTGGATTAACCGCTCCAAACGAGGTGAATGATCAAGAGATTGGAAGGATTTTTCGTGAATTGTCTATGTCTTATCATCCAGATCGCCATAGGGGTGCCGCTTCCCTAGAAAGAGAGATTGTCATCGACATTTATGCACAATTAAATGAGATTTACTCGACATTACAGGATGAAGAATATCGGGCAATACTAAAAGTTCGGTTGGATGTGGAGCGACGAGGGTTGCAATATGTCAGTCCTGAAGATGAAAACAAATCTGAATTGTTGCATGCGAAAGGCGTTTTTTACACGCGTAAAAGAAAGTATGCCGAAGCGTTGGATGTGTTGCGTCAAGCTTTTGTCTTGAATCCCTACAATTGGAGAATCAATACATTATTGGCACGTTGTGAAGCTGAACTTGGACAGCGGCCTAAAAAAGAGGTTGCTGAGGTGTTGGCAGACAATAAAGAAGCCCGAGGTTCTGACAGAGTAGAGATACTGTATCAGGCAGCCCTTTACTTCATGCAGGATGGCGTTCAAGATCGGGCATATGAACTGTTTGGAAAGGTTGTAGAACTTGATGATGGGCATATTGATGCCAAACGTCATTTGCACTTACAGAAAAAATCCACAAACTCGTCAAAATCTGAGGAAAAAGAAGTAAAAGATTCATCTTCATTTTTCTCTCGTTTGTTTGGTAAGAAGTAACAAGGGTACACTCATGCATGTGCACAGATCTATACCAAAATTTGCTTGTGGTGTTCAATGATGCCGATGTTGTTGGCACTGTTGGTGCTTTGTTACATCGTATTGAGTCTCAGACCTCAGTTTGAGTCTTTATTGTACGTGGCGTTGTTGCTTCATGTATCAAGTGTTGGCTATATGTTGGTTGATGTCACATGGACGGATCCAATGCTTGGGTTGTCTTTTGTGGGTTGGTTGTTGGCGGCGATTGCTGTTCTAATATCCAAGCAAGACAAACTAAGCGCGCTTGTTTCTCCAATGCTGGGTGTAGTATCTGTGATGCTTACATTGGCGATGTTGGCACCCGTGTCCTCGAACTCTCCGATGGAGGTTCAGGTTTGGGTTGGGCTACACGTCGCCTTAATCCTGTTGGGGTATTTGGGATGTCTAGGTTCGGGGTTGCTTGGTGCTGTTTATATTTTTGTACAGCATAAATTAAAAGAAAAGTCATTAAAGACAGTCGTTCGCTATCCTTCGTTGAGTGTATTGGAGCGATACCATACATCCGGAGTTTGGCTTGGTGTAATTGGATTGTTTACGGGTGTCACAGCGGGGATTGTTTGGGGTATCAATCAAACAACATTGGTTTTTGACATTACGACAATTAGTTCATTGCTGTTGTTGGCATGGTATGGCGCCTCTTTAATTGGTCGGATTCTTGGTCGCAGTGCACGTTGGTCGGCTTGGATGTCTTCGTTGGGCCTTGGAGTCTTGACAGTATACTTCTTTTTGAGTGCAGTGATTGGTAGTTGGCATATGGGAGGCATAGGGTGAGTGTCTTTTCTATTGGGCTGAACCATGTTACCGCTCCCATCGGGTTTCGAGAGCAGATAGCATCAATTGTTCAAGACCTAGGCCGTGCAAATCAAACGTTATCCAGATTTGCTGGGTTGACAGAAGTAATTACCATTAGTACCTGCAATAGGGTTGAAATATACGCTGTTGGAACCGATGATACCTCTTCCGGATTGGTATTTGAATGGTTGAAATCAAAAGGCATTCCGATAGAATCAAAATATTTCTACATTCACACAGAACGGGCGGTTGTGTCTCATTTATTTAGAGTCGTATCATCGTTGGATTCTATGATTCTAGGGGAGAATCAGATTATTTCCCAAGTGCGTTCTGCATTTCAAACGGCTGAAACGGTCTCTTCTGTGGGGCCGGTATTGAGACGAATATTTGAACGCGCATTTTCCGTAGCAAAAAAGGTACGTACAGATACTAAGATCTCAGAAGGATCGGTCAGCATTGGTCGTGCCGGTGTAGATTTATCTAAGCAGGTGTTGGGAGATATATCATCCAAAACCGCAATGATTATAGGGGCTGGTGAACACGGGCAGTTGATAGCAAATAATCTTAAAAATCAAGGTCTTACTGAATTGTATATCGCAAATAGAACAATCGAGAGAGCTGTCAATCTGGCTCATCAGTTGTCTGCTTTGCCCATTCGGTTGAGCGAGGTAAATCGGTATTTAGAGCGTTGTGACATTGTTGTGGCCTCTATTGGTGGTGGGCAGCAGGTGATTGATAAAGTAAATGTTGAGCGGTCTATAAAATCAAGAAGGTATAAGTCTATGGTTTTTATTGATTTATCTATGCCACGTGTGTTTGAGAGAAGTATCCACTCTGTGAGTGATGCCTATCTCTTTGATATAGATGATTTAAAAAGTTTGACGATACAAGGGCTCGAAAAGCGGAAGGCAGAGGCTGAAATGGCTGAGCAGATTGTAGAAGTGGAAGTCGATAGTTGCTGGACTGTGCTGCATTCGGATAGACACAACCAAACCATTGGAGAAGTCTTTCAAAATGCTTCTGACATTGTTGCTGGAGAGATACAGCGACTACAAGGGCAAGGTGTGTGGACTGTGGAGCAACTTGACTTAATCCGAAAATCTATGGATAGTGTCTCCAAAAAAGTTCTCCACAATCCAGTACATCACGCTCGTCAATTGGCTAAATCCAATCAACATATTGAACTTCAAGTATTTTTATCAACATTATTGCCATCAGGTAGGGATTCTGAATGAACAAACTAATATTGGGAACTAGGGGGTCGAAACTAGCTGTCGCTCAGTCTTCTTGGGTAGCGAAAGAAATAGAGAAGGCTACAGGCGTTTCTGTTGAGTTAAAAGTGAT
>Ga0206130_10007936_pt1 | contig 11574 bp, 13 predicted proteins | sample Helgoland_Spring_9_FD_148637 | JGI IMG/M metagenome (GOLD analysis project Ga0206130, IMG submission 148637) | Pelagic subsurface seawater microbial communities from Kabeltonne, Helgoland, North Sea - Helgoland_Spring_Bloom_20160512_1 | ecosystem: Environmental > Aquatic > Marine > Epipelagic ...
ACTATAATGGGTCTATTAATAATTGAAAAAATAACATTTGATACTTGTAATTCTCTCAGGGATTTAGATCGAAAAGTAATTTTAGTATCATCAAAGTTCACCGACATATCAACATCTCATTAACGCATTAGCCACAAAGATAATAAACGACTCAAGGATTCATCACTCGAGTTAATCAAAGTATTAAAAAGACATGTAATTTTGTAGTATGAAAAAGGTACCCCCTAACATACATTTCACTCAAAACGTGAACCAGCAACTTCAAAGTTGTCTGACATTGTTTAACCCGGATAAAATCGCCATTTTAGTCGACGAAAATACTTTAGTCCACTGCTTACCTAAATTAACCTCATTCAAAGGAACCGCTCTGATTCAAATCGCCAGCGGGGAAAAAAATAAGAATATTGAAACCTGTAAAATCATCTGGCAAAAGTTGACCGATTTTAAATTTACTAGAAAATCATTATTAGTCAATCTAGGAGGTGGTGTCATTGGAGATATGGGTGGTTTTGTTGCCGCAACCTTCAAAAGAGGTATACCCTTTATCAATATACCCACTACTTTGCTCTCTCAAGTTGATGCCAGCATTGGTGGAAAGTTAGGTGTAGACTTCAATGAATTCAAAAATCACATTGGTGTATTTAAAGATCCTGATGCCATCATCATCTGTGATAATTTTTTGAGTACCCTCCCCTATCGACAGCTCAAATCGGGCTTCGCAGAAATCATCAAACATGGCCTTATCTGCGATACCGCTTACTGGCAAGATATCCAAATGACCCTCATTTCAGGAATTAAAGAGTGGCAATATTTCATCGAAAAATCCGTGCTGGTCAAAGCCGATGTTGTCAAAAAAGATCCCTACGAGTCAGGGTTAAGAAAAATTTTAAACTTTGGACACACGCTTGGACACAGCATTGAATCATGGTATTTAGGTATCGAAAAAGACCTACTACATGGAGAAGCCTTAGCAGCCGGTATGATCATGGAAGCTAAATTAGCTCTCGACTTGGGTTTAATAGAAAAAGAATATTTTAAGCAAGTAGTAAGTTATATTGATCAAGTTTTTGATCGTGTGATGATATTCCCCCCTTTTGATAAAATCAAATCCTTGTTGGGACAAGACAAAAAAAATCAAGGACCGACCGTTATGTTTTCGCTGATCAATGGACCCGGAAGTTGTTTATTTGATATCGAGGTAAGTGATGCACAAATTGCAGACGCCATTAATTTTTATTTAGATTCAGGAAGTAATCCATAAATTGACGTTCCTCCAAATTACACTTGTATTTATTTAAGACCCTAATAAATCATGAATTATCAACTTGATCGATATCATCAGCCATTGAGCGGTGATATCACCTTATCATCCTCAAAGAGTGAAAGCAACCGCGCATTGATTATGAATGCCCTTTCTGGTAACCAATTGCAATTGAAAAGGTTATCAGATGCTCGTGATACCCAAACCATGCAACGCCTACTCTCCAAAAAACAACCTGTCTGGGATGTTATTGATGCCGGCACTACGATGCGATTCTGTACGGCTTACCTTGCCATCTCGGGCTCAGGAGAGATTATTACTGGATCTGACCGTATGAAAGAAAGGCCTATCAAACCTCTGGTAGATGCCTTGCGCAGACTGGGTGCAAAAATTGATTATCTGGCACAAGAGGGATTTCCTCCGTTACGTATTAGTGCCCAAAAAAATGAGCCTCAAGCTCAGAAAATAAGTATACCAGGCAATATCAGCAGTCAATATATCAGTGCGCTACTAATGATCGGTCCCACGCTGGCTGATGGTATTTCAATTGAACTGACTGGTGAGATTTTTTCGCGCCCCTATATAGAGATGACCTTGGCGCTTATGCATCATTTTGGTATAGGTAGTACCTGGAAAGATCAGACTATAAATATAAAACCGCAGCCATATAAAGCCCAATCTTACACTATTGAAAGTGATTGGTCGGGCGCTAGCTACTGGTACAGTATGGTTGCCTTAAATCAAGAAAGCAGTATTACGCTTCGAGGGCTTCGCTCTCATAGCTTTCAAGGAGATCAAAATATCGTCAATATCATGTCCAAGATGGGCGTCAAAACTGAATTTAGAACCGATAGGGTTCAACTAATTTCCATCCCAGTTACTGAAATAAATCAAAACATTGATTTTAAAAACTGTCCTGATTTAGCTCAAACGGTCATGGTGGTGGCGGCCATCAAGGGAATTAAATTAACCATGACCGGTCTCGAAAGTCTCAAAATAAAGGAAACCGATCGTGTGATGGCCATGAAAAAGGAATTACTTAAAATTGGGGGCCTTTTGAATGAAGAAAATGGAATCTGGAGGTTAACGCCGGGTACTGTTCCGGAGCATATCGAAATTATAGAAACCTATGAGGATCACAGAATGGCCATGGCCTTTGCTCCCATATGCATGATTAGAGCCATTTGCATTCAGGACATAGAGGTCGTGAAAAAATCTTATCCTGGTTATTGGGCACATTTAAAATCTGTAGGGGTTAACTTTAATGAGTGTTAAAAACATCTAATTATGAGTTTAAAATACTTTCTTAACCTATTACTCTTCTCAGGGTTTCTCTCCATTTTTAATTCCTGCCAACCTACGAATGAAAAATCAACTTCTTTGATACTCATCAGACATGCTGAAAAAATGATTGCTTCTAGCAATGATCCGCAGCTATCTACGAAGGGTTGGCAACGAGCCAATGAACTAGTACATATATTTGAAGCTGTAGATATTGATGCCGTTTATGCCAGTCCCTACCGAAGGACTATAGATACAGCAAGGCCATTGGCTACAGCAAAACAGCTGGAAATACTTCAATACGATCCTAATAAACTGGTCTCATTTGCTCAGGAAATTTTAAAAACACATCAGGGTGAAACAGTAGTCATTATTGGACATTCCAATACGACTCCTCAATTGACCAATGCTTTGGCTGGTACTGAATATTCTGATTTGGAGGAGACAGAATATGACTGGCTCTATTTTGTGGAGATGAGTCCAGAGGGTACCTCCAATGTCAAGAAACTCCAAATTCAAATGTAATACTTTTGTGAAGTAGGGTTTATATCCTATCTCATCGTTTTATTCTTACCGCCCCCTTTGGACGTTGGTCGCTCTTCATAATACTTATAAAATATTTTTTATGCTGCCCCCATCCACTGCCAACGAAGTTCCAGTAATGTAGCTCGCACGTTCACTGACAAAAAAAGCGACAGCTGCCGCAAATTCATGGGGCTGACCAAAGCGTCCCAAGGGGATGTTTTTGATATTGTCCTTGAAGGAAGGGTTGACCTTCATTAAGTTCTGTAACCTCCCCGTTTCAGTAGATCCAGGCATGAGATTATTAACCGTAATGTGATATGCACCGAGCTCATTGGAAAGGCTTTTAATCAATCCAGAAACCGCCGATCGCACACTGTTTGAAAGAATCAATCCATCAACGGGTTGCTTAACTGCCTGCGAGGTAATGGATACAATTCTTCCCCATTTTTGCGCTTTCATTTGGGGCAGAAACCCCTTGATTAAGGCTACAGTACTGGCCAAAAGCAAATGATATGTGGATTCCCAATCATCTAAGGAAAATTGATCGAAATTTCCTGAAGGCGGCCCTCCCGAATTGGTGATCAAAATATCTACGGTATTAAATTCATCCAAAGACGCTTTGATCATCCGATTGCGATCTGCTTCATTGGATACATCTCCCGGCAAAGCTAATATCTTACCTTTTCCAAAATCAGCCAAGGTCTGTGTTGCGTATTCCAAATTTTTAGCATCTCTACCTGAAATAATGACATGGCATCCTTCCTGTAACAGTTCCTTGGCAACTGCATAACCCAGCCCTTGACTTGATGCGGCAATAAAGGCTACTTTATTCTTTATTAATAAGTCCATAGTGCGATTAGATTTTGGAGATTTCTGTCTCCCATGACATTTGATCGAAAAGAAATTTTGGCTTGAGATTGTGCAGGGATCGAAATGCCGTCTCCTTTAGTTTAGGATACTGCAGCTGATTCAATAACTCCTTCATCTCTCGGCGTTTTAGATGCTCCTGCGATCCACAAAGATTACAAGGTATGATGGACCATCCCTGAGCTTGGACAAAATCTGCTATCCAATCTTCATGAATCGAAAACAAGGGCCTGATTACCTGCAAATCTCCTACTTGGATCTGGTAATACGCTGGCATCGAGCCTAATTGACCAGAAAAAAACAGATTCATCATAAAAGTTTCCAAAACATCCTCTCGATGATGGCCTAAGGCTATTTTATTACAGCCGAAATTTCTAGCTGAATCATACAAAATACCTCTACTTAATCGACTAAAAAGTGAGCAATAACTCTTCCCGGGTAGTGTTTTTTCGGCTACTACACGGTAAGTGTCTTGCTCAACGATCTCATAGGGTACGTTCCATTCTTTAAAAAGCTTTGGTAATATCTCTGTAGGAAATCCGGGCTGTTTTTGATCTACATTTATCGCCAAAATATCAAAATATATGGGCGCTTTTTTTTCAAATTCTTTTAAAAAATATAACATGCACAAGCTGTCTTCCCCCCCACTGATTGCAACTAATATCTTATCCCCAGGGGCAATCATCTCGAAATCATTAACCGATTGACCTATAGCACGATTGATTTTTTGATATAACAACTTGTTTCCTATTTTATATATCTGAAATCTTGATCTGATTCAATGACTTTGATAGTTTCAAAAATTAAATTAATAACATGTTCAACATCTGATTTTGCTACTGTCTCGACAGTAGTATGCATATATTTGAGCGGCAATGAAATCAATGCTGAAGCTACGCCTGCCCCAGAGTAAGCAAAGGCATCCGTATCTGTTCCTGTAAACCTGGAGGAAGCCAATCTTTGAAAAGGGATCTCATTTTTTTCAGCTACCTCGACAATCAAATCTCTCAAATTTTGCTGGACGGCTGGTGCATAAGACAAAGTGGGGCCCTTGCCTATCGCAATGTCACCACTGTTCTTTTTGTCATACATAGGTGCATTCGTATCATGAGTTACATCGGTTATTATAGCTACATCGGGCTTAATTTGTCTCGAAATCATTTCTGCACCACGCAATCCAATCTCCTCTTGAACGGCATTAACGGCATACAAACCAAAAGGAAGTCGGATGCCCTGTTCTTTAATTCTTCTAAACACCTCTGCTATCATAAAACCACCTATTCTATTATCTAAGGCCCTACCCGAATAATATTTTTCTCCGAGTTCCATCAACTCATCAGTGAAGGTGATTACGGTCCCAGGATGAATTCCCATTTCCTCCACCTCAGCCTTATTACTGGCTCCCACATCCACAAAAATATTTTTTAAGGTCGGTGCATCTTCTTTTTCCTTTCGCACATGAATAGCAGGCCAACCGAATATACCTTTCACTATTCCCTTTTTACGTGTATGCAGATTTACCCGCATGGAGGGCGCAATCTGGTGATCAGATCCTCCATTACGAATAACGTATATGTATCCTTTATCGTCTATATAATTTACAAACCAAGAAATTTCATCGGCATGAGCCTCAATGACTACTTTGTAAGGTGCCTCTGGATTTATCACACCTACTACCGTTCCATAGGTATCAGAAATGTAATCATCAATGTAGGGCTTCATATAATCAAGCCATATTCGTTGCCCTCCCTCTTCAAAACCTGTCGGTGATGGATTATTGAGGTAGTTGTATAAGAATTCTTTACTTTTTTGATCCATAATATTATTCTTTTTTTAAATTGATTTTGTAAGCCCACCATCAATAACAAAATCTTGTCCTGTGATATAAGCCGCCTTATCTGACACCAAAAAAGAAGCCAATTCGGCTACCTCTTTAGGAGTCCCTTGCCGCAGCATGGGAATTTGATTAATGGTTTGTTCATCTGCCGGATATGAATTAATGAATCCGGGCAAAATATTGTTCATTCTCACATTGGCATGACCCAATTCAGAAGCAAATAATTTGCAATAACTAGATACTGCTGCTCTTATAACGGATGAAATAGGAAAGGATAAAGAAGGCTCTTTGGCCCCAAATGTGGATATATTGACAAAAGCGCCTCCTTTTTGCTTCGCCATAATGGGACCAATGAATTTAGCCAGTCTTATTACATTCATCAATAATAAATTCATCCCTTTTTTCCAGTCTGAATCTGTAAGCGCCAATAAAGACCCTTTACTCGCATGACCCGTATTACATACCACCGCATCAATCCGTCCATACTTCTCGAAGGTAAAATCAATCAATCTTGCAATATCATTCTCATCCTCAATGGATCCCTTAAGGGGCCTAGCATTGAGTTGATCGCAAAGGGCAAACAAACTATCTGACCGAGACATCAAAACAAGCTTATATCCCTCAGATGCGAGTTGAGTCGCACAAGCAGCACCAATTCCTTTACTCGCCGCTGTAACAATGGCTACTTTTTGTTTTTTCAATAATTTAGATTTTGAGTATGGTAAAATTAATTGAAAACTTGTTGGTCTTCATACATCCAACCCTTATATATTTAGGATTAAAATGATATGATTCTCAAAAAGATACCGATGATGATGGAGTAACTGATGATTTAGATACTTGTGCTAATACTCCCGAAGCTGCTATAGTTGATGAAGATGGATGTGTCTTGCCTCCTCTCTATCTAGATATTTACGGAGTTACCATTAAAGCGAGTGCGAATGCAATCATTGGAGAGTCCTATGGTTTAGATGGAGTTAGTTATTTGGTAGTGGATTCAACAATGTTATACGATATGGTAGCTTCGGAGGAAGATGTTACCAAAGTTGTAACCACTAATGTGACAAATATGAGAGCACTGTTTTTTAATGCCACCTCTTTTGACCAAGATATCAGTAATTGGGATGTCAGTAATGTAAGTTCTATGTACAAATTGTTTAATAAAGCTTCTAATTTCAACCAAGATATTGGATCTTGGGATGTAAGTAATGTTCATTTTATGATAGGCATGTTTTACAAGGCTATCTCTTTCAACCAAGATATATTAATTTGGAATGTAAGTAAGGTGACAATGTGTGAGGATTTCAGTAAAGACGCAACCGCTTGGACATTACCCAAACCTAACTTCACTAACTGCAGTGAATAAGCCTATTTATGGTTTTATCTCTCCTCTACATGGTAGTTTAAAATGTCCCTTTAGCATGACTGCAAGGCTTCGATATTATTATTTTTTTGACCTTATTCAGTAATATACTTTAAAATTTTTATAAGTGAAGGAGTTCTTGGAAACAGACATGACCCAGTAACAAATTGCTGATTAAGTATGGTATGCTAAGATTAGGATATCAAGAATAAATAAAGAACAATCTTACCAAAATGTCTGGGAATTCATGGAAAGTTACTCGCCTTACGTTATAATATCCCGAATCTATGTTAATTAAGGGTATTATAAAATTCTATAAAGGAATATTGCCATGCTTCCTCTTCGGCAGTATAGCTACTTTATTTTTAGCATTTCAAAAGTTCTGACCAGTCGGTGCCGTGTTTCTGTTGGGAAAATTACCTCACCTGTATAACCACGGACATCCGCATGATAGGGATGCGCAAATTTATCCGTGTACTCTTCGATTTTTTCCTGATTTTTTTACTTTAGGATCCACTGCTTCAGCAATCTCTTTTTTGAAAATGATTTCAGAGGCTCCTTTTGCACCCATCACGGCAATTTCAACAGATGGCCAAGCAAGATCTCATGTCAGCCCCAATATACTGCTTGGAATTCATCTCGTCATATGTGCCTCCAACACAAAGCCCCATCACTGCCGATTAAGGTATCACACCAGAGGCCTTGGTATTGCGATAAAAATATCTGCATAGCCCCCCAAAGAAACCATACCCTTTTGGATGCGCGAAACTTCCGAATCATTTAATTCAACGAGGAGGCATCATTCTGCATAGCCATATCCATTATTTTAACAATTTTCTTAGTGTTGTTCCTGATAACGAGCCTCCAAAAATAGGAAAATCTTGCGAAAAAACATAAACCAAGCAACCCATTAATTGTCCAAACTCCATAATGACTCCATCTCCAAGAATCAACTGTTTATCGAAATTCTTGCACCTGTGCTTACCTGTTTATCTATTTCTTGAAATGAGCCCGGATCCATTAATAAATTGAGCCGTTCTCGAGCCGTTAGTTTTCCTTTTGAATGCTGCTGATCGATCCTTTTAATCCCACCTCCGAGTTCAGCCCTTTCATTTTGAACAATCAGATAAGCGTCTTTTTCATTTTTCGTACTCATAGCATCTACTCTTTGTTAAATTTAAAATAACGGCTTACTTTATTCACTCAAATATATCATGAAATCGATAATGAAAGCCTGAATTACCTAGATGATCTTAGGGATTCTTATAAATGTATTAGGTCTTTATTGCGTAAAAGTTTACATTCGCGAAGTCAGCATTAAACCTATGAATCTCGCTATTATTGACATGGGAACCAATACCTTTCACCTCTTATTAGTGAAGGCGGAAAATGAAACTTTTGAGATCTTTCATAAAGAAAAGATTGCCGTGAAAATTGGTGCCAATGGCATTAATCAAGGAATCATCAACGATGCAGCCATTGAGCGCTGCATTTCTGCGTTGAAGTCTTTCAAAAAACAAATCGATACAGCCAATATTCATGAAATTCATGCAATTGCAACCAGTGCGGTTAGAAATGCTAAAAATCAACAATTTCTTATCCAGAGAATCAAAGAGGAAGTAGGTATTGAACCCCGTGTCATTTCAGGGATGGAAGAAGCCGCATATATTCACTATGGGGTATGTAAAGCGCTAAATATAGGTGCCGAGGTATGTTTGATTATGGATATCGGTGGGGGAAGTATTGAGTTCATTATTACCAAGGGAACTCAACCCCTTTGGATGAAAAGCTTTGAAATAGGGGGCCAAAGGATGATGGAAAAATTTCACAAAAATGACCCCATTACTTCTACTGAAATTTCGGCTATCGAAAACTATCTAGAAATAAATCTTCACCCTCTATTTGAGGCCTGTGAGCTATACGGCCCTAAAACACTGATTGGATCATCGGGAACATTTGATACTTTAAGTGAAATTCATCAAAAGAAAATGAATAAATATGGCCAAGCACATGCAACTGAGCTTCCCATTACTCAAAATAGTATGATCCAAATCTTCCATGAACTCATCGTAAAAAATAAACTAGAACGCTTATTGATTGCTGGAATGATTGAACTCAGGGTAGATATGATTGTAGTAGCCTCGATACTTATCCAGTTCATCCTCAAAAAAACGGGATTGGAAACTACTCGTATTTCCTCTTATGCCCTGAAAGAAGGGGTATTGCTCCAAACCATTACACCTCTTAAAATTCAAACAACACCCATCTCGAAAATATTGAAATATGACTAAATATTCTTTTGATCGGCTTCACCTGTTTACTGTAAACTTATTCATGAAAATTGGCTGCCCTAATGACCAAGCCATTGAAGCAGCTAATGTCTTATTAAACGCTGATTTAAGAGGAGTCGACTCCCACGGTGTAGCCAGGTTGGTAGGCTACCTCCGGCTGTATGAAAAAAATAGAATCAATTCTAAACCACAACTCAGTGTGGTGCATGAAACGCCTAGTACTGCGGTAGTAGATGGTGATGCTGGACTTGGACTTGTTGCGGGTCCTTATGCCATGCGGTTGGCCATAGAAAAAGCCAAAAATGTAGGAACAGGTTGGATTGCCGTCAAAAACTCCAATCACTACGGTATTGCAGGCTATCATGCCATGATGGCATTGGAAGCAGATTGCATTGGCATCTCAATGACCAATGCGAGCCCTCTTGTAGCGCCTACCTACTCCAAAGAGCGACTCTTAGGTACAAATCCTATTGCAGTTGCGGTTCCGGCTGGAAACGAGCCCCCATTTGTCGCTGACATGGCCACTACAACAGCAGCCAATGGTAAACTTGAGATACTTCAAAGGAAAAATGAATCTGCTCCATTGGGTTGGTTACAAGATAAAGAGGGTCAACCCACCCAAGCAGCTCAAGGTATTGTTGAGGGTGGAGCCTTATTACCCTTGGGTGGAGATAGAGAACATGGATCTCACAAAGGATTCATATTGGGAAGTATTGTAGACATCTTATCCGCAGTACTTTCTGGTGCAAATTTTGGACCTTGGGTACCTCCCTTTGTTTCCTTTTTAGATCCTGATCCCAATCCAGTGGGAGCAGGAATTGGTCATTTTTTCGGTGCGCTCAGAATTGATGCCTTCAGACCTGCCTCCGAATTCAAAACGCACATGGACATATGGATTAAACGATTTAGAAATGCAGTAACCATAAATGAAACAAATAAAGTTATTATTCCTGGAGACCCGGAGCGACAGATGGATCAGTTAAGAAGAAAAGAGGGGATTCCACTACTGGACACTGTAGTGAAGGATTTACAATCGCTCTCAGAGCAATATCAAGTCAAATTTTAAAAACCAAACCCAAAGCCTGCCTCCAAGATCCATGGACTTGAATAGGCTCCATTCGTCTCAGTGACGTCGTACAGCAAGTCATACTGTCCAATCATATATAAGGAGACAAACTTGGAGATAGGTACTATGTAACCTAATCCCACAGGGACGTTGTAAAAACCTTCTCGCTTATTTATAAAGTCTACAGATAAATATTCTAATTTGGCTGATCCAAATATTTGTGGGGTAATGCTATACCTGACAAAGATATTACCTCCAACATTATTTATTTTTAGATCCAAGATTTTATCTCGCCAAAATTGATAATTTATACCTAAGCCTGCCGACCAACGCTCTGTCAATTTATAACCCGCGTAAGGTGTTAAACTAAATGAGAAGACATTTTGATTAAAATCGAGACCAAAGCCTCCACCAAAATACATTTTATCAAAAATATTATCTGATTGTGCTGAGACGATCTGAGACAGGGTCATCATTAAAATACAGATCCAAATTTTCATGAAATAATAAACTCGGGATTTACTTTACCCACTCATCTGTTGATTCCGGAATTATGACATATACATCTTCTCCTTCAGCCCTCATATAATACTTTTCTCTAGCAATTCGCTCCAACAAATCTTGATTACTAAATAAGGCTTCACGATTAGTCTTGACCGTCTCAATTTGTTTTTGATAATAGCGTTGCGTTTGTTGTAAATCTGCTTCTTTTTTTCTTAGGGACAGTTGGGTTAAAATATCATTTGAATCAAATATCATTAACCAAACTATGAAAAATATGGTCCCCAAAACATACATGTTTTTAAATATTGGGGGGATCTGCTTTATCAAACTTTTCATATTCAAGATAAAGATAAAAAAAATGTACGGGAATGAAGATGAGAAGGGTGTATTTCGTTGATCTTGAGATAAAATCAATGGAATAAGGTCTTAAAAGAAAGGTTGACTTATCATCACATTACAAAAAGGACATAAAAAAACCAGGCAGTACCCAGTTTTTTTCTTGATCAAATTGTTCCTATTTTTTAGCTGGATAAACTGCAGAATCATCTAGCTCCTCTTCAATCCTTAAAAGTTGGTTAT
>Ga0206130_10007938_pt1 | contig 11571 bp, 14 predicted proteins | sample Helgoland_Spring_9_FD_148637 | JGI IMG/M metagenome (GOLD analysis project Ga0206130, IMG submission 148637) | Pelagic subsurface seawater microbial communities from Kabeltonne, Helgoland, North Sea - Helgoland_Spring_Bloom_20160512_1 | ecosystem: Environmental > Aquatic > Marine > Epipelagic ...
GTGTCATAAAAGTCAGATGCGTTAGAAGATTGCGTAGTCAGGACAGTAGGGCTTATAAGCAATAGGGCTAGGGATAGTCTTTTCAGCATATCAATCACAGTCTTTGTAGTCCGACTCGTAGCATTGGGTTGCTGGAGTTTAGATTTATAAATTATTAACGACTGGTACATCCGTTTCCTCTATATCGCCAAGCTACAATGTTGTTTTCTTCAGATAACTCAAACGACATATCACAGTCCACACTGAAGATGTACCCAGTACCTGGAGTTTGGTATTGTTGGGAGCTCTTGTAAATATAGACTGTATGGCCATTGGGAGCTTCTATTGTTGAGTCTGGGTAGCCCCATGAGTCAATTAAACTGTTAGCATCTCTGCCTACCCAAGACGCCAGCTTTTCCTCTAATTTAGCTGTAGATGAACAGCCTTGCATGCTTAGTGTAATAGTCAAAAGCAACACAGCTATAAACTTATTTTTCACTCCTAGTCCTCCTCATCGACCGCACTAATACCTAGACTTTTCAGCCGCCTTTTTTTTGTTTCGAATCAGTTTTTTATAAAACAAGAAAAAATCTACAATCATTCCAACTAGTCCAAAACCAAGAAAACCGTACACAATAGAATCATTATTTAAAAATGCCATAATGTTTTCTTGCGGAGCGTCATTGAAGAATCCCCAAACGCCCAAACCAAGGGAACCCGCATAAATCGTAGACATAGCCTCACGCTTGTAACCCATAAAATTATTCATCGTAAACCTCAATCTTATAAAGTGCTTAACAAGCAATAATCAACGTAACTAACTTCGTCTCTGATCGCTCGCAATAGACATCCCCAACTATATAGAGCAGGCATGATTATGCAATAGGGTATAGGCGGTAGCGGATGCCTGCTTCTTCCAAAACCACCTCTAAAGTATCTCCCCAGATACTGTAATCATCACAAGACTCAACAGCCTCCCCCGCCCCCTGTGGAATAGCCCCCCTACCCTAAAACAGCACAGAGAGCGGCTCAGTTGACTGAATCAGAATAATTAGAAGATATTTTTGCTACAAAGATTTGCTACAAAGCAGGCACAAAAAAGCCCCAGAAACACTGTAGTTACTGGGGCTCTAATGCATGGCGGAGAAAGAGGGATTCGAACCCTCGATACGCTATTAACGTATACGCCCTTAGCAGGGGCGCGCCTTCAGCCACTCGGCCATTTCTCCGTAAACTTGTCTTCCGGTATTTACTTACTGCTATAAGTCGCGCCCGGTCGCGCATTGCTGCGAAGCTCTCGCTTCTTGTCTCTTCGAGACCGCCCTGCATGCGTCCAAAATGCATTCGCATTTTGTGACTCGCAACACTTCTCTGTGTTGCTCGGCCCTTCGGACCGCCCTGCATGCGTCCAAAATGCATTCGCATTTTGTGAGCCACTCGGCCATTTCTCCGTAAACTTTTTGTCCAAATATTACCGCTATTTAGAAACGACTATGCCGCCCTGCGGTAGCGGCGGCATAATATCACATCGGTGAAAAAATCAAAGACTGTTATCGTCTGAAGGGGCTTTTTCGCCGCCTTTTTCCATCTGAATTCTCTGATAAATTTCTTCGCGATGCACGGCGACTTCTTTTGGTGCATTTACCCCTAGTCGAACCTGGTTTCCACGAACACCTAATACGGTTACGGTAACTTCATCACCAATTACAAGAGTCTCTCCGACTCTTCTCGTCAGTATTAACATAGCAAGCTCCTACACTGCTGCCCTACCATTCTATGGAGGGTGTCTTTGTCCTTAATCCACCGCTACCTCAGGTGGGATGTCCTTACTGCTTTTTCTCACAGATTTTCAAATCTCTGTGCGATTTTCGAATCTAACAGCTTTTACGACTCTTGTCCAAAGATTAGGCTTGATCTGTGCTGGGAGCGTCCAGTCCAAAGCCTGAGTGCAAGGCACGCACTGCGAGCTCCAGGTAACGCTCTTCGATAACCACGGTGGTTTTAATCTCCGAAGTGGTGATCAGCTGGATATTAATGTTCTCGTTAGCCAAGGCTTCAAACATGGTTGCAGCCACACCTGCATGGGAGCGCATACCAACACCTACAATGGACACCTTGGCAATTTGATCATCTGCATCTATTTCCTCAGCACCCAGGTCCTCGGCAATCTGCTTTAACAGAGTCTCGGCCTGGCTGAGATCATTGCGATGCACTGTAAAGGTAATCGTGGCCGAGTTGTCTTTGGCCACATTCTGTACAATAACATCAATCTCAATATTGGCTGCGCTGATGGCGCCCAAGACTTTGTAGGCGACGCCCGGCTGATCGGGGATACCACGGATTGTGAGTTTTGCCTCGTCGCGATTAAAGGCTATGCCTGAAACAACTGCTTTTTCCATCTGATCGTCATCCTCAAGAGATATCAACGTGCCTGGGCCCTCTTCAAAACTGGACATCACACGCAGTGGTACATTGTATTTTCCAGCAAATTCAACGGAGCGAATCTGCAGTATCTTTGAACCCTGGCTGGCCATTTCCAACATTTCGTCAAAGGTAATTTTATCTAGTCGTTGCGCTCGACTCACGACTCTGGGATCGGTGGTATAGACCCCGTCAACATCTGTGTAAATCTGGCATTCGTCGGCGTTTAAAGCGGCTGCCAGCGCCACTGCTGTGGTATCTGAGCCGCCTCGACCCAAGGTGGTAATATTGCCGTCTTCGTCAGAGCCCTGAAAACCAGCCACCACTACAACCCGACCAGCATCGAGATCCCCTTCAATGCGATGGCCATCAATTTCTTTAATGCGTGCTTTGCCATGGGCGTTGTCGGTCAGTATGCGCACCTGGCCACCAGTGTAAGAGCGAGCCTCAATGCCCAGTTTATTTAACGCCATGCACAGCAGGGCTATGGTCACCTGCTCACCGGTACTGACCAACACATCCATCTCTCGCATAGAGGGCTGTGCATCAATTTCTCTGGCTAAGCCAATCAGTCGGTTGGTCTCCCCGCTCATAGCAGAGACTGCAACCACCAATTTATCGCCGAGACGATGGCCTCTGGCAACTTTTTCGGCGACCGCCTGAATACGCTCTACGGTCCCTACCGAGGTGCCGCCATATTTTTGAACAATTAAACTCATCTATCCTCAACTCAAGCGTTAACTAATATTTTGCTCTACCCAACTATAGACCGATTGCATAGCCTCTGGGAGTGCGCTGATATCTGCAGCTGCACCCTGAGCCATATCCGGTCGACCGCCTCCTTTGCCACCTACCTGAGCAGTCACATGCTTGAGCAGATCACCTGCCTTGAGACTGTCAGTCAGATTACTGGTAACACCGGCCACCAACGCGGCTTTATCTCCCTCTACCGCAGCCAGGAAGAATACACCCTTATCCAGCTTGGAGCGCACCTGGTCGGCCACTCCGCGCAGGCTCTTGGCATCTGCCCCCTCAACTACAGTAGATAGTACATTGATGCCATTGATCTGTTTAAGGCCTGACATCAAATCAGAACCAGAGGCATTGGCAAGTTTGCTCTTGAGCGCCTCGATCTCTTTCTGCAGCCTGCGATTATCATCCACCAGCTGCTGCACTTTGTCGGCCACATTGCCGCCAGATGCACGCACCAGGCTGGACACATCTGCAATGGTATCCTGCAACTGGTCGCAGAGCTCCACCGCTTTATCACCGGTGACCGCTTCGATGCGACGCACGCCGGCTGCCACGCTGGACTCGCCGGAGATACGCAGCAGGCCTATATCACCCGTTCGCGAAACATGGGTACCACCGCACAGCTCGACTGAAAAGTCTCCGCCCATGCTCAGCACACGCACTTCATCGCCATATTTCTCGCCAAATAATGCCATGGCACCTTTGTCCCGAGCATCATCCATAGACATGACTTCGGTATCCACATTGCTATTGCGCAGTATCTCCCGATTGACTATGTGCTCAATCTGACGAATCTGCTTCGGGGTTACGGCTTCATTGTGAGAGAAATCAAATCGCAGTCTTTCACTATCAACCAGAGAGCCTTTCTGAACCACGTGATCGCCCAACACCTGCTGCAGTGCCGCATGCATTAAATGGGTCGCCGAATGGTTGAGGGCTGTGCTCTGTCGCACAGTACTATCGACTCTGGCTGTGACCTGCTGCCCCGCTTTAATTGCACCTGAGAGCACTCGCCCTATATGCAGATGATGATCACCGGACTTGCGGCAATCAATAATTTCAATTTTGCCTGAGTCGGTCTGCAGATAACCTGAGTCGCCTACCTGGCCACCGGATTCAGCATAGAAAGCGGTTTTATCCAACACCAACACCACCTCTGCATCCTGTGTGGCGCTATCAACTGGTTCGCCAGCGGCATAAAGAGCCAGAATATTGGCGTCATTTTCCAAAGTTTCATAGCCACAGAACTGGGTGCTGCCATCAACGCGGATATTATCGCTGTAATCCAAGCCAAACTGGCTGGCGGAGCGGGCCCTGCTGCGCTGCTCTTCCATGCATGTCTCATAGCCATCCATATCTAGGCTGTAACCCTTTTCACGGGCCACATCATTGGTTAAATCAGTTGGAAAACCAAAGGTATCGTAAAGCTGGAAGATCAGCTCGCCGGGCAATACTGTGCCTGACAACTCGGCAAGGCCAGCTTCAAGCACACCCATGCCTTTATCCAGGGTACGCGCAAACTGCTGCTCTTCTTTTTTAAGTACTGAGGCAATCTCGTCGGCCATGCTAACCAGCTCGGGATAGGCTTCGCCCATGACTTCAGCTAATGGCCCCACCAGCTTGTAGAAGAAGCTACCGCTGGCACCTAAATTATGGCCGTGGCGCAATGCCCGTCGAATAATGCGCCGCAACACATAGCCGCGACCCTCATTTGAGGGCTGTACGCCGTCTACCACCAAAAATGCACAGGAGCGAATATGGTCGGCCACCACTTTTAAGGAGTTTTCCTGAAGATCAGTGCAGCCAATGACCTCAGCCGCAGACTTGATCAGATGCTGGAATAGATCAATATCATAATTATTGTGCACACCCTGCATCACCGCGGCTATGCGCTCAAGACCCATGCCGGTATCAATTGACGGCTTGGGTAGTGGCGTCATCTTGCCACTGCTGTCGCGCTCAAACTGCATAAATACCAGATTCCAAATCTCGATATAGCGATCGAGGTCGTCGTCTTCGCTGCCGGGAGGCCCACCGGGAATGTCTTCGCCATGATCCCAGAAAATCTCTGTGCAGGGGCCACAGGGCCCTGTATCTCCCATCTGCCAGAAGTTGTCCTCATCCAGACGGGAAAGGCGTGCGGGATCAACACCAATTTCATTGACCCAGATTTCCGCAGCCTCGTCGTCACTGATATGCACAGTGACCCAGAGTCGCTCTTTGGGCAGTTCCAGCACTTCGGTAAGAAACTGCCAGGCAAAGCTAATGGCATCGCGTTTAAAGTAATCGCCAAAGCTGAAGTTACCCAGCATTTCAAAGAACGTGTGGTGCCGAGCGGTATAGCCTACGTTTTCCAAATCATTGTGCTTGCCACCGGCACGCACGCAGCGCTGAGAGGATACAGCCCGATTGTAGTCACGTTTATCCTCACCCAAAAAGACATCTTTAAATTGCACCATCCCTGCATTGGTAAATAACAGCGTGGGGTCATTGCCCGGCACCAGGCTGCTGCTGGGCATAATCTTATGCTGCTTGCTGGCAAAATAGTTTAGGAAGGCGTCACGTATTTCGGCGCTTTTCATGATGGTTTGTTTCCAGTTGAGGGCTCAGCGTCTAGCGCTGAACCACTTATAAATTTGCTTCCGAGAACGTTTTCTCGCTGCCTTTATTGGCCAGAATATGCAGGTGCAGATGGAACACGGTCTGTCCTGCATCTGCACCATTGTTAACCACCAGACGGAAAGCGTCGTCAACACCAAACTGGCGGGCGACCTCTCCTGCCACCCACATCAGATGCCCCAGCATATCGCGATCTGCCTGACTGGCATCTGCCAGCCTGGGCAGTGGTTGGCGCGGAATAACCAGCATATGCACTGGCGCCTGTGGCGCAATATCATTGATAACAATGCACTGATCGTCCTCGTAGAGGATATCTGCCGGTATCTCGCGATTAATAATCCGCGTAAATAGAGTCTCTGTTGTCATGATTAGGTGCTCGCAACCTGTTGGCAAAGGGCCTGTAAAATGCCCACAGCATCAGTTATTTAAGTTTTTCGTCACTATCTAACTGTCGTGCTTCGGTCTCCAGCATAACCGGAATACCATCACGAATCGGGTAGGCCAGACCGCTGGCTCGACACACCAGCTCTTGTGCCTCTGGGTCGTATGTCAAAGGAGCTTTGCTGACGGGGCAAACCAAGATGCTTAGGAGTTCTTTATCCACTGTATTTGTCCATTAAAAAACCGCGTTAGTTTACGCAAAATACAGCCAAATCGCCATGCCCACAGCGAATTATCCGGTTTTTGCGTGCATCAGGGGGCCTGGCTATTGAACAGGTAATGTCTTCATAACCAACTGCGGGTCGACACGTTCTCTGTGCCAGTTCATGCGCCAGTCCAGATGAGGGCCGGTAGCTCGACCTGTGGCACCCACCTTGGCGATAGGCTGCCCACGGATAACTCTGCTGCCTTCAGCCACCAAAATATCACTCAGATGCAAAAAGCTGGAGCTGAGGCCATGGCCATGGTCAACAATCAGTGTTCCCCCTGAGTAGAACATATCGCGGTGGGCCAGGCGCACAACGCCCGCCGCCGGTGCCAGTACTTCTGTGCCTGTGGGGGCTGCATAATCAACACCGTAATGGGGGCTTTTCGGCACGCCGTTATAGACCCGCTGACTGCCATAGACCCCAGTGACTGGACCCACCAAGGGTATTTGGAAACCATCGAGAAAATCTTCTCTAGCCGTGATCTCTTTGCGTGCAGATTTAACAAGCGCGGAGTCATTGCGGATTCGCGCCAGATCAGACTCGGGCGGGGTAACGGTTTTCGAGGGCACGCCATTAACCCGCTGAATAGGATACTCGCGCCTGGCCACGGCAAACTTTTGCACGGTCTGCAGTCCATCAAGATCAACAATACGTAGCTCAATACTTGACGGAGCATCTCTACCTAAACCCAAAAGAAACTGACCCTCTGCGGTCAATGGCAATGACTGGCCCCGATAAAAGGCACTGGATCCAGCCTCAACGGTACCTAATAACAGACTACCTTGCTGCAAACTGCCCTGTAGGGTCATGGGATTTGCCTGCAACTCCCCGGCCGTCAGGCAGGCTACCAGTAAAGCAATAAGATTCCGCAACCCGGTCATTTACTGTCTTCCTTCGGCTCTTCAACGGTCAAATAGGGTTCAAACGATTCAATATGGCATATGCGTTTGGTTCTGAGCAACTCCAGATAGTCATGGCGGGCACAGAGGCGCATGCCTCGTGGCTGATATTTAAAGCCTTCAGTTTTAATGCCATTGCACTCGCGCTTCAGCCGCATAAGAACCTCTTTGCCGCGGCCGACATCCACAACGGCGGACTGATCATCTCTAAAGTTGATTCCGCGAATTCTTGATAGGCTAATACAGTTGTTGCGAATGCCCCAACTCTTGGGATTGACTTCGTCAATCGCCTTCATACGATCAATCACTGAAGTCGACTCGGACTCTTCCCCGGGCAGGCTCTCCTCAGAATAGGCCTGACCGAATGCCGCTGTGCATAGCAGCAGAGACACACAGAACCTTACTAATTTCATCTATAGCCTCAGAGTAAACATGGGGGCTACTATGAAAAGCTAAAACCTCAGGCAGAAGCAAGTAAAACCAATCAATTTACTCAAATTCTTTCAGCTCAGGCGGGTCTTCAAGTTCCAGATAGGGGTCTATTGATGCAACCTTGCAGGCATAGCTTCCACCCAGCACCGAAAAACGGCTATATCTGGTGCAGATTCTCTGCCCATCACTGGCATGGGAGAAACCATGTCTCTTAATTCCAGGGCAGTTGGACGCTAACCTGAGAACGGCTTTTTTCTTGCCCACCAGACTGAGAAGTGCGGTGCGGTCATCGAGAAACTTGATCCGCTTGATGCGACTGGAGTTGATGCAACCGCCGCGAATACTCCATTTTTTATAATTAACCGGCGTTATGGCTTTCATTCGCTCAACCAGAGATAGCTGTGGTTTTTCGATCTCGGTGTTAATGGAGGTATCTATTGTGGGGCTGGTGGTTGCGGCGGCTGAGGTAAATGTTGACGCACATGCTGTGACTATTATTATTGCAGATAACTGCAGTATCTTAATCATCCTGATCTCCTTGATACTATACCTTCCTGAATAACCAAATTCCTTGGTCTTAAACTTCGACCCCAGTTATGATGAGCAGTTCAAGAAATACTGATAATCCCAAAAGTACGCTGCTGACCTTATATATGACTGTAAAACGCCCATTTACCCCACCTTTTTATTTGCGTCATCCGCATATTCAGAGCGCACTCAACAGTGTGGGACCACGCAAACGCCGCGCTAACCGGCTGGCTGAAAGGCTAAATTCAGAAGCATTGATACTAACCACGAACGATGGTGTCAGGCTTGCTGCGGAGTTCGACCTAAGCACTCAGAAAAAGGCTGCTTCAAAAGGGGCTCTAGTCGTCATGATTCATGGCTGGGAGGGCTCCAGCAAGTCGGCTTATCAGGTGACCACCGCAAAATATCTGCTCGACCATGGCTATGATGTGCTGCGCCTCAATATGCGCGACCATGGCGACACCCAACATCTCAACAGAGAGCTGTTTAATTCCACTATGGTCGGCGAGGTCGGGGATGCAGTAGAGATTTTTTTGAATCAACGGCCCTATCAATCGGTATTTCTAGCCGGTTTTTCTCTGGGTGGTAATTTCACGCTGCGCATCGCCGCTGATCGAGGCTCGGCGCTGGGGCTGAGCGCAGCTGTGGCTATTTGCCCACCGGTAGATCCGGTCAATGCAATGGCTGCGCTAAACCAAGGGTCTTTTATCTATCGCAAATACTTTATGTATCGCTGGACCAAATCCCTGCGCAAGAAATTGGTGCATTTTCCAGAGTATGATTTTGGCCCCGAGCTAGAGGGTGCCAAAACCTTTGCTGAGCTCAATGCGTTTTTTGTTCCCAGACACACTGAGTTTAAGGATGCAGACAGCTACTTCAGATCCTATGCCCTGACCGGCAACAGACTCAGCTCACTAAGCATACCTGCGCATCTTATCGCCGCGTCCGATGATCCCATTATTCCGGTATCAGATCTGGACAAGATTAACTGTCCAGAAAAACTCAACCTGGAAGTCTACGATTATGGTGGCCACTGCGGGTTTATATTGAATATGCAGGCCCATAGCTATATGGAACCCAGACTGGTGGAGCTATTTGATGGCTATCTGGCCGCAAGCTCTGACTAGAACTCTTCGGCATCAGTGGCGGACAATGCATATTTGATTTGATCAAAATTAAAGCCGCGGTACTGTAAAAACCGCATACGCTTGGCTCTGTCTTTTTGGTCTGCAGCCGGGTGGCGGCCAAACTTGCGCTCAGCCACTTCTCGGGCCAGAGAAAACCAGTCGGTCTCTGACGCCTCCACCGCGGCATTGATTAAACCTTCTGCAATCCCTTTCTGACGGATATCCATGCGTATTCTAGCCAATCCATGACCGCGGTATATTCTCGCGCGCAGAAACGCCTCAGTAAAGCGCCCATCAGACTGGAGGCCCTCCTCTTGAAGGCGGTCCAGTTGTGCGCTGATAGCTGGGTCAGCGTCAAAACGCTTATCCAGCTTCTTGGCCAGCTCAGCTCGGGAAAATTCGCGCCCGGTCAGTAAATCCATAGCTGCAGAGCGAATTTTAGCTGGGGTAATTACCTCATCCTGTCTCTTCATTGTCCTGAATTAATTGTCCTGCCTTATTTGTCCCTGCTTCAGCGCCAGCTTACTCCTCGGTAAAATCCTGTTCTGGAACCTCGGGAGTTTCCTGTACCGGAGTCAAATCACCCAGCTCTTTGGCTCTGATCTGGGATTCAATCTCAGCAGCAATCTCTGGATTCTCGGTAAGAAATACGCCGACATTGGCTTTACCCTGACCAATTTTATTGCCCTTGTAGGCATACCAGGCACCGGACTTATCAACCAGACCATGTTTGACTCCCAGATCCACCAACTCGCCATTGCGGTTAATGCCGCGACCATAGAGAATCTGGAACTCTGTCTGCTTAAAGGGCGGCGCTACCTTGTTCTTGACCACCTTGACGCGGGTTTCATTGCCGACAATCTCGTCACCATCTTTTACCGCACCGATACGGCGAATATCCAGGCGCACTGAAGAATAAAACTTCAGTGCGTTACCACCAGTGGTGGTCTCCGGGTTACCAAACATAACGCCAATTTTCATACGAATCTGGTTAATAAAGATAACCAGACAGTTGGCAGTTTTGATATTGCCCGTTAGCTTGCGCAGTGCCTGAGACATCAGTCTAGCCTGAAGACCAACATGATGGTCGCCCATCTCGCCTTCAATCTCCGCTCGTGGAGTCAATGCAGCTACCGAGTCGACCACCAGCACATCACAGGCGCCAGAACGAACCAGCATATCCGTGACTTCGAGGGCCTGCTCACCCGTATCTGGCTGGGAAACAATCAGATCATCGACCTTAACGCCCAGCTTTTCGGCATATACCGGGTCCAGCGCATGCTCGGCATCAATAAAGGCACAGGTGCCGCCGGCTTTTTGTGCCTCGGCAATCACCTGCAGTGTCAATGTTGTTTTACCTGAGGACTCCGGGCCATAAATCTCAACGACTCGACCCTTGGGAAGACCGCCAATACCCAGTGCAATATCCAAACCCAGAGAACCGGTTGATATAGCCGGGATTGCCTGACGGCCGCCCTCGCCCATACGCATTACCGTGCCCTTTCCAAACTGGCGTTCGATCTGACCCAGCGCTGCTTCTAATGCTTTTGATTTATTGGCATCCATATTTGTATCCTCAAAATTGTGCGGTGTTTTTAATTACTGGTTACTTAATCAGTACCTGTATGGTTATACAGTATAATAACCAGTAACCTGTTGCAACAGTTGTTTTAAACAAATTGTGATTGCCTGCTCACGAACTTCGGCACGATCACCCAAAAAGCAATGCTTCTGAGTAAGGCTGCCCTGGGGTCCGGTCCAGCAGAACCAGACAGTGCCAACAGGTTTTTCTGCAGTGCCACCACCGGGTCCGGCGATACCACTGATGGCCACGCCAAAGTCTGCTCCCGCCGCGGCAACTGCACCCTCGGCCATCTGCACTACCACAGGTTCGCTGACCGCGCCCTGCGCATCAAGAAGCTCTGAGGAAACCCCCAAAATTTTATGTTTGGCACTGTTGGCATAGGTGACAAAGCCTGAGCCGAACCAGGCTGAACTGCCCGGCACTGCGGTAATGGCATGAGCCACGCCGCCGCCGGTACAGGACTCTGCAAAGGTCACGGTGGCATTGTGGGCACCCAGGGTTTTGCCGATTTCGGCTGATAGTTGAGAGATAGTAGAATTCATTGCAAAAGTGTATCTCGCTTTGCAGGCTGCCGATAG
>Ga0206130_10007940_pt1 | contig 11569 bp, 9 predicted proteins | sample Helgoland_Spring_9_FD_148637 | JGI IMG/M metagenome (GOLD analysis project Ga0206130, IMG submission 148637) | Pelagic subsurface seawater microbial communities from Kabeltonne, Helgoland, North Sea - Helgoland_Spring_Bloom_20160512_1 | ecosystem: Environmental > Aquatic > Marine > Epipelagic ...
GCTAATACTGATGGAGAATCATTACATGAAGAGGGCGTGAAAAAATGGAACGCGGTTCTAATGAAAGATTAAGGCCTTAAGTTAAGCGTTCTAGAATATTTTTTTTAAGCTGTTTTATAGTAGTTTCTTCAACTTTTTTTGAGGTAATAAGAAAAAAATCCTCTGCTCTATTACCTAAGGTATTTATTCTTGCCTTATCAATTTCAAGGCTAAGTTGATTAATTTCTCCGCTGATCATGTTCAAAAGACCAGGTCTTGAGTCTGTGATAATTTCTAATTCAAATTGTGTGTCATTAATAATTTTATTATTAATGACGGTCTGGATATCATGATGTTCGGCCTGCCTTGTCTTTCTTAAAGCTATCTCTTTACTTTCAAATTTACAAGGGATTATTTCAGTTAAACCTTGCTCAAGATGTTTGAAGAGTTGATTATAGCTTTCATTTAAATTGTTATCGTCCATCACATGGAAAATATCCAGAGCATAGTCATGTGAGGTTGTATAAATTTTTGCATCCAGAATATCCAATTGGTTTTCATAGAAGAAGTTTGTTATTTTTTCAAATAATGAAGGTCGATTCTTAGAGTAAATAAGAACTTCAATAAAGCTCCCTTTGTGATGATGAATTCTTACTATTGGCTTTTCTGAATGTGTGTGCGGCATAAGTAATCGTGTTTGCCAGGCTATTTCGTTGGCATCGAACCGCATGAAGTAATTAAGATCAAGCTCCTTCCAAAATTCATCGTAGTGGTTCTTTTTGATTGAATATTGGGAGAGAATTTTAGCCACATTTTTTTTTCGATCATTCACCATATCAATTGGTGACTTATGTTGCTCACTTAGTAATTTTGTTGTTGATGCGTATAAGTCATAAAGTAGACTTGCTTTCCATTGGTTCCATACATGCGGACTTGTGCCTCTTATATCCGCCACTGTGAGGAGGTATAGCGCATCAAGATAGGTTTGTGTCCCGACTAAATCTTTAAACTTATGAATTACTTGTGGGTCAGAAATATCACTTTTTTGTGCAATTTGAGACATTTTTAAGTGAGATTTAACAAGCCATACGATTAAATGAGCCTCCTTATCTGGTAGACATATTTTTTTACAAAATTTTGTCGCTACAACTAAGCCAAGCTCAGAATGATCACCACCTCGACCTTTTGCGATATCGTGAAAAATAGCAGCCAAATACAATAGATATGGTTTTTTAAATTTAAGAAATATTTCATGACATTCAGGGAATTCGTACTTCAAGGTTGCCTTACTAAAACGTCTGATATTCTCAACAACATTTAAGGTGTGCTCATCTACCGTATAAATATGGAAAAGATCGTGCTGCATTTGAGCAACCACTCTCCCAAATGCGGGTATAAAGTTACCTAAAATATTACACTTATTCATTAAGCGTAATGATCGGTTAACTTTATCGCGACCTGAAATAACTTCGATGAATTTAGATTGGTTTATTTTATTGTTTCTAAATTTTTCATTTATAGTCGGTCCGACGTTATTCAAAGCCTCTAAAAGATTCGCCCCAAACCCTTGCGCCTTTTTTGTTTTTTGGAAGAGGATGAAGGACTCAAAAACATATTTACTAATCATTGGAATATGTTTTATATCTATATCAATTAAATGATTTGAAAGGATAAAAGGAAATTGGTCATTAATTTGAATAGATTTTGAATTATTTGGATCAAGTTTCTTAAGTAGAATTTCATTTAATAATATTATATAATTTACTGATTTATAATAATTTTTCATTAAAACTTCACTAGATTTTTTATTAGTCTTTGCTTGGTATCCTAATGCTTTAGATAGCCTAGCTTGAACTTCAAATGTGAGTCTATCGTCAGTAGATTTAGATAAAATATGGAGGAGAATTCGGTACTTATTTACCTTGTTGGCGGTTAATCTAATTTTTTTATATTGATCGTCAGATAGAATTTCATTCTTTTTTAATTCTTCAAAGGATTTACCTTTATTTTGACTTGCGGCAATCCACAGTATCATTTGTAAATCCCTTTGACCCCCAGGACTTTCTTTAATATTTGGCTCTAGTTGGTATGCTGAATCTCTGTATTTATGATGACGAATTGTTTGCTCGGTTATTTTTTCTTTAAAGAACTTTTTAATATTGATTATTTTATTAATTGTTGAATCGAATTTTAGATATAGCTCACTACTTCCATGTATAAGACGAGCTTCAATAAGGTTGGTAGCTGTTGAGATATCGGCATTAAATTCCTCTTTAACCTCTGCTAGATTTCTAACGCTATGACCAATTTTTAAACCAATATCCCAGCATTTAGTGATGAATTGACTAATATTTTCATCATTTTCTATACCTTTTTCACTGTTAAGGACAAGTATGTCAACATCTGAATAAGGAAATAGTTCATTCCTGCCATATCCACCTACAGCAATGAGCGTATTTTTTTCAGAAACATCACTATCTATCCATAACTTAATGAGCAGATTATCAACAATTTTAGTATGTTTTTTTAAAAACAGTAAACTGTTAGTTTTTTTTATGAATTGATCGCAAAGATCTTGGAATTTTCTTTGATAACTTTTTTTCTCAGTGGCTACAGTAAAGGGAGGCATGAGTAAATTTTAATCTAAAAATGGTGTTGGCGTATCTTTTGATACCGTAAGCACCTCATAACCCCCACTTGTAACTAATATTGTGTGTTCCCATTGAGCTGATAGGCTTCTATCCTTAGTTACAACTGTCCAGTTGTCCGGTAAGACTTTGATGTCTTTTTTTCCTGCATTTATCATGGGTTCGATTGTAAAAATCATGCCTGCTTCGAGTTTAAGACCCTCACCTGGATTGCCGTAATGGAGGACTTGCGGTTCATCATGAAATACTTTTCCGATGCCGTGCCCGCAAAATTCTCTAACCACACTGTAAGACTTTGATTCAGCATAACTTTGTATTGCATGACCAATATCACCAAGATAAGCACCCGCTTTAACTTCTCTTATACCTAGCCACATAGACTGATAAGTTACTTCACAAAGTCTTCTTGCTTGAATTGAGGGTTCTCCAACAAAAAACATACGACTTGTATCTCCGTGATAACCATCTTTTATGACAGTAATATCAATATTTACCACATCGCCTTTTTTTAATATTTTTTCTCCAGGAATTCCATGGCATATTTGATTATTTACCGATGTACAAATTGATTTTGGAAACGGCGTATGCCCGGGAGGTGAATAATTAAGAGGGGCAGGAATAGTCCCTTGCTCATTTGTCATAAAATCATGACATATGCTATCAATTTTTTCTGTTGTAATGCCTGGTTTTATGAAGGGCGAAATAAAGTCAAGAACTTCAGATGCTAGCTTTCCAGCTATCTGCATCTTTTCTATATCTTCTTGATTATTAATTGTAATTGGCATATTTAATCTTTTTGTGTTTTATATATTATTTATTGAAATATGTTATCATGATGCCGATTTATTTTTAAAATTTCCACTAAGTTTTTTTAAGGGTGCTCAGCATTTTTGAACTTAGTGAAGTAATAACCCTTAAAGGAGAAAATTATGTCTGTTACGATGAGACAAATGCTTGAAGCTGGCGTTCACTTTGGACACCAAACAAGATACTGGGATCCAAAAATGGCACCATATATTTTTGGTGACAGAAACAAAATTCATATAATCAACCTTGAAAAAACTCTTCCAATGTTTGAAGAGACGATGAAATATGTAAAAACATTGTCAGCGAACAAAGGGCGAATTCTTTTTGTTGCAACGAAAAGACAAGCAAGAGAAATTATTAAAGAAGAGGCCATCAGAGCTGACTGTGCATATGTCAACCATCGCTGGCTTGGGGGCATGCTTACTAACTTTAAAACAGTTAAGCAATCAATTAAGCGCCTCAATGAACTCCAACTTAGCCTAGAAGACGGTAGTGTTGATAAAATCACCAAGAAAGAGGCCTTAGGAATTAAAAAAGAATATGACAAATTAGAGAGATCAATCGGTGGCATAAAAAATATGAATTCACTACCAGATGCAATATTTGTGATTGATGTTGGTTACGAGAGTGGTGCAGTTGTTGAGGCAACTAAACTTGGGATACCTATCATGGGTGTAGTAGATACCAATAACTCAATTGATAATATTGCTTATGTAATTCCAGGTAATGATGATTCAAGCAGAGCAATTAGACTCTATGCAAGAGGCATTGCAGATGCGGTTCTTGAAGGAAAGAAGAATGCCATTGATGAGTTAGCAAAAATGGTTAAAGAAGAAGACGCTAAAAAAGTTGAACCTAAAACTGAAAAAGATAGCAAATAATAAATTACTTAGGAGTTTATAAAGTATGGCTGAAATTACAGCAAAAATGGTAATGAGCTTAAGAGCTAAAACTGATGCGCCGATGATGGATTGTAAAAAAGCACTGAGCGAGGCGGATGGTGATGCTGCTCGTGCCGAAGAGATACTGAGAGTTCGTTTTGGAAACAAAGCCTCAAAAGCATCAACGAGAGTAGCAGCAGAAGGGATTGTTGCCTGCTTCATTAAGGATGATAAAAAAACGGGAGCGCTTGTTGAAGTTAACTCAGAAACTGATTTCTGTTCAAAAAATGATGAATTTGTTGCATTTGTTAATGAAATTACAAAGGCAGCTGTTGAAAATGACGTAAGTGATGCTGAACAGTTATCTAATTTATCGATTGACGGTAAAACAGTTGAGGAGATAAGAACTCAGCTAATTGGTAAAATTGGAGAAAATATCACAATCAGAAGAGTTGAGAAGATAATCGCCAAAGACAATCTTTTCTCATATAACCACGGAGGAAGAGTGGGAGTTATTGTTGATATCAAATCATCTAATGAGGTTTTAGGTAAGGATATCGCTATGCATATTGCCGCTACCAAACCTAAAGCTCTTGATCAAAGTGGTGTATCTCAGGATTTAATCGATGCTGAAAGAAGGGTGGCGATTGAAAAAGCTAAAGAAGCTGGTAAGCCTGAAGAGATGCTTGAGAAAATAGCAACTGGAACAGTAAATAAATTTTTAAAAGAAATCACATTAGTAAATCAAGTGTTTGTTAAAGATGAAAAGCAGACAGTTGAACAACTACTTAAAAGTAATAATTCAGCCATAAATGGATTTAAGTTTTATATTGTTGGTGAAGGTATTGAAAAAAAAGACGTCGATTTTGCTTCTGAAGTTGCAGCCGCACAAAAATAAAAAAGTTTTTGTTATTTAAAAAAATGGATTGTTAAGCAATCCTTTTTTTTTATCCAAAACAGTCTAGAATAACGGATAGCTATGAATAAATTAAAATACAAAAGAGTTCTTTTAAAGCTATCAGGTGAGGCATTAATGGGAAATGATGCATTTGGCGTTAACCCTGAAACTATAAGTAAAATTGTCAATGAGATCAAGCTTATGGTTGATTCTGGTGTTGAATTAGCAATTGTAATTGGTGGGGGAAATATTTTTCGCGGTGTAGCGCTTGGATCTAAGGGAATGGACCGTGCAACTGCTGACTACATGGGTATGCTCGCTACCGTCATGAATGCAATTGCCTTACAAGATGCGATGAAACATATTGGTATTATCAGCAGAGTTCAGTCAGCAATTAAAATTGAGCAAATAGTAGAGCCTTACATAAGAGGTAAGGCAATAAGATATATAGAAGATAATAAGGTTGTAATTTTTGCTGCTGGAACTGGCAATCCTTTTTTTACAACTGACACGGCTGCAGCTTTAAGGGCTATTGAGTTAAATGCTGAAGTTGTTATAAAGGCAACCAAGGTTGAGGGAATTTTTTCAGATGACCCAGAAAAAGTGAAGAATGCTAAGTTATTTAAAAAAATTGCATTTGATGAAGTAATTAGTAAAAAATTAAAGGTGATGGATTCAACAGCATTTACTTTATGCAGAGATCAAGGGATGCCTATTGCAGTATTAAGTTTATTTAAAAAAAATGCACTATTAAACTTTATTCATGGAGAAGAAGAGGGGACGTTAGTTACCTTAAATTAAAAAAAGATGAGGAAATACAATGGAAGAGCTATTAACTGATTCAAATGTAAAGATGCAAAAGACGATTGAGTCTTTTCAAAATAATTTATCAAAAATAAGAACAGGAAGAGCCAACATAAGCTTACTTGATCATATCTCTATTGATTACTATGGAACATTAACCCCGTTAAGCCAAGTTGCAGCAGTAAATGTAGCAGATTCATCAACATTAACTATTCAACCTTATGAAAAAAACTTCTCAGCAGTAATTGAGAAAGTAATAAGGGAAAGTGACTTGGGACTTAATCCTGTTGGTGTCGGAGATTTAATAAGAGTACCAATGCCGCCTTTAACAGAAGAGAGGAGAAAAGATTTGATTAAAGTAGTTAAGTCGGAGGGTGAGGGTAGTAAGGTTTCTATAAGGAATATCCGAAGAGATTCAAATGATGAATTGAAAAAGTTAACTAAAAACAAAGAAATTAGCGAAGATGAGGAAAGAAGACTTCAAGATATTATTCAAAAAAATACAGATACTTTTATTGCTGAAATAGATTCAATGATAAACGTAAAAGAAAAAGATTTATTAACGATATAGAGTAAAAAAACTGTATTTCATAAAAAAAAAATTACTAAAAAAAAATAAAATACCTAATCATATTGCGGTGATTATGGATGGAAACGGTAGGTGGGCAAAAAAGAAGCTGATGCCAAGGTTAATAGGTCATAACAAGGGACTTGAATCTGTAAGAAAAGTTATTGAATGTTGTATAAAATATAATGTTAAAACCCTCACAATATATGCCTTTAGTACAGAAAATTGGAAAAGACCCATTAAAGAAGTAGATGGGTTATTAGATCTTTTTTCCAGGTCAATTTCAAAGGAATCAAAAAAAATTCATTCAAATAATATAAAATTAAGGTTCATAGGCGATACTTCAATTTTCACAAAATCTCTTCAATTAAAAATTAAAGAGATTGAAAGGGAGACATTCAGTAATAAAAGATTAGTACTTAATGTAGCACTAAACTATGGAGGTAGACTCGACATAGTAAACTCAGTAAATAAATTTTATAGTAATAAAAAGAATATAAATAAAATCACTGAGAAGAATATTAATAGTGGTTTGTATACAAAAGGGCAGTCTGATGTAGATTTGTTGATCCGCACAGGTGGGCAACAAAGAATGAGTAATTTTTTATTATGGCAGTCAGCATACGCCGAACTATTTTTTTCAAAAAAGCTATGGCCAGATTTTGATGAAAAGATATTTGTAGACGCTTTATATTTCTTCCAAAATACTGAAAGAAAATTTGGTTCTATTTCAAAGAGTACATAATGATAAAAGATAGAATCTTTTCAGCAGTTATTTTATTATTGATTTTTTTAGCTTCTTTTTTATCTAAGAATCCAACATATTTCTTATTTCTAGTTTTTGTAGCAAGTGGGATTTTATTTTATGAATTAGCAAAAATATTAAAACTAAAAAGCTTAGCCTTGTACATTTACTGGATATTGTCCCTTTCTCCAATTATTTTTTTCTATTTTTTAATCAGTTTAGATACAATTTTTTTTGATGAGCCAATTCCCCATTTAAAAAGCTTTTTAATTAATTTTTCAATTATTATGAGTTTAATTAGTTTGCTCTTCTGGTTTGGCCTTGCTCCAATAGATATTAAGTATAAAAAAATATCTTCAAATGTTAAGTTCAAAATTTTTTATGGGTATTTTTTGGTTTCGCCGATGGTGATTGTAACTGCTATTGTTTTTACACAAAATAAAATATTATTATTGCTGCCTTTTTTAATGATTTGGCTCTCAGACATTGGAGCTTATTTTATTGGAAGAAAATTTGGAAAGAGGAAGTTAGCAAAAAATATAAGTCCGGGTAAGACTATTGAAGGGGCCTTAGGCGGATTTGTTTGTAATATTATCTGTGCGTCAATATTAGTTTATTTCTTCGCAATAAGTTTTTATATTATGTTATTTTTCGCATTGATAATAACAGCCCTTAGTATTTTTGGTGATATTTATCAGTCATTTTTAAAAAGACAGGCTAATTTAAAAGACAGCGGTTCAATCATACCTGGTCACGGCGGCTTGTTCGATAGGTTAGATAGTTTCTGTCCCACCATACCTATATTTTTTCTAATAAGTAATTATTTATATATAGAAATCTCACCAAAGTTAATTTTATGAAGATCATTTCCATCCTAGGCTCTACAGGAAGTATTGGTAAAAGTACTTTGTCTGTTATTAAACTCCATCCAGAAAAATTTAAGGTTTTTGCTTTAGCAGGTTTTAACAATGTTGACTTACTTCTTGAGCAAACTATCAAATTTAAGCCAAATTTTATTGTTACTAAAGACCTTAAATCAAAAAGACAATTAATGGATAAGCTTAAAGAAACAAAACTAGACACCGTGGTTCTTTATGGGAATGATGGATATAGTTTTATTGCCTCTCATGAGGAGGTGACAACCGTTGTAGCCGCTATCACTGGTAGTGCAGGTTTGATTTCTACGATTGATGCTGCAAAGAGTGGAAAACAAATTTTATTAGCTAATAAAGAGTCTATGGTGATGGCAGGAGACTTAATTAATGAAATTTGCTCTGCAAATAACTCAACATTAATTCCTATTGATAGTGAACATAATGCAATTTTTCAGGTATTTTCTGATAATAGTGATACTAAAGAGATAAAAAAAGTTATTTTAACTGCATCTGGAGGTCCATTCAGAGATCATAGCCTTGAGAACTTAAAAGAGGTGACTGTTGAAGAAGCATTAAATCATCCTAATTGGAAAATGGGTAAAAAGATATCAATTGATTCGGCTACAATGATGAATAAAGGGCTTGAAGTAATCGAAGCCTCACATCTTTTTAGGCTTAATGTGGAGAAAATAGAGGTTGTAATGCATCCACAAAGTATCATTCATTCATTTGTTGAATTTGTCGACGGAAGTTCATTAAGTCAGCTTGGAAACCCTGATATGAGGGTTCCAATTGCATACGCATTGGGTTATCCAAACAGAATTACTTCTGGTGTAGATGGTGTTTCGCTTGATAAATTACCAAGCTTAGAATTTTTCAAACCAGATTTAAAGAAATATCGCTGTCTTGATCTTTCATATCAATGTTTGGTAATGGGTGTAGCTCAATGCATTACTCTAAATGCATCAAATGAAATAGCTGTAGAAGCTTTTTTATTGGGTAAGATTAACTTCACACAAATTCCAGAATTGATAGAAAAAACGCTTTTTAAAGCTGAGGCTACTAAAGTGAATTCAGTTGAACATATACTTGAGATTGATAATTTAGCTAGAATTAAATCTAAAGAAATATTAAATAAATTATAAATAAATTGTTTAAAAACAATATTTTAACAAAATTATATAATGTATATTAATAAGTAAGTCTCATGTAAAATTTCTATCCATTTCTTAAATTAATGTTTTTTATATGTTTTATTTAATAATAAGCTTGATTATTCTTCTTATTTTTTTATTTTTAGGAAATCATTTATATTTTATGTATTTATAATTCTATTAATTCTCAATGACTTAAGAGAAAATATTAGTTTTGATATTGTAAATTGCAGTATATAATGTCGTTTTAAAAAAACATTTTTTAATGAATAAAATAATCTTAACTTTTATATTGCTCGTATCAGTTATTTTGCCAGTTCATGCAGAAGGTACAACCATTTCTGATATTAAAGTTCAAGGATTGAAACGAGTTGATCCTGGGTTAGTTTTCGATAATATCCCTTTTGAGGTAGATACTCCCATAAATGAAGCTAACTTTAGCGAAGCTATTCAGCTTCTATACAAAACTGGCCAGTTTAAAAACATAAGCATTGATTTGGAGGGAAGTGAAGTAATTATTAGTGTTAATGAAAAACCTATCATCTCAACAATTACTTTTCATGGAGCCGATGCAATGCAGCCTGAGAAACTCAAAGAAGGTATGCTCCAAATGGATATTGGTGAAGGTTTGCTCTTTAATGAACCAACTCTTAAAAGGGTTGAAACTGAAATTAGCAAGCAGTATCTTAACTTAGGTCTCTATTCAGCAACCATTGAAACAAAGGTTACTCCTCAAGAGAGAAATCGTGTTGCAATAGATTTTTACATAAATGAGGGCTCTACAGCTAGAATTAAAGAGGTAAAAATAATAGGCGTAACCAATTTCGATGAAGACGATATATTGAGTCGACTCGACCTAAAGCCCACAAGCTTTTTGTCATGGTGGAACAAAGATGATAGGTACTCACGACAAGTCCTAACTGGCGATTTAGAAAAAATTCGATCTTTTTACATGAATAGAGGGTATTTAGATTTTGAAATCGGAAACACTACTGTAAGTATCTCAGAAACTAAAAAAAATGTTTACATTGCAATTGTTATTGACGAAGGCGAGAAGTATAACTTTGGAGATATAAAAATAAGTGGTAATTTTTATCCATTAAAAGAAGAATTAATCTTTCAAAATGATATCAAAACCATTAAAGGGGAAGTTTTTAGTAGAAAGCTACTTAATCAATCAACAGAATCAATTAATCAAGAGCTTGGTAATTATGGTTATGCTTTCTCTAATGTTAATCCTGTACCAGATGTTGATAAAAACAATTTAACAGTTGGATTCAATTATTTTATTGAGCCAGGAAAAAAAGTTTATATAAGGCGGATTAGCTTTGTTGGTAATGAAAAAACTCAGGATAAAGTGCTAAGAAGAGAGATGAGGCAGTTCGAATCTTCTTACTATGATAAAGAAAAAATTGATCAATCAACTAGAAGATTAAAAAGAACTCAATACTTTGAAGGCGTTGATATTAATACAGTTTCTGTTCCAGGTATTTCAGATCAAGTTGATTTAACAGTTGCTGTGAAAGAAAAAAACACAGGCTCAGTAAAGCTTGGCGCAGGTGCGAGTTCGGATGAGGGTTTGGTAGGAAGCTTTTCAGTTACACAAGCCAATTTTCTTGGAACAGGCAATACAGTTTCAACATCTATAAATACAAGTAGTGTAAACACGGTTTATAGTATTAGTCATATTGACCCTTATTTCACCCTTGATGGAATCTCGAGAAGACTTACAGCATATTTGAGAGAAACAAACACAAAAGACTTAGATACAGGTCAATACAATAAAGATTCATATGGGTTAGGAGTTGGTTTCGGGGTTCCCATGAATGAGTTTGATACAGTAAATATTGGTTTTGATGTTGATTTGTCAAAAATTAAACTTGTTGAAGCGTCTCCTACAAGGTACAAGGATTATTGTAAGGAAGTTTCTGGTGGAGACAGCAATGGTTGTGATCAGAATGAAGCAGTCCTTTCGTTAGGCTATACTTCTGATAAAAGAGATAGCGCATTATATCCAACCTCTGGCTACAAGTATGATATTAGTAGTGAGGTTACAATACCATTACTTGATATGCAATATTATCAATTTAATGCGAAAGTTGTGGACTATATCCCAATGACTGAAAAATTTGTTTGGGGCAATAAGCTTGATTTAGGATATGCTCATTCATACGGTGATGACCCTTATCCATTCTTTCAGAATTATTATG
>Ga0206130_10007942_pt1 | contig 11568 bp, 10 predicted proteins | sample Helgoland_Spring_9_FD_148637 | JGI IMG/M metagenome (GOLD analysis project Ga0206130, IMG submission 148637) | Pelagic subsurface seawater microbial communities from Kabeltonne, Helgoland, North Sea - Helgoland_Spring_Bloom_20160512_1 | ecosystem: Environmental > Aquatic > Marine > Epipelagic ...
CACAGCGTGACCAAGCACAGCAGGCACAAGCACAGCAGGCACAAGCACAGCAGGCACAAGCACAGCAGGCCCAAGCACAGCAGGCGCAAGCGTCTGTACCTGTTTCAACTGGATCTTCGGGTAGTTCTGATAGTTCAGATGGTGTAAATTCTGAAATCGGTAAATTAAGGGCAGAAAAAGGGCAATATGAGAAACTTTTAAAGGATGAGATATCTAAATTTAAAAATGATTTAATAGGGGTATGTTCTGATTACAATATTGATTTGCCCCCGCAATTAACAGATTATAAGTCTAAAATAGACCAGAGAAAAAGATCTTCCGTTAGAATAGCAGGGGATAAATTTTGTATTCTCAATAGTAATGGACAACCTTTATCATATGAGGAAGAGATTGGAGCTTTACAACATATTAAGGGTATAAAAGATAATATTAAGAGTATACCCGAGGGTAACTTGCTTTTTGAAACACATAAAGATAAAAATCTATATGAACAGATTTTAGATTTCGCTATAATATGTCATTTATATCGCGTAACTGTTGATAATTTTATAAGATTATTAAGAATAATTAATGACATTGCACCAGGGAAAAAATTGTCCGATTATATTTCGAAATTTATAAGAATATCTATTCTTGGACGATCTATGGCTGATATATTAGTTCAGGCGAAAGGACAAGTGGAAAACCTAATCCCCGGTGATCGTGATAAATATAAAGCAATGTTCCGGGATGAAGATTTAGATATAAATGAATATTTCTCTGGTCCGGTCCCTGCTGTTGTCTCCTAGGTTTAAATGTGTAATATAATCAGGATCTATGAAAATTAAGAAGAATAATGATTTTAATTATAGTATTTAATTATAGTATTTAATTATAATATTTTAATATATCCATTATTATATTAGTAAATTAATAATGGATAAATTAAAAACAAGGGCTCAATCCTTATACGGAAAAATTTCTAAAAAAGAAGATCCTGGTGAAATAGATAAAATACAAAAAAAAATAGAAGAATATGAGGCGACAACAAATACTCTCAATTTAGGGATAAAACATGTGAAAGATGATGTTGATAAAAAGATATCGGATGTAGATGGGCTGTATACTTATTTTAAAGATACTTATTTTTATAAGGAGGTAAATAAAGAACAAGAAAAAATTAAAAATGATACAAAATTAGATGTTATTCAAATATTATCTAAATATGGAAATACTATAACTGATAAGACAGGTAAAACATATATACCCTCAGAATTTCAATCTGAATATATGCAATTGAAAACTTATATACCTGAATTGGAATCTTTAACATTTATACAAAAGGATTATGAGGGTTTAGCTAAGTTAGTGGCTGATTCGGATCCCTCGACTGATGCTAAGAAACAATTTGATATTTTCAATAGTTTTATTAGTAAGTGGGATAATGCAATAAGTCGTAGTAGATATTACAGGATTAACCCTAAAATTGTAGATAAATATGCTACAATACTGGGTATTGATATTGATGATGATGGTGAAGGTAATATCGTAGAAATTACTAGTAAAATAAATATTTTAAAAGGTGAAAAAGACACTATTAAACGTGATTTAGATACACAGATAAAGGACCTAACTCAATTAAAGAGCAAGAAAGAAGAGATGATTAGAAAATTAAGAGAATCAGGATCAGGTACCTCCGTAAAAGTAATAGCAACATTGAGAGAATTAAAAGATAAAGATGGTGAAAGGAATAAATTCAATGAAATTTTAACACATATAGATGAAAACGAATTATTTAGATTTACTGTGGATAAATACGGAAAAGAACGCCAAGTTGAATTATTCTGTTCTTATGGAATCCTAAGATGTAGATTAGACGAAATAGAGATATATATTAAAAAATATGAGAGCGTATCAAAAAAATTAAAAGCTATTTTAGAAAAACAGGAGGACATAGAGAGTTATGGGACGGTTAGTTATACTTTTTTACGAGGTGAAATAAAAAAAATATACAAGATATTTGAAAAATATGGTCTAGCTGGGAAAAGTATAGGATATACAGATCCGAATAGGATATGGAAAATAATCCTTGAAACATTCGGCAGTAAAGGTCGTATTGATAAACTACAATTTAAGGACTTTGAGGTTTTAAGAGGCAATGATGACGCTATAGAAGTATTCTGTACAAAAAATAAATTAAATAGTTTAGAAAAGAGATCATTTAGACTCGCAATTAGAGAAATATTAGGTGAATTAGATAAAATTAATAAGGAAAAAGAACAGAAATTACAGAAAGAAAAAGAAAAAGAAGAAAAAAATAAACAAGAAAAACAGAAAAGCGATGAATTAAAAGAAAAATTAAAGAAAGATATAAAAGATTCTAAAGATACAGAAGAAGGTAAAGCGAAAAAATTAGAAGAATTAGAAAAATTAGAGAAATTGGAAGCAGAAAGAGATGAGACTAGAAAAAAAGAAGAACAATTGAAAGAAGAAAGAGAATCGAAAGTACAAAAAAGACTTAGAGAATTACAAGAAAAATCACAAGCCGATCAGGTAAGAATAGATAGACTAAAACAAGATAAGGAATTAGTATTAAAGACAATGGATTCATCCTTAGCGGAATTAACTTCCTATAAAGCGGGTCATAGTGAATTGGTTGATCAGAAAAGGAAATTATTAATGGATACAATTGAGAAATTAAAGAAAAAAAAAGAAATACAGGATAAACAATATGCTGAACTTGTTCTTATGAATGAAAGAAATAAAAGTCTATTATCAGAAATAAAATCGGAAGAGGGTAAAATCATTGAAGGTAGCAAGGAATTAAAAGAACAATTAATGAGCATGCAAGAAAAAGAAAAATTATATTTAATGGAACGACAGAAATACATAAAAAGAAATAAAGAATTAAAAAGAAAATTAGATAAACAACAAAAGAGAACTCATAGAAAAACGAAAGATGTTGCACACAGTGAAACTAGACCTATCAGTTTCACGGGTGAAGAGAAGGTTAAAAAAAGAACTAAGAAAAAAGTTAAAAGAAAGGGTAGAGGAAAAAAAGAAAAAAGTTTCACGGAAACATTGAAATCTGCTTTCGTAAATTAGTTTAAAATTAGTTTAAATTTACCTTTTAATATTATTTTAAATTTTATTACTATGGAAAAACCTGGTTTAAAAAAGTATGCTAATGAAAATATTTTTTTAAATTCTATGAACGATTTAACGAGGACCGCGTACAGTAACAATACGAAAGCTTCCGATTTAGATAATAAACCTGTAAATCGTTTCGATACTGATATATTATTAAATTCAAAAGAATCATTTGAAAATAATAACAATAGAATAAATTCTCTACAAGAGGAAATATTGTCATTAAAAAGAAAATTAAATATTATCCCTGAAAAAGATGAAAAAATACAAGAACAAAAATGTGAAATTGAGAAATTAAATGATCAGATTATATTAAATAGTTCGATTCAAGGTGAATTAGAAAAATTAAAATCGGAAAATAAAAATTTAAGAGATAATTATGATAGATTACAATTGGAAAATATGAATAATAATAAATTAAAACAAGAAAATGATATGTTGAAAAAGAAAATAATTCACTTACATTCCCAATTAAAGAAACAAGAAATAGAAGATGATTTCTCTGAATCAGATATTCAGGATATTATGACAGAAGATTATGAAGAAAACTTGGATAGTAAAGATAATTTAAGTAATAAAGAAAAAATAGAAATAAATATAATTCAATTAAAGAATGTTCTTTCTAATCGTTTAAAATCTTATCACGATAAACATATCGAAAAATTAATAGATACATATAATTTAAGAGGTAAAAGTGAAATAGAAAAAGAAACGATGGAGAAATTATTATTAGAGGCTATTCATATATAATATATAATTCATATTATATACCATGAAAGAGTGGAAATCTCCTATACCTAAAAAAGTTCACTTAATCTGGATTGGTGGAGAACAACCCGATTACATGAAATATTTTTTAAAATCTTTTAAAGAAAATATGCCTCAATTTGAAATTAGAATATGGGGAAATAAAGAATTAAATAAAAAACATTTCCCACTAACACATGAATATATTAAAAAAGCGAAAAAATATCAAGGGAAACCAATGCGGGAAGAAAAAGAATTAGGTGGTAATATAATGAGAGATAAAAATAAAAAACCTTTTTTACATTCTAAATGGGCGCAGATCACCGATTTAATGCGTTTGGAAATTGTATATAGAGAAGGAGGTTTTTATTTTGATACTACATTTGAGATATTAAAACAGATGTATAATCTTTTAAATAAAAAATATAAATTCGTTGGATGTAATGAGGTTCCTAGATTTAAAAGAATGCCTTTCTTGAGTAATTCTTTTTTCGGTGCTATCCCGAAATCTCCAATATTGAAAAGACTTCTTTCTAAGAGTTTTTTAAATAGTATTGATTTTTCGAGTCCATATGTTGATTTTCAGACAGGACCTCATTATTTAAGAAGTGGTATTAATTTAAGTGATAATCATTATATATATCCTACTAAATATTTTTATCCTTTCGTAGAGGAGTATTCGGAGGGTGTTGATCCCCCATATCGTAAATCAGGTAAAAATAAATGTCATAGTAAAAAAAGAACTAAAAATAAAAAAAGAATTAAGAAAAAAGGTTTTATAAAATTTCCGTGTGATAAATATCCGGAATCATATGCTTTAAAACATTGGCAACTTGGTAAAAGTTGGTCATTACCAAGCGTTTATTACATTTAATTAGTTCTGTTTATCTCCTATAAATATAGCGAATAATAGTAATGCTATATTAAAAAATGCACCCCCTTGTGCTTGTGCTATTTCTTGAAGTGATCCCTGGGTCATCTGTGTATATTTATTATCAATATTATCAGTATATGACCCCTTATATTGATTTAATGTCCTGTTTAATATACATTCATCTCCTATAAATAATTGCCATAGAGCAATTAAAATTGTGAATATTAATGTAAATGCTCCCAGAAACTCAACAAGTCTTCCTTTAACTTTAAAATGATAGGCAATTATAATAGATATTGTAAATATAACAGCTAATCTCAGTATACCCATTATCTCAAAAAATGTACCCAGTTTAGTTTTATCGTCCATATTACTATTTTTCATATATTCATCGAGATACATAAATACAGACGGAATTACTTCTTTATTACTTAATGAATATAGTATCGCATTATTTAAGACTTGGAAAAGGAGACCGAATACTATTACTATAAAAACAGATGCAATTTTATTTTCGGCATATGTTAACGATAAAATCATTAAAATCAAATACGAAACTTTAAATAATTTCATGGAATCAAAAACGAATTGTGAAGGTGCTTCGGATCTAAATTGATAATTACTGTACCAAGGGGAAAAAATGTTGTAATTTATATTGCCCTTAATTGAAAACAATATTTCATGAATAAAGAGAATAATAGCCGAAATTCCTAAATTAATCATTACACTATTCTCAATTGAAATTGAAGCTAGCCGCGAGAGGATTGGGATAATAATTAAGGAGAATATAATCTGAATAGATACTAATATTAATATTTCATTTTTATTATCTTCTTTATCTTCTTTATCTTCTTTATCTTCTTTATCACCTTCATCTTCTCCTGTCGTATAACTATCGTATAACATACCCACATTGCTAATGACAAGAAGTAATGTTAAAATATAGTATGCTATTTTTTTCGTATTCTCGTTCATAATTATAAATTGTTAAATATTTTAATCTTTCGAAAAAAATTTGATTGTTGCTTTAACAACAAAGTATTAAAAAGAGAAAGAGAATAAGAAAGAATAGTTGAGAATAAGAATACCACCGATCAATTTTAAGGAAGAGAAAATGTCTGCGAAAGAACAAGTGAAGGACCCGGTCAAGGACCAGATGAAGGACCAGGTGAAGGACCCAGTGAAGGACCCAGTGAAGGACCCGGTGAAGGACCCAGTGAAGGACCCAGTGAAGGACCAGGTGAAGGACCCGGTGAAGGACCCAGTGAAGGACCAGGTGAAGGTTTCCCCGGTGGTGTCTAAGAAGGTTGAGCTGTCAAGGTTCTCCCCCGAAGACATCCCATCCATCATCGGACCATCTGCCAAGGTCTGCGAAGGAAAACCTCATATGAGGAAATTCCCATCACTTAAGAAGAATGTCATCACGCCCGCCTGGAGATCTTTCAAGACCTACCAGGAGTCTCTGGATGAAGATCATGAGAAGAAGAACATTATCCCCGGGAAGATATTCGTGAAGCTCAATCGTGGAATGAACAGGGACAAGAAGGAGATCGTTTTAGCTACGATCGAATGTGAATCGGATGAGATGTTCAAGTTCATCATGCTCCATCTCAACAAGTATCAGGATTCATTTAAGAGGCCTCAGAGGAAGATGTTCTACAATATCTATGCTACGTTCCCCCAGCATCTGATTCCTCTTCTCATTGGATCCGGGGGGTCGGGTGTTAGGGAACTGAAGAATAGCGCAACAGAGTTTATGGATGAGTCATTCACTGAGGAAGACTTGGAGAAGTGCCAGAAATCATTCCTGAAGATTGATCAATTTGAGCCAAGAGATCGCGATGATTTCATTGATAATGTTGACGGAGAAAGGTCTTCTTTCGTGGGGGAACACCCCTCCGAAGATGAAAAGATGATCAAGATGACCGTTTCATCTTTCGCAGGGAAAGAAAGTTTCCAAAACTTCGCGGAGTGTCTCTGTGATATTGTTAAGGACAAAGTAGAAGAAATTATCTCACGCGATAAAGTAAAGGAAAACCGGAGGAACCAGAATAGGGATGAGGATCTTGCGGAATGCATGGAAGCCCTTGATCAAGAATGGTAAAGTGTGCGATAAAGTGTGAGTAAATCTTTATAAATTTCTAATATTAAACAGATCATTGAAATTGAAATTTTTTATGTCTTTAATAAATCCTCCCGCGGGATAGAAACTATTTAAGAATTTATCGGAACAATATGGATTATTTTTTCCACAGGTACATCTCCTTGAACCATCCCTATTGACTCCATCATATACTCCTTCTGGGAAACATTTATCATATTCATTGAACTCTTGGGATTTCATTCCATCTCTGTATTTACAATTCGTACAGACTTGAACACACTTGGAACCATCATAAGTAAATCCTTCACTGCATTTTCCTTCTACATTTACGGCACCGGGTCCAGGGGGGACAACGAATGAATTATTCATATTGGTATAATTGGTATAACCCTCTATTGTATCTCCTGTCGTTTTAGATATATCTTGATTGGTGGTATTTTCTTCCGAATTATAAGGTCGTATTCCGTATCCGGCATTCATACCTCTTTTAATAGATATAAATTGACTATTAAAAGATATATTATCATGTATTTTTCTGTAATCAGAGGTACATAATTTATCTTCACCCTTACTTTTATCTTTAATACATGTTAAGTTCATATCTTCAGCATTCTGTAAATTCGCATCTAAATATCCACACTCATATAGACCTTTATAATCATTACCAGATATCATAATATAATTATATAATATAATAAATTTGATTTTTTTTAATTAATTGTTTATTAAAAATGGATACATCAACTTTAAAGAAAAATACGATTGATCCTATTAAAATTAGCGGAGAAGAATATGTTATCATTAAAAATTTAAAAAAAGAATATGAAAAAAAGAAAAAAGAAATTGTTCATAAAATATTCGATGAAATAAAAGAAAATCACTTAAAAGATAATACAGAAAATAATACATAGTATATGGTTGCGATTGGTATTGATCTTGGAACAACTTATAGTTGCGTTGGATGGTGGAAAGATAATCGCTGTGAAATTATTGCGAACGATCAAGGTAACCGAACAACGCCCTCATATGTTGCTTTCACAGAAACAGAAAGATTAATAGGCGATGGAGCCAAGAATCAGGCCTCTATGAATCCCGAAAATACAATTTACGATGCTAAAAGATTAATTGGTCGTAAGTTTAATGATTCAGTTATTCAGGGTGATATTAAATCTTTTCCTTTTTGTGTAAAAGAAAAGGACGAAAAGCCCGTTATAGAGGTTTCATATAAAGAAGAAATGAAAACGTTTCAACCCGAAGAAATATCATCCATGATCTTAGTGAAGATGAAGGAAATCGCAGAGGCTTATATTGGAGAAAAGGTAACCGATGCTGTTGTTACTGTGCCCGCTTATTTTAATGATTCTCAGAGACAAGCGACGAAGGATGCTGGACAGATTTCCGGACTAAATATATTACGAATTATTAATGAACCCACCGCAGCAGCTATAGCATATGGTTTAGATAAGAAAAGTGAAGAAAAGATGGTGTTAATTTTTGATCTTGGTGGTGGTACATTTGATGTTTCATTATTATGTATTGATGATGGTATTTTCGAAGTGAAATCAACAGCGGGGGATACTCATCTTGGAGGTGAAGATTTTGACAATATTCTTATGAAATATTTTATAGATGAATTTAAGAGAAAGAATAAGATTGATATTTCGGATAATAAGAGATCTTTAAGGAGATTAAAGACGGCATGCGAGAGGGCTAAGAGAAATTTATCATCGAGTAGTTCTGCTTCAATTGAATTGGAATCTCTCTGTGAGGGTGTTGATTTTTTTTCTAGTATTACACGGGCACGATTTGAGTCTCTGTGTATGAATTTATTTCAGAAGTGTATAGAACCGGTAACTAAGGTCCTTCAAGATGCGGGTGTGAGTAAATCTCAGGTTAATGATATTGTACTTGTCGGGGGATCAACGAGGATTCCCAAGGTTCAGGAACTCTTGAGTAGTTATTTTAACGGAAAAGAATTAAATAAAGGTATTAATCCAGATGAGGCAGTTGCTTACGGTGCGGCAGTTCAAGCGGCGATTTTATCTGGTTCAACGAGTGGAAACGAAAAGGCGGATGAAATACTATTATTGGATGTGGCACCTCTTTCTCTTGGAATTGAAACAGCAGGGGGTGTAATGACTAAACTTATTGAAAGGAATACTACTATTCCAACGAAGAAGTCTCAGACATTTTCCACATATCAAGATAATCAAGATTCTGTCATGATTCAGGTATTTGAAGGAGAAAGGGTATTAACTAAGGACAATAATGAATTGGGTAACTTTAAAATGGAGGGAATTGCACCTGCACCTAGGGGTATTCCACAGATTGAGGTTTCATTTGATCTTGATGCGAACGGTATTATGAATATTGAGGCTTGCGATAAAGGTAGTGGTAAAAAGCAGAATATTACTATCAAGAATGATAAGGGACGTTTATCATCTGATGACATTGATAGAATGGTGGAAGAGGCCGAAAAATACAAGGGAGAGGATGAATTAAATAAACAGAGGATTGAGGCGAAGAATAATTTGGAAAATATGATCTATCAGTCAAGATCTTCCATAGATAATGATCAGGTTAAGGGCAAGTTGGAAGAATCCGAAATTCAATTAGTAAAAGATACATTAACCGAAACAGATACTTGGCTGCTGGAGGAAAGAACAAAGGATGAATATGAAAATAAATTAAAAGAAGTAAATGATACATTAAATCCCATCATGATGAAGATATATAGCGAAGGTCAGGGTGGGGCCGAAATGCCTGTCCACCCTTCGGGTGTCGGGGTTCCCTCGGATGAATCGGGTTCTAATGGACCGACTATCGATGAAGTCGATTAATTTAGGTTTTCCGTCCATTAAATTATTTTCAAGTATTAATATATAATGAAAATAAGTCCTTGCTTAATTGGTATAACTCTTTTAATTTCGTCTATTTACATGTCATACATGAAAAAAGACAATGATATATTCATACAATTTATGGATACTCTTGATCCCGACCAGATGGTTATTTATTCTGAAATAGTTTTCGAAAGATTAATGATATATGTTCTAGGAATGATAATTGGATTATTTTTAGGAATTTATTATATTTTAACTAATCCTAAAGATGATTATAGAGTCTGTAAATTCTTATGTATAATTTTCATAACTAAATTACTTTTTTATTATTTCTATCCCAAACAACCCCTAATGCTTTATTCATTGAAAACAGAGGAACAAGTAGAAGCATGGGCTAATATATATTCGGGGATGAAAAATAGATGGAAAAAATCTATTATTGTTGGATTGATTGGATATCTTATACTAAGTATGGCATTTTAAGTATATGCATTTTAAATATAATATATGTTATAATGAAAATTAATGTCTTATGGGTAAGACATTGCGAATCTTGTTCTAATGTCGTAATACATTCTAAATACAAGAAAAGATGGTTAACAGATAGAAAACAGGGGTTCGAAACTCCCCCCAATTGCACTATCATTGGTCTCATTCAATCATTTATGTTCGGTTATGTATTAATGCCGCAATTATTAAAACTTTATCCTCAATTTAAGAAAATTGATTATTATTGTTCTCTTTTAAAACGAACAATGATAACGAATAAATTAATAAGTGATGGTTTAAAAAAATCAGGTCATAAAATAAAAACAAGTAAAACTATTGGAAGAATCTGTAATATCAGTGAGAGACCAACGCCCTATGAAAAAATATTTAGATCAGAGGTTAATAGAGTATCTTTAAAAACATCCAATAAATTCGTAAGAGAAGTAAATAAAAAATATAAAAGGACAGGGAAAAAAATAACTAAAAGATTAGTAAAAAAAACTAAATCTTGTTCTACTAATAATCATGATATTTTTATGAAAGAATCATTGCCTAAATTAGACCCTAAAAATTTAAATGTAATTGTTAGTCACGGTATTATTTTAAGAAAAATTTTTAAATTAAAAGGATTAAATAATGTTGATGCTGTATTAGCGGAATATGATACAGAAAAAATGAATTTTAAAATTTTAAATAAAATTAAAAATGTTACCGATTTATCTGACGATACTAATTCTTATAAAAGAATTAAAGAAGGACAATTTAATGTACACTATAAGGGTAAAAAAATAGATGTTAAAAGTGATATTTCACTTCGTGAATTTGAGAAAAAAGTTAAAGGATTAAAGATAAATATGAAGAAAAAAGATAATGAAATTACGTGCGATAAATAATTTAAGTTTTTAAATATATTCTTATTATATTAATGGAATTACCCCAAGGAAATTTTAATCTTGTTTCATTTATTCTTAACGGTTTAAGTAATGAACTCAATAATGAACTCAATAATGATCTCAATAATGAACTCAATAATGAACTCAATAATGAACCTAAAAGATCTTCTAACGATTTTATGGATTCATTAGAAGAAATTGAAATAAAAGAAATAAAAGAAGAAGGAAAAACTTGTCATTTATGTTTAGAAGATTTTAAAATAGGAGATAAATGTATAGAACTACCCTGTAAAGATCATAAACATTTATTTCACGTTGAAAAAGATGGATGTATGGGTATTAAAAAATGGTTAAAAAAATCTAATACTTGTCCGGTATGTAGAACCGAATTTCCTTACGAGGAACAAGAAGAACAAGAAGAACAAGAAGAACAAGAAGAACAAGAAGAACAAGAGGAACAAGAAATAGAAATAAATCTAAATGAAATAG
>Ga0206130_10007944_pt1 | contig 11563 bp, 7 predicted proteins | sample Helgoland_Spring_9_FD_148637 | JGI IMG/M metagenome (GOLD analysis project Ga0206130, IMG submission 148637) | Pelagic subsurface seawater microbial communities from Kabeltonne, Helgoland, North Sea - Helgoland_Spring_Bloom_20160512_1 | ecosystem: Environmental > Aquatic > Marine > Epipelagic ...
CTGTGTGTTGGGTGTTTGTCTTACCACTCAATATAGTGCGGAAAGAGATTTGCGGATGGAGCCGGGCGATCAAATGGAATTGGCGGGATACAGCTTTCAGTTCCAAGGTACGCAGCCGGTGATCGGACCAAACTATAGTGGTGAAGAAGGTACCATTTCAGTATTTGAGGACGGTAGCATCATTGCTACGCTGCATCCCCAAAAGCGCCGCTACAACGCTCAGAGGGGGCAGACGATGACCGAGGCTGCCATTGATAACGGATTTTTTCGAGATTTATACGTCGCCCTCGGCGAACCGCTTGGTGAAAGCGCCTGGGCGGTTCGTGTTCATTACAAGCCTTTTGTACGCTGGATTTGGTTAGGTGCGCTACTGATGGCTTTTGGTGGAGGGTTTGCGGCATTAGATAAGCGTTATCGTATGCGCCTGCGAGAAAAATTGACGGGCGCCGAAGCCTCCACGAAGACGGGATAGTTTCCCTTATTATGCAGCGATTAAAGTTATTTCTACCTCTGATTACCTTTGCGGCTATTGCCATTTTTTTCTATACGATGGTTAGTCGCATTGATCAGGGTGAATACAACCCTCAGGATCTCCCCTCCGCCCTCATTAATAAACCATTTCCTTCCTTTAGTTTAGCTAAGCTCGAGGACCTTACTGTTTCACTGCAGCAGAAAGATTTGCTGGGTAACATCACGCTGGTTAACGTTTGGGCGACCTGGTGTCCTTCCTGTCACGTTGAACACGGGTACCTCAATTATCTCTTCTCTGAAAAAGACATGATTATTGTCGGAGTTAATTACAAAGACAAGGCGCCGGCCGCGCAACGTTGGTTGCAAACCAAAGGTAATCCTTATCGCTTTAATATATTTGATCCCGACGGCATTTTGGGCCTCGATTTGGGGGTGACTGGTGCACCGGAAACTTATGTTTTAGACCACCGTGGTTTTGTTCGGTTTCGTTATCAGGGGCCGCTGAACGAAATGGTTTGGCAGGACAAGTTTCAGGCATTGATTGAGCAATTACAACAAGAGCAGTTGGCTTATAATGGCAGGGGGTCCAGATGAGGTTGTTGGCTTTATTGCTCCTGCTGTTTTCTCCCGCATTAATGGCCGTAGTGGAAACATATCACTTCGATGATGATGAAAAACGAGACCGCTATCAGACTTTTGTAGAGGAATTACGCTGCCCTAAGTGTCAGAATCAAAATTTGGCGGGTTCAAATTCGCCGATTGCTAAAGACTTACGTCGCGAGCTTCACCGGTTGTTAGAAGAGGGGCGTGATGACGAGCAGGTTGTCGAATATATGGTCAGTCGTTACGGGGAGTTTGTTCTTTACCGTCCTCGGTTTAATCCGGAAACGGCAGTGCTGTGGCTGGCACCGATGATTTTTTTGGCACTTGGTTTAGCTCTTGTGGCAATGGTGTTTCGACGGCAAAAGAAGCCGGCTGGTGCGGCGACAGAAACGTTAAACGACAACGAAAAGAAAGCCTTAAATGATATCTTGAAAGAACAGGATGTCGGAGATACCAATGGTTGAAACCCTGTTAATTCCGTTGATGCTAATTGTACTGGCGGTTTTCTTCCTGTTGTCGCCGGTGATGATGAACCGAAGTCTACAGCGATCCAGTCGCAGTGGCGTCAATATAGAATTTTTTAAAAGTCGGCTAAGTGAGCTTGAATCAGATAGAGCGCGAGGGATTCTGGATGATGATGAGTTCGAGCAGCTTAAAATAGAGTTGGAACGCCGGCTGTTGGATGAAGCCGATAGCGGCCACACAGCGCCGTCTGCGCACGTAAAGACCTCCTTTAAGACGGCTATTATGCTAGCGCTATTGATACCCATCGTGGCTGTGGTTGTCTATCAGCAAACGGGCGCCAAGGCGGATTGGGATATTGCCCAGACGCTGAAAAATATGCGGCTTAAAACGGCTGATGGAGAAGCTGCTGAGACTGACGTTAAGCAGCTAATCATGCAGGTCGAAGAGCGGCTAGAACAACGGCCTGATAATGGCAGTTATTTGATGTTATTAGCTAACCAGCAGATGGGACTGAGAAACTATCCTGCGGCGGCTGCCGCCTATCAGCGGCTGAGGACAATTTATCCGGATGATGCCAGTGTGTTGGCTCAGTATGCGCAGGCCATGTACCTGTCTTCAGATCGTACTCTGACCACGAAAGTGACAGACATGGCTGAGTTAGCGCTGCGTCAAGATCCGCAGCAGCCGACGGTGCTGAGTATGTTGGGTATGGCTCACTTTGAACAAGGTGATTATCAGCGGGCTATTGATTATTGGCAGCGGTTGCTGCCTTCGCTGGGCCCGGTTTCTCCCAACAGAAAAATTATAATGGCTGGGATTGAACAGGCAAAGTCGCGTTTAGGGTCGAGTGATACCACAAGCATAGATCGCCCTGATGTCATAAAAAATGCGAGTATTCAGTTGTGGGTGTCTATCGACGAGGGAATTATTGCCAGTAGCGACAGCGTCGTTTTTGTATTCGCAAGGTCTGCGTCCGGTCCCAGAATGCCGTTGGCTGTAGCGAAGTTAACGGTCGCTGATTTACCGGTGATATTAACCTTGGATGATTCGATGGCAATGGCGCCGGGGCTGAACCTTTCCAGCCAAAAGGAAATCGAAGTTGTAGCTCGAATTGCAAAGAACGGAATTGCCAATCCGGGTCCCGGCGATATCGAAGGCCGGGTGGGACCAATTAAGCTGGAAGAGGTTGATGGCGTAGTGGCAATAGCAATTAATAAGACACTGTAGCTAGCTCGCGTTTAGTGGCAGTTTTTGGGGCGCTAAAAATACTAAAAACTATAAAATCAGCGTAGTCCTTAAGTTCTAAAGGCTATACACTAGGCGGAGATTTTAAAAGGATTGCCGTTGATCGGGCAGATAAAAATCTCAAGGTATTAAAATAAATAATATCATGCACTTACCTACCAAAGTTAAAGTAAAATGCGATTAAAAACTATCAAGCTGGCGGGGTTCAAATCCTTCGTTGACCCGACCAACGTGTCGTTCCCTTCCAATCTGGGCTGTGTTGTTGGGCCTAACGGATGCGGTAAGTCCAACATTATCGACGCTGTGCGATGGGTCATGGGAGAAAGTTCCGCCAAAAATCTTCGCGGTGAAAATATGACAGACGTCATATTTAACGGCTCCATAAATCGCCAGCCGGTGGGCCAGGCCTCCATAGAATTGGTCTTCGATAACAGCGACGGCACTGTCGGCGGTGAGTATGCCCGTTTCGCGGAAATCTCGATTCGCCGTAAGGTAACCCGAGAGGCAACATCAGATTATTATCTGAATGGTACCAAGTGTCGTCGACGGGATATTACCGATATCTTCCTAGGAACGGGGTTGGGCCCTCGTAGTTATGCGATTATCGAGCAGGGTATGATTTCTCGCATGATCGAATCTAAGCCTGAAGAGCTGCGTGTGTTTATTGAAGAGGCCGCAGGGATTTCCAAATATAAAGAGCGTCGACGCGAAACAGAAAACCGTATGCGTCGTACCATGGAAAATCTAGAGCGGCTAACCGATTTGAGGGATGAGCTTGAGCGGCAGTTGCAGCATCTGCAGCGGCAGGCTCAGGCTGCGGAACGTTATACTGAGCTGAAAAAAGAAGAGCGCTTGCTTAAAGCCCAGTTACAGGCTCTGCAGTGGAGCACGCTGGATGGCCAAGTTAAACAGCACGAGCAAGAGATTCGTGGTTTAGAGGTGAAGCTGGAAGCGGTCATTGCCGAACAGCGATCAATCGACACTGATATCGAGAAAAGTCGAGATGTGCATACCGACTTGATGGACAAATTCAACGCAGTGCAGGCGAGGTTTTATGGGATCGGCGCCGAAATTGCTCGGACAGAGCAAACAATTCAGCATCAGCAAGAACGCAGTCGACAGCTTAAGGATGATCTTCAGCAGACAGAGCGAAACTATCAAGAATCGACCGAACATCTTCAGCTGGACACCGAAAAGCAGCAGCGTTGGAATGAAGAAATAGAGGAAATCCAACCTGAGCTGGAGCTGGCGCAAGGTTCGGAAGAAGAGACTGGCTCTGCACTTCAGACCGCGGAAGAGGCGATGCAGTCATGGCAGCAACACTGGGATGAGTTTAATCAGCAGGCGCAAGAGCCTCGGCAGAAAGCAGAAGTTCAGCAATCAAAAATCCAGCATTTAGAGCAGGCACTGCAACGTATTCAACAGCGCATCGAAAAGCTTGAAGAAGAAAAGCAGGGCTTGACGGCAGGCCCTATCGAAGAAGAAATCGAGATTCTGGGAGAGCAGCTTGCGGAAGCAGAGCTGCTGCATGAAGAGCAGCAAAGCCAGTTGCTCGCGCATAGCGAACAAATCAATCATCATCGAGGAAAGAACAACACGCTGGGCGATCAGTTAGATGATGCTCGCAACCAGCTGCAAAGCATGCGCGGTCGCTTTGCGTCACTGGAAGCCCTGCAGCAGGCAGCGTTGGGGCAGCAACCCGGCGCGATTAATGACTGGTTGCAAGCCAGCGGGCTGGACAAAAATAAGCGACTTGCTGAAGACTTAAAAGTGCAGCCAGGCTGGGAAACAGCGGTGGAAACGGTACTGGGTGATAACTTGCAGGCGGTCTGCGTTGACGGCTTTGATGCCGTCGCTGCGTTGGCAGAGTCGTTGCAGCAAGGTAGTGTAACTTTAGTCGACAATATGACTGCCACGACAGTGGCAGGTGGCGGTGGCCAGTGGCTGGCTACTAAGGTCACTGAAGGGCAGCAAGCGCTCAGTTTGCTAGCCGGAATATATGCTGCTGAAGACTTGGCTGCGGCTCTAGGATTGCGCGCTACGCTGCAGAGTCATGAGTCAGTCGTAACACCAGAAGGGTTGTGGATTGGGCCTAACTGGCTGCGGGTGGCAAAAGATTCTGATGAGCAGGCAGGGGTGTTGGCTCGCCAGCAGGAACTCGATACATTGGTGGAGGCTATTTCATCGGCAGAAACGGCGGTAGCAACACTGGACCGCGACTTAAAGGACGGACGGCAAGCGTTAGATAAGTTCGAAGCTGAACGTGAGTCTCTGCAGCAGGAGGTTCAGACACAGGGAAACAGGCACAGTGAACTGCGTTCAGAGTTAAGCGCCAAGCAAGTGAATGTTGAACAAATTAGCGTGCGGAGAGACCGCATCAATCATGAAATTGATGACGGCCGGGAGCAATTCCAGCTGGAACAAGAGAGTCTTGGTGAGTCTCGAATGATTCTCTCTGAAGCGATAGAGAGTATGGAGAGTGATTCTAGTCAGCGCGAAGAATTACTGGCAGAGCGCGATGAATGTCGCACGATTTTAGATCAGGCACGACAGCGTGCTCGTCATGACAAAGATTCAGCGCATCAATTAGCTATGCGCTTTCAGTCACTGCGGGCGCAGCTGGATTCAATGAACCAAAATATCGAGCGTACTCGCAGCCAAGTTCAGCAGCTTGAGCAGCGTCGCAACAGTTTACACGAGGGCATTAGTGGCGCTGATGAACCTGTAGAAGAAATGAAAATTGAACTTGAAGCACAGCTTGAAACGCGGTTACAAGTTGAGGAAGAATTGTCAGAAGCGCGCAGATTGGTTGACGATGTTGAGCATAAGCTGAGGGAGCTGGAAGGGCGCAGAGGCAGCGTTGAGTTGCGGACACAGGCGGTGCGCAGCGAGTTGGAGCGAGGGCGTGTAGAGGTGCAAGGTTTGCAAGTACAACGGCGTGCGCTCGAAGAACAACTGCTGGAGGCTCAGTACGATGTAGAAACCGTGCTCAATAATTTGCCTGATGATGCCAGGGAAAAAGCCTGGCTAGAGAACTTGGAAAGTATCGGTCGCCGCGTTGCCAGATTGGGACCGATTAATCTGGCAGCGATTGACGAGTACAAGTCGCAGTCTGAGCGAAAGACCTATCTAGATGCGCAAAATAATGATTTGGAAGAGGCGTTGCGGACTCTGGAAAATGCGATACACAAAATAGATAAAGAAACACGACAGCGCTTTAAAGACACCTTTGATCGCGTCAACACTAGCTTACAAGAGCTTTTTCCGAAAGTGTTTGGCGGTGGCACGGCTTATCTGGAGATGACCGGTGACGACCTGTTAAATACCGGTATTGCGATTATGGCAAGGCCTCCGGGTAAACGAAATAGCACGATCCACCTCTTGTCAGGCGGAGAAAAGGCACTGACTGCGATCGCGCTGGTGTTTTCAATTTTCCGCCTAAATCCAGCACCGTTTTGTATGCTTGATGAAGTCGATGCGCCGCTTGATGACGCCAATGTGGGGCGCTATGCCCGGCTGGTGAAAGAAATGTCCCAGCAGGTGCAGTTTATTTATATAACACACAACAAAATTGCAATGGAAATGGCGGATCAGTTGTTGGGGGTCACCATGCATGAGCCCGGTGTGTCACGGTTAGTTACTGTAGATGTAGATGAGGCTGCTGAATTAGCGGCCATTTAATGGATACAGAGCAGGGTAGATCTTAAGCGGTCATTAATGTTCAAATGGCAGCTCAGATCAGTATGCTCATTTGAGGCTAAAGGTTAACTAAATACAATGGAACTCGGTTTTCGCGACTGGATGATTATTGTTGGCGTGCTGCTGATTGTGGCGGTATTGATCGACGGCTATCGGCGTATGCGTAATGAGCGTCGCGGTAATATACGCATGTCTTTGAATAGGCAGTTTTTGAATTCATCAACGGCCAATGATGATAGCCCTAGCGAGTTACCGAACGGCGGCGCACGGCAGGTAAGTGCCACTGCATCGCAGCATATCGATCGAGACAGTGTGCCGCCCCTTGGTGATGGTGAATTAGAAGGCGCTGATCTAGATCTAGATCAGCCTGCGCCGTTATTGATGGAGGCGGTCGAAAAGCATGAAGCTGATATCGACCGTGTGGAGAATACCCATTCCGAAGCCGAGATTGTTGATGATCACTTTGAGCTAGAACCTCCTCCGTCGCCCGAGCAAGAGTCTATTGTTGATCCGGCGGTAGCTTCGGACGTCGACACTGATATGGCTGAATCATTTCAGCAGGTTTCGACGACGGCGGAGCCGCAAGAGGTCATTGCTATTAATGTGGTCGCTAAAGGTTCTCCCTTTAAAGGGCCGGATTTACTACATATTCTGTTAGCGTGTGATTTGCGGTTTGGCGATATGAGTATCTTTCACCGCCATGAACAGGCCAATGGCAAGGGTGCTGTGCAATTCAGTATGGCTAATAGTGTCGAGCCCGGCTATTTTGATCTCGATAATATTGATGACTTTAGCACACCGGGCGTCTGCTTTTTTCTGAGCGTGCCGGGGCCCTCTGAGGCTATAAAAGCCTTTGAATATATGGTCGAGACGGCACAGTGTTTGGTAACAAATCTTGGCGGCGAAATGTTAGACGAATCCCGCAGCGCAATGACTAACCAGACCCTAGAGCATTGCCGGCAGCGATTACAAGACTTTGAGCGTCGCCAACTTACCCATCAAGCCTGATTTGTCCATAGGCCTTACGCACGCGTATTAATTTAATGACAGAAATCTCCGATCCTAAGCAGCAAATAGAAGAGCTGCGATCAACGGTTAATTTACATAACTACCGCTACCATGCTTTGGATGAGCCAACTGTACCTGACGCCGAATACGATCGGTTGATTCGGCAATTACAGGTCTTAGAGGCTGAATTCCCCCAGTTCATTACCAGTGACTCGCCTACCCAGCGGGTGGGTGCAAAACCTTTGGCAGGTTTTAATCAAGTTCAACATGAAGCGCCCATGTTATCTCTGGACAACGTCTTTAATGCTCAAGAATTAAATGATTTCGATCATCGCGTCAAAGAGCGTCTCGGTAAAGGTGTGAAATTTAGTTACTGTTGTGAGCCGAAGCTTGATGGGGCGGCGGTAAGCTTGTTGTATCGGGATGGCAAGTTAGTGCGAGGAGCGACGCGGGGAGATGGCAATACTGGCGAAGATATTACTCATAATGTTCGGACTATACCGACTATACCTCTAGCGCTTATTGGTGAGGGTTACCCTAGGTTGCTAGAGGTGAGAGGTGAAATCTATATGCCGCGAGCCGGTTTTGACATGCTTAACAAACGCGCGCGAGCCAATGATGAAAAGCTCTTCGTCAACCCTCGAAATGCCGCAGCGGGGAGTTTGCGTATGCTAGATGCGAAAATTACCGCGGAGCGACCGCTAGAAATGTGTTGCTATAGCGTAGGTGTCATGGAAGGCGGTGACTTGGCGCACAACCATAGCGGGATTTTAGCGCAGCTTCAGGGCTGGGGTTTTCGCATTAATAATGAAATGCGGGTCGTTGATGACGTTGAAGGTTGTTTGAAATATCACGATTATCTGTTGCGCCGTCGCCCTGATCTTCCCTATGATATTGACGGGATCGTCTATAAAGTTGACACCATTTCACAGCAGCAAAGCCTGGGATTTACTGCCAAAGGCCCACGTTGGGCAATTGCCCACAAATTTCCTGCAGAAGAAGAAATCACGACATTGCTCGATGTGGATTTTCAGGTTGGTCGAACGGGAGCCGTAACGCCTGTCGCTAGATTAGCTCCTGTATTCGTGGGCGGCGTTACTGTCAGTAATGCAACATTACACAACCGAGATGAAATCGAGCGTCTCGGAATTATGATCAATGACGCCGTGGTGGTTCGTCGCGCCGGTGACGTAATTCCTCAAATTGCAAAAGTGGTTCTAGAGAGGAGAGGAAGTGACGCGATTAAGATCGCATTTCCCGACTATTGTCCCGTTTGTGGCTCACACGTCGAGCGGGTCAAAATCGTTACTCACAGTAAAAGTGGCCGCAGAGAGGGAGTGGGTGTTGCTTATCGTTGTGTTGGCAGGCTAGTCTGCCGGGCGCAGTTGAGTCAGGCGATTATTCATTTTGCGTCTCGTAAAGCCCTTGATATTGACGGTCTTGGAGAGAAAATAGTTGAGCAGTTGGTCATCGAAGAACGGTTAAAAAGTCCAGCTGACCTTTATCGGTTGCAGGTATCGGATTTAGCAGCGTTAGAAAGGTTTGCTGAACTGTCAGCAAAAAATCTGGTTTCAGCGATTGCCGCTCGCAGAGCAGTGCCGCTGCATAAACTAGTATTTGCACTGGGTATACCAGACGTCGGCGAAGAAACAGCAAAGGTACTCGCGCGGGTGTTCGGCTCGCTCGAGAGAATCCGTGTAGCTAAGCCTGAGCTATTGATCCAGTTGCCCGATATTGGGCGTGAAGTGGCAGGTGAAATAACAGAATTTTTCGCTGATAATCATAATGCTTTAGTGTTAGACGATCTTGTTAGTGTTGGCGTTTGTGCAAGCGATGAGTGCGATATTGCTGCTGAATATCGCGGTGGGCTATCGTTTTCACAATTAATTGCTAGTTTTAATATCAGTAATATTGGACCAACAAGCGCCGCAAGAGTGGCTGCTCACTTTGGTACCATGGCGGCACTGATGGCCGCATCCATTGATGATCTTGCGATGGTCGAAAAATTATCGGTTAAAGCGGCGTCTGGCCTTTTCGATTATTTCCAGTGCACGCAGAATCGGCAGTATGCTGAGCAGTTGGAGCAGCAATTACTCGATTTTAAAATGCACTGGAATTGCGAAAAAGGACAGACTGAAAATTTGCCGCTGAGTGGAATGACATATGTCGTTACCGGGACTCTGGAATCTATGGGTCGTGATCTGGCCAAACAAAAGTTGGAATCGCTGGGAGCAAAAGTAGCTGGTAGTGTTTCTAAAAATACCCATTGCGTTGTTGCAGGGTCGGCAGCGGGATCAAAATTGGTAAAGGCTGAGCAGTTGGGGGTCACCGTAATGGATGAAGCGATGTTTCTAGCGCTGTTGGCTGAGTTCGATGTCTAAGCTATGATGGTCTCTTTTTTCACGCTGTAGATAGGTGGTTATGTTAATTTGTAAAAATCTACTGATTCTTATCGGTATTGCTCTAGTCGTCGGATGTGCGACTCCGCCACAAAATACGGATAACATTTGTGAAATATTTTTCGAAAAAGACGACTGGTATGACGATGCCGCAGACGCTCGTGACAATTGGAATTCCCCGATCCCAGTGATGATGGCCATCATGCATCAGGAGTCGCGATTTAAGCAGAAAGCCCGACCGCCACGAAAAATGATTCTGGGTTTCATACCTGGTCCAAGGCCATCCGACTCCTATGGTTACTCTCAGGCAAAAGAGGCCACTTGGGATTGGTATACAAAAGATAGCGGAAATTATGGTGCGGATCGAGATGATTTCGGTGACGCAATTGATTTTATTGGTTGGTACAACCACGTCAGCGGCAAGAGAAGTTCAATAAAATCAAACGATCCTTATCATCTCTATCTCGCCTATCACGAAGGGCATGGTGGTTTCAATCGCCGGACGTTCAATGACAAGCCTTGGCTGAAATCTGTGGCGAAAAAGGTGTCCTCGCGTTCCAGGCGTTTCGGGACCCAGCTGAATAAGTGTGAAGAACAGCTTCAGAGTCCCTGGTGGAATTTCTGGTCGTAGGCGGACTCCTTTCAATACTCAGCATGCCTTGTCCCACTTTGTGCTTTAATTTAGGTTCTCGGTTATCGCTACTTTCTCGAGATCAGCGATGCTTAGGTCGCTTCAATATTTGTCTGTTTACTTCATATAAAATAAGCACATAGCTACTGTTATTTGTAGTTTGCTATGGTTTAATTGAGGAGTTTTACTAGACTGTTAGAAGCGCTCAAAAAAAGACAAAGAAGGCGCGAAAAAATGAACAGGCGGCAACGCGGTTCAGCATATTAATCAGCTGTAGCTAATAGACCACTGGGAAGATAGCTTTGAAACCAACAAATATAAATGATCCCGAATACTTTCACAAAGTTGTCGATTGTCAGCTTGCTTGCCCTGCGCATACCCCGGTGCCGGAATATATTCGTCTTATAGCGGCTGAACGCTACACCGACGCTTATATGGTTAATTGGGCGTCCAATGTGTTTCCTGGCGTGTTGGGTCGAACATGCGACAGGCCTTGCGAACCAGCATGCCGCCGAGGACGAGTGGACGAAGACGAGCAGCCAGTTGCAATCTGCCGACTTAAAAGAGTGGCTGCGGACAACAAAAATGATGCTGAAGTCATTGCTCGGATGCCTAAAATACCGGCCACAAAAAATGATAAGCGGATAGCATTGATTGGCGGGGGACCAGCGTCGCTGACCGTTGCTCGAGACTTGATGCCACTGGGTTATATTGTCGACTTATACGATGATCAGCCGGCAGGTGGGGGTTTTATGCGCAGCCAGATCCCGTCATTCAGATTGCCGGAAACCGTATTAAACGATGAGGTTAATTATATTTTAGATATGGGCGTGATATCGCGCTTTGATACTTATGTAGATAGTCTCAAGGACATTCTAGATAAAAACTATGATGCTGTTTTCGTTGGTACCGGTGCTCCCCGTGGGCGTGACTTAATCATACCCGGACGCGATAAAGGTACCGACAACATTCATATTGGTATCGACTGGCTTTCGAGTGTGGCGTTTGAGCATATTGAAAAAATTGGTAAGAAAGTCATTGT
>Ga0206130_10007945_pt1 | contig 11562 bp, 10 predicted proteins | sample Helgoland_Spring_9_FD_148637 | JGI IMG/M metagenome (GOLD analysis project Ga0206130, IMG submission 148637) | Pelagic subsurface seawater microbial communities from Kabeltonne, Helgoland, North Sea - Helgoland_Spring_Bloom_20160512_1 | ecosystem: Environmental > Aquatic > Marine > Epipelagic ...
CAAATAAAAAAAAAAAACCAAACACAAAAAAAAAAAAAAAAAATAAAAAAAAAAAAAAAAAAGAAAAAAAAAAAAAAAAAAATGTAAAACAAAAAAAAAATATCGCAAAAAAAGAAAATCTAGAAAATCTAGAAAATCTAAAAGAGTTATGGATATAGCAAGAGATGACTCTGGTGTAAACAAAACTTCACATGACCCATTTTTAGAAGCAAACCCGTGTAAATGGGGAACACATGTCGACAGTTGTAAATATGACTCAAGAGAAAAAATAGAAAAAGAATTAAAAAATAGAAATATAATTTACCCATGGGGGAATGGCGGAGAAAAAACCTTGTCTCAACTTAAATCCCTATTTAAGTCAGATAGTGAAAATGTATTAATAAAGGGAGAGGATAAGAAAACAGAATTTAATAATAAGAAAGATCAAACTATTTGGTTAATAGGATCTGTCCTACTTCCTGAAAGAATTGATAAAAAATTTGGACCAGAGGGGTTTTATTATAAAATATCAAAATATATTAGTTATTTAGGTAAATTTAGAAAACCTGTAGGGAGAAGAAAAATAGAAATAATGCTCCCCCCAATTGATGTTAACAGTAAAGATTTTAAAAATTTTTCTGATAGTTCTAATCCAAAGAAAAATCCACAAGAAAGTAAAGTCTTTAAAGCCGTAGATATTCTTAGATGGGGTAAATTAGATTTTATTGAGGTAATAAAATATTTTATAGATAATACTAAAGGGGAAGGTAAATCTAATAGTAAGATATGTGAAGCTTTTTACATGCAAGTATCTATGTCATTAAAAGGAAATAATCCATTAGTTGCTGCTTGTACATCTAAAATTGATTGGGATAAAGAAAAATCAGCAGAAGTTAAAGATATAGATTTTTATTTATCAACAAAAAGAGCGGGGGCTGGGGAAAAGATAGAAATATCTAAATTAGCTTCTTCTATAACAAAATGTACAAAAGGAGAAGACCAAAAAAGATTTATAATAGTTGATGTATTTTTAGAACTTAAGGGTGGAGAAGGTATGCATTCAGAAGGTCATGCTAATTATATTGTATTTGATATTAAAAATCATAGAGTAACCAGAATAGAACCACATGGTATGGGTGGATCGTTTTATTCCCAAGACTTTTTAGATTGTTTCATTAATACTAATTTAGTATTACCTATTAACAAATTACTTAAAAAAGAAGGAGATGTCGTATTCGATTATACTAATGATGACGTTGATCCAAATGGTAAACCATGTAAAAATAGAACAAGGTTTGGTAAAATGGAAAAGGCAGCTAGAAAAATACTACCATCTCCTCAATCCTACGGTGAACGAGGATCAGATATATTAAGGGGTACATGTGCTACGTGGTCAATTTATATAACAATATTATATATTTTATATCCAAAATTTAGAATAGAAACTATACACGAAATTGTCGCAGAAAACGACCCTGGTTCAAGACTTTTAAAATTCTTATATAGGATTTATAACTTTAAAAATAAAGTTTCTCCACCTAAAAAAAATCTAGAAAAATTAAAGGGAAATGAAGTTCGTTTTTCGGATACCGGAGATAAACAGGGTGATGTAAGTTTAGATAAATTGCATGAAATAATCTTACCATTCCAGGGAAGAACACTAAAAAACAGTAATAAAGTTTATTATTATGCTACATCTAATAATTGTGATTCAAGTCATCCTAAGTTCAATTGTGATCAAGGAGTTTCATATAATTTTGAATTAGAACCTGGATATAATTTGCTATTAAAACGCCATATTGATGATAAAACTGATAATAAAGACATTTTTAAGGTAGTAAATGTTGAAGAAGTTTATGAAAATAAAAAACTTAGGGATAGTGTTAAAGTGTATAATACTAAAAAATCTGTTTTAACGCAAGGTAATAAAGAAGGTTTAAAAATAGGCTCAGCACCTAAGGGTAATCAAATTTATGCGAGAAACTTTTATGAAGTATATGGAGCAGACATCCCCCCAAAAGATGACTATAAATTAAGTTGGGTTAATACTAAGACCAATGCCAGAATCATTTTACCATATTTGGCTCAGGTTATCAAGTTTAAAAATCAATTAAGAGTTTATTTTTACGATAATAATAAAGAGTCCGACGTAAATCACCCTAAATTCAAAGGATCTGGGAAATTTGGACAATCTTTGTTAAGCAAAGAAAAAGATTGCTCTCTTACACTTACTGAGGGAGGTGGAGGTAAAGTATATCAAAGAAGAGTGATTGTACTAAATAAAGATGTGCCATTTACTTCTAATGAAGCACATCTGAGTTTTATAATGGAACCGTATGAAAGAAATAATAAAAGACCTTTTAATTAAAAATTGAATATGTAAATTATTTAATAACTTTATAAAATGCCTGAAGGTCCGGAAGTAAAAGTTATTACAGACGAACTAAATCAATGCTTAAAAAATAATATATTAAAAGATTTTGTTGTACAAGGAGGAAGATTTATCAAAAAACCAATTGAAAATATAGATGAATTTAAATCTAATTTACCTTTAAAAATAAATTCAGTTAATTGTAAAGGTAAATTTATTTGGTTTGATTTAGAAAATAATTGGAGTATCTGGAACACATTAGGAATGTCAGGAGGTTGGAAGAAAATTCAAGAAAAACATAGTCATGTAAAATTATCAACTAAAGATATAGATTTATGGTTTACTGATACAAGAAGATTTGGAACTTTAAAAATATCAAATAATCCTACAGAATTAAAAAAAAAATTAGAATCTATTGGACCAGATATGTTATCAGACTTAAAATTTACAGAAACTGATTTTGTCAAAATAATTCGAAAACATAATAAAAAGGAATTACCAAAAGTACTGATGGATCAAAAAATAGTATCAGGTATTGGCAATTATATTAAGGCCGAAGCTCTTTATGAGTCTAAAATTTCTCCACTAAGAAAAATTAAAGATATAACAGACGATGAACTAGTAAATTTATTCAAAAGTGTAAGGAGCATAATCACAAAAAGTTATAAATGTAATGGAGCTACAATTAGAAATTACTCAGATTTGGCAAATAATTTAGGTGAATACTGTTTTAGTTTTAAAGTCTATAACCAAGTTTTAGATAGTAATGGAAATAAGGTTTTTAAAACTAAAACAAATGATGGAAGAACAACCCATTGGGTATCTGAAATTCAAAAATAATTATTTGCTAAAAATTCAATATCTCCTAATCCAAAAAATTAGTATTATATTTCCAATCTTCAATATTATCTTTTAATTGATTCATTTGTAAAATTTCGGCTTGTTGTCCATAAATGAGATCGTAGCACAAAGCCATCATATGAGTACTCGATGTATGTAATAAAAGACGCTTGCACATATCTACCGCAACTTGATGATGGGGTACCATATGGTCTAAATAACTTTTATCAGTTAAATCCATGTGTTCCATATGTTTTTTATGATCATCAGGTTTAAAAAATAATGGATTACATTCACCGTCCGATGTAGAATTTTTAGGTTCATGATATGCAAGTTTGCTTTTCCCTAAACTAAATATTTTTTTTCTTTCACTACCTGGTAGTGGAAGTTTATTCATAATGGCATTCATCATTGTAATTTCATATCTTTGCTGCCATATTATTTTTCTACATATATTTTTCATAATTGGACTTTTAGTAACTTTCATTAGGTCTAAACTCATGTCAATCGCAACTTGATGATGCGGTATCATGTGTACTAAAAATTCGGTATCACTTAAATAATCAACGCATGGATTTTTAACATTCCTATTTCTATTAATATTTTCAGATATAAATTGTTCCTTATTATCTAAATATTTACCTTTTTGACAAGATGAAAAGTGATTAACTTTATCTTTGTGTTCGTTTTGACAGGATGAAAAGTGATTAACTTTATCTTTATGTTCATTGTGGCAGGATGTGAAATTTTCTAAATTATTTTTATGTTCATTGTGGCAGGATGAAAAGTGATTAACTTTATCTTTATGTTCATTGTGGCAGGATGTGAAATTTTCTAAATTATTTTTATGTTCATTGTGGCAGGATGAAAAGTGATTAACTTTATCTTTATGTTCATTGTGGCAGGATGTGAAATTTTCTAAATTATTTTTATGTTCATTGTGGCAGGATGAAAAGTGATTAACTTTATCTTTATGTTCATTGTGGCAGGATGTGAAATTTTCTTTATTTTGACACCCGCAACCGTTTTTATTTGAAAAATGATTGTAGTTTGCTCCTATAAAAGGGCCTGAGCATTTTTTATATTCATTATTTGTAAATGAGTCAGAATGTTGTTGAAATGTAAGGAACAACAATGGAATAAATAAAATAGCAATTAGAAACATATTATTTTTAGTAAATTTCATAATAATATATAGAAACATAAATATTTAATGATTAAATGTAAATAAAATTGATTTAAAAATATTCTTTATAAATCAATAAAATGGGTGATACCGCATTAGTCAACAATTGTAGTGATAATTGGGAAGATGATGTTGCTTCTGATTGGGAAACCGAATATGGGGATGAGAATATTCTTATAGAATCAACATTAGAAGATAACGAACCTCAAATTGAAAAAAATAAAGAATTGAAATTAGAATCAAAAGAAAAATTGAAAGCAGAAGAATTAGAAACCTTTGATAATATACTCAATGAAAAAATTAATATTTTAGAATTACCATTTAATCAGGACTCTAAAAAATATATAGATAAGTGGGTTGATTTTAAATTTGAAAAAAAAGATATGAGATTAAGACCCGTAGTCCCATCAACAGAATCAAAATTGTTTATTCAAAGTAAAAAGAAAACAAAATCCCAAAAAAAAAAAGAACTAATAGTTATTAAAGATAAAAGATTTGATGATTGGCAGAATGAGCTTTCAAAAACAATTTCAGAAGGAAAGGATATTTTACTTAATATAGGTACTTCTTGTGGGAAGACTTGGTCTGTAAGAAAAATAGTATCTGAGACAATTCTTTTAGAAGAAAATACGTGTATTTTTGTAGCTCCTAATATAGAAATTTTAATTGAAAACTATAATGAAATTAAAAAGTCTTACAGAAAAACTTATTTATATCCCTATTCAAGAATAGCATCTTTTGACACAGAATATAAAAAATCAGAAGATGATCCAAGAAATTCCCAAATATTATTTATAACTGCTGCTAATTTAATAAATATCTTAATAGATTCAAGTTATAAAAAGTTTTTGAATAAATTGAAATTTATGATTTTTGACGAAGTTCATCTACCTAATGTAATCTCCTCTCTTAATTTATCATGTTTATCTAATATAAACTTTCAAACAATTTTACTATCAGCAACTTTAGGAAATCCGGAAAATATCATTAATTTTATGAATAAACACAATAAACACCCTGTTCTCATTTCGTATAACATTAGACCTATACCTATCCAAAAATTATTACTAAAGGATAGTATTAAACTTAATAACAACGGAGCTATTATAGACAAGAGCCTTATTTTAGAATCAACTTTGAATTTATTTTCAAGTGAAAGTGATCCTACAATAAGAGATATTAAAAAATATATGAGTGTTCTTAAAGTAAAAAAGGATATTCCAATTGATAGAAAATCCCAATTTATATTTGGTCAAAAATTATTTAATGAACTTAAAGAGCCTGAACTTAGAAAAATTAATAGCGAAAAACAAAAAAAAATAGATGAATCTTGTTTTGATCCAAATATTGAAAAACTAGTAGCATTACTACAATCACTTATAGCCAATGATATGGGACCAATTATCATTTTTAATCCATCATATACCCAATGCATTGAATTATCTAAAAAAATTTTATCATTTTTAGTAGATCTCGAATCAAATGATAAGGATGTTAAAAAAGCATTACTTTATAAAAGCAGATTAGAAAAAGTTGAAAAAAGAAACAGAGATAAAGATGCTGGACTATCAGAAGAACAAATAAGAAACAAGGATTTTAAGGCACAAAAAAATCCCGAGATGGCTGAAAAAGGGAATAGCAATGAAAAACAAGAGAATAACTATAAGATATTTGTTAATAAGCACATAAATAAATGGAAATTTCATAATAAATCTAAACCACCAAGAAAATCTCCAGAATGGCTTTCGCAATTATCTGAATTTGGAATAGGAGTACATATAAAACCTCTTCGTGGTTATATCAAAAGATTTATTTTTGATGAATTTAGAGAGAAAAAAATACAAATTTTAATATCCGATAAAACACTCTCAGCAGGTGTAAATTTACCTGCTAGAACCGTAATACTATTGGGAGATATAGATCATACTCTCTACACTCATATGTCAGGTAGAGCAGGGAGAAGAGGTATGGACGATTCAGGTTATGTTATACCAATTGTAAAAAAAAATATTCTATTAAATATATATAATACCAAACCAAAAGTTAATGAAGTTAAAATTATAGAAGATATTAGTACAATTAATTTATTAAAAATTTGCAAAAATAAAGATTCATCAATAGAGCTTTTTAAATCTTATATTGAAAAAATTAGTAGTGAGAAAAAAGATAGAGTGTTATCCCATATCAAATGGTTCTATGCTCATGACCTTGTTAATACAAATTTGTGTGATATAATTATCCAAAATAATAACATAAAATTAGTATCTCTGGTACTCATGCTTAAAAATGGAATATTATATACTCTTAGAGATAAAACTGATGTAGAAGAATTGTTTTTGCTGCTTTGTAATTTAATAAATCCTATACCAGTAGAACCACATTCTAATGACATTTTACCTAAAATTAAAAATCAGTTTATAATTGATTTTATAGATAAATTTAATCAAACTTGCCCTGAAGATTTTAAAATTAGTTTTAACAATCATAATTATATGTATAAATTTTATAAAAATAGTAAATGTGAAGGTTTTAAAGACCTTATAGGTTCCAGTCAAAGAGAGATCTTTAATATAAAAAAATATTTAGATAATAGTATTGTCAATCAAACAGATCTTATTTTGAAATCCTTTATTAAAATAGATGATATTATGTGGAATAAATGCCAGCAATTTAACATTAAAGTTTAAAATTGAAAAAAAAATAATTTATCTTTTACAAAAAAATGTCTGATATTCAAGAACTAATTAATAAATATCACGATCCTTCATTAGTTCATGAAAATGAATCTCCAAATGGAAATAGACAAATTTTGATTTTCAATGATGGAGAAATAATGGATACTAAGGGAGGGTCCGCTTTTCTTCAAAGGAGTATGTTTTCTCTGGAGCCACCACTTTCTGGAGCTAACACAAAAATGCCTAGAGAACATGGAGATTATAGTTTTGCTATAGTTGAGACTTTAGAAAAAGCTTTAGAAATAAGAAATAAAATGGCGAATTAATTAAATAATAATTTTATAAATTATTAATAAATGATTACAATCATTATACCATGCATACCAACACATTTTTTAATGATTAAGTCTCTTTTAAGACGTTTAGGTGAACAAACTAAAATACCAGAAGAAGTAATAATTTCACTTTCAGAATATGATAAAGTAGATTTTGATTTTTTAAATGAAGTAGAAAACACAAATTATTTATTTAAACTTTTGATAATTAAACACAAAGATAAGAAAACACCCGGTGAAAATAGACAATCCGGGTCAGAAAAATCTAGTAATGATCATATCATTTACCAAGATGCCGACGATATTCCCCATCCTCAAAGAGTTGAAATATTACAACATATATTTAACAAATATGACGCTAATCACATAACTCATTTGCTTACAAGAACTAGTCGTGGATTACAAAACATTCATAATGTTAAAAATATCAGTGCTCATAAATGGAACGTAAGATCCAGTATAAAAGGATCTCCTACATCAGCTGGAAATATTGGAATAAACAAAAGAATATTAGAAAAAGTATCTTGGACAAATCACAAATTAGGAGAAGATACACGATTTACTGATAAAGTATTGAGAGAGTTTGATAATTGCTATCGTTTAGGTATAACACTTTTATTATATAGAACTCAATTCTCCTCAGATCATAAATAGTTAAAATAATAAATAAAAAATTGAATTAAGAATTCTTTTTTATTTATATAAAATGACGAAAGTTAAAATTAATCTCCTAGAGATAAAAAAAGACATTAAAAGTTATGCTGAAAAGGCGCCTATAATAATACTTCAAAAATTATTAGAAAAAGCTAATCACTATTATTTTAATACTGAGCAATCATTATTCAGTGATTTTGAGTATGATATTCTTAAAGAAATTTTAGAAATTAGGGATCCTGAAAATACAATTCTTAAGGAAATAGGGGCCCCCCTTATTGGAGAAAAGGCTGAACTACCATGTCATATGGGTAGTATGAATAAAAAAAAATCTAAAAAAATGATAGGGAATTGGTTAACTGAATATTTAGGACCAGAATATTTAATATCAGAAAAATTAGATGGAACATCATGCCTTTATGTGAATAATGGATCAGCTGTATCTTTATTTACCCGGGGTCATGGCGGAACAGTAGGTAGAAACATATCCCATTTCTATAAATATATTAATATACCAAAAAATATTTCCAAAAATATAAAAATACGAGGGGAAGTTATTATAAGCAAATCCAATTTTAAAAAATATAAAGATTTAAAAACTGATGCTAGATGTATGATTAATGGGTTAACAGTTAAAAAAACACCTTGTGAAGAATTGAGAGATGTAGATTTTGTAGCTTATGAAGTAATTTCTCCTGAATTAGACACTCCAGCAGAACAATTTAAATTTTTAAAAAAATTAGGTTTTAAATATGCCAAAAATGAAATTTTAAAGAGAGATCAAATAATGAAATTAGGAGATGATAATACAAAGGGTAGTACACTATTTAATAAAATAATTGATTATAAACTTAAGTCTGAATATGAAATAGATGGACTTATAGTAGCAGATAACAATTATCATGATAAAACTTTTAGTGGTAATCCTAAAAATAGCTTTGCATATAAGATAAATGATGAAGGTAAAATCACCAAAGTTGTCAAAGTAGAATGGAATCCATCAAAATACGCAACATTAGTACCAAGAGTTGAGATTGAGCCTATTACATTTGGTAATAACATTACTGTAAAACATGCGGCAGCTCATAATGCTAGATATATTTGTGAAAATAATATAGGGCCAGGGGCCATTTTAAGAGTAATTAGAAGTGGTGATGTAATTCCATATATTATAGAAGTCAAAACTCCCGCAGAAAAACCTCAGCTTCCTGATATTAATTATAAATGGAATAGCACAAAAGTGAATATTATTTTAGAAAATCCTACTGAAAATCCAGATCATTATTTAAAAAAAATTAGTAATTTTTTTGGATTTTTAGGAATAGAAAATTTAAGTAGTTGTACTATAAAAAAACTTATAGATAATTCTTATGATACAATACCAAAAATACTTTCAATCACAAAAAAAGAATTACTAACACTACCTAATATTAAAGATAAAATGGCTAATAAACTTTATGATAATATACATAAAGTTATAGATAATCCAATACCATTATCCACTTTAATGGCCGCGAGTCTAAAATTTGGACATGGGTATGGTATAACGCGTTTTGAGGCTATACTAAACCATTATCCTAACATATTAAATATAGATAACTTAAATATCGATATGATTTGTTCTATACCAGGATTTCAAGAAAAAACAGCAAAACAATTTGTAGATAATTTAGAAAATTTTAAATCATTTATAAAAACTATTCCTATGATACAAATTACATCTGTAAAAGAAAAAGAAGAAATTAAAGGTAATAAATTTCAAGACCAAAATATTGTATTTACTGGTTTCACTAGTTCTAATTTAGAAAACTTTATTAGAACCAATATGGGAACAGTAAGTGGAAATGTTAATTCGAAAACTACTCTAGTTATAACTAAAGATAAAACCAAAGAATCAACCAAACTCTCAAAGGCAAAAAAACTTAACATACCAATTATGAGTTTAGATGATTTTAATATGGTTCACAATTTATGAAATTAGTAAATCTTTTTAAAAAATAAAATTGAATGACACTTCTTCTGAAGAAAAAAGATAACTTCAACTATGAGGATCCTAGTAAATTTAACTCAAAAAAAATTTATAGAAATAAACAGAGAAATATTATGGCCAATGGTTGGTAATAATATTAAAAAAATAGAAAATAAAGAACCATCGCAATTTTATATACCGTGGCCTATTAATGATATGAAAAATAAAACAACTAAAAATAAAAAGAAAACTTAAAGAAACAAAATTTTATATATTTATGGATTTAAAATCTTTAGCAGAAAACTATTTTAGAGTGTGGAATACACACAATTCACAAGATGTTGGAAATCTATTTCACAAAAAATCAATTCTTAAAGACTGGGAAATATTAGAAAAAGGTCGTGATAATATTATAAAAGCAAATCAAGCAATTTTTGATGACTTGCCAAAAATAAAATGTGAAATTAAATATCTACATATTTCGGCATCTACAAAAACAGTATGTGCTGAAATTAATGTAATTCTAAATAATGAAAATAGAGAAATTATAGATGTAATAGATGTAATACAATTTGATTTTGACGAGTCCACTAAAAAAGTTGGAATTGTATCCCTGAGAGCTTATAAATCATAATCTAGTTTTTCCCAATATTCCTTCTTGTGAATCGCATAAATTAGGCCACTTACAATTACATGGTTCATTATTCTTTCTAATATTTCTAAGTGTAATCGAAACGCGCGTTCTCCTTTTAATTATTTCTCCACAAGGATTACAATCAGTTTTTCTCCAAGAAATACCATGGCTATATTTATATCTTGCCTCCCCACTCAACACTAATAAAGATCTTTCTGGTAAATACATAGAACTCGTTTGATTATTAGTTTTGTCTATAAATTTCATAACAATAGGGCTACCTAAAGAAATAGATATGATGTTATCGGTGAATGATGAATGTGTATCAATATGGGATGATATACCTATTCCTGGAAGATATTCATTAATTGTACATTGGTCAGGAATAAATTTTTTTAAAATATCAATATTTTTTAACCTATTAAGTATTATTTCTATCCATGATGGAAATCCAGTAAAATTAGATTTATTTACTTTTTTATTTTTATAATGAAAAATGTGTCCAAAATGTATAACTCGTCTTTTTATTGAGGTATCCCAATCTTCTTTGTAAATCATTTGTAATAAAAATTTTTCTTCTTCAACCGTAATAAAATTTTTTATCAAATGTAAACTTTCAATGTCTAAAGTATCTTCAGATTTTAATAGTAGATTAGACATTTCTGAATATAAAAATAAGTATTAAATTTCAATTTTATTTTCTTTGGCATTTTTTTGATTTATTTACCCATTTACATTTCCCCCCTTTTCTACAATTTTGTTTATTCTTTTTAAAACAGCTATTTTTAACACATTTTTTTTTTTTTTTAATCCATGTACATTTTTTTACATTCATGCAGCCTTTTTTCGATCTACTTGAACATCTTTTTTTTAACCTTTTCAAAATTTTGGTTGGAAATATAGTATTAATTTCACCGTC
>Ga0206130_10007947_pt1 | contig 11561 bp, 10 predicted proteins | sample Helgoland_Spring_9_FD_148637 | JGI IMG/M metagenome (GOLD analysis project Ga0206130, IMG submission 148637) | Pelagic subsurface seawater microbial communities from Kabeltonne, Helgoland, North Sea - Helgoland_Spring_Bloom_20160512_1 | ecosystem: Environmental > Aquatic > Marine > Epipelagic ...
TTTTTTGGGAGTACTCTGCTCTTGAACCGTTTCTGTTTCTGCCAATGGCTCTCCCAACTCATCAGAAAACTCTTGCAACAAATCTTCTGTTATGGCTGGAGCTTTCAGATCTTCTTTTTCTGCCGGGGATCTTCGATTGGACACCAACTCAATATCAGGTGAATCATCAAAAGAATCTTCTTCCAATACATCATCAATACTTCCTTGGGCGTCTAACTCGTTCAACAATTCGTCATAAGCATCACGCTGAAATATATCCGTAGCATCAGTACCATCGTCTAATGGCATTTCAGTACTTTCGACTTCACCAGCATACCCAAAATCTTCACTCGAGTCTTCATCATCGTCTGAAGTAATGGTCGATTTATGTACCGCAGTTCCAATCTCAGTAGAGAAAAAGTTTTCCTCGAAATCATCAAACAGATTGTCTTTTTTCGAGTTTTTGTTGTTATCTTTCGTTGACATACCAATCCAAAGTTCAAAATTCAATCAAAATATCATTCCTAGCATAACACACCTAAGGCGAAACAGCCTACAAAGGTACTGTTCACCACAACACTCTTGTGTGTTTATCTTTTATATTCCAATAAAATCGGTTACTCATTGCCCAACAGGTTTCAATATACTGGAGGACATATGAACATTGTAGTAGCTGGTGCAGCTGGATTTTTAGGTTCTCATTTGTGCGATGCATTGATCCTGAAAGGACACACGGTAATTGGAATAGACAACTTTTTAACCGGTCAACATAAAAATATTGAACGCCTCAAGCAAGATTGGAACGAAACACAATTTCGTTTTATAGAAGCAGATGTATGTTCACCGGTAAATTTTTTAGAAAACATTCAGATACATCAAGTCTATTATTTGGCGAGTCCGGCTTCTCCTATTGATTATGTCAAAATGCCTTTGGAAACATTGTATGTGGGGTCTTTTGGCTGTCGAAATTATTTAGAATTGGCAGAACGACACAACGCACGATTTCTATTGACGAGTACATCAGAAGTGTATGGTGATCCTACGATTCATCCCCAACCTGAAACGTATTGGGGCAACGTAAACCCTATTGGTCCTCGCTCCGTATATGATGAATCAAAACGATATGCAGAAAGTCTAACGGTTGCTTTCCACAACCATTGTAATGTGGAAGTGCGAATTGCCCGAATATTCAACACTTTTGGCCCTAGAATGCGACACGATGATGGTCGAGTCATCCCAACCTTTGTGAAGCAAGCTCTTTTTAAGGAACCGCTAACCATCTTTGGAGATGGCTCACAAACACGATCATTCTGCTTTTACAGCGACTTAATTCGAGGCTTGATCACATTGATGAACAACCCTCTTTCAATCGGACCCTTTAATCTGGGCAATCCACACGAACTTTCAATGCTGGCACTCGCAAATGAAATCAATAAGATTTTAGACAATCCGGCAGGGATAATTCACCATCCCTTACCAACAAATGATCCGACACGTCGCCGACCAGATCTTACGAAAACACAGTCTATTTTAGGATGGACTCCAGAAGTTTCTTTTTCGAAAGGGATCCGCGAAACCATTGCTTATTTTAGAGACACCCTTCTGTAAACTTACATCGCATCCTGTTGATACCCTAGAGAAAACAACTCTGACGATGAGGATCACAATCACTAGAGACATCACGCCATAAATCTGTTGGTACAAAATATTGGTCATCGATGATGTTCAAGGTCTTCTAATGAAAGTATCCACAGGTTTTTCTGTGTTTAACTATATGTGTTTAACGATAAATGGCCGTCAACAATCAATCAAATCGAAGAGACATTCCCATCTTCAAACCCAATACTTGTTTTGAATATGGTGGGCGTGTTGGAGTACCCCGCACATATGGGTCTCCTTCTTGATAATTTTCTTCAATCAAGACAGATCGTTCCGTCGGTGTCTGGTTGAACACATAAGTCCATGGAACTTCTAGAAATACACCCACTGGACCTGCGGAGTCAAATGCCAACCCACCACCTGCAGTAACGCCATAATGAAGCCCACCCGGTTGATTGCTGTAGTTTACCGTAGGTGCATCTGGAACTGTGTAGGAATCATAAATACGGAAGTATCCACCTACAAGAGCGTATGGTTTGATTGGGCCGGACGGTACCGCATACAAACGCATCCGTGGTTCAATATGCCCGCTGACACTTGAAACCACCTGTTGAAAAGAATCTTCTTGTATAATAGACCCATCGGAATCTTGCATCTGCCACCCTGTTGACAGTTCTTTTTGAGCGATGATTGCACCACCATATACACCGAGTTCCAACCACCATAGAGGTGCAAATCCGATTCCACCGCCCACCATGGTTCCGGTTCCAGGAAAGAACGTATCATATTCATATATATCAAAGATGGTTTGCGCATCAGGAAGGAATCCAACTCGAGTATCATAGCTGCGTGCCACGTCCCCAAGTGCTAGTCCCGCATGCAACTCAAAAATAACGTTCATCGACCGAATTCTACGCTGTCTCAACCACTCATCAGGCATCAACTGACTGTCATAATAATCTTGCTCAAATTTATTCGGCAATGCCAAGATCACTTTTGTTGGTGGTGGTTGGACAAAAGTTGCTTCAATGGTCTTTTCAATAATAACGACCTGTGGCTCAGCAGTTTCTATCGTCTTTTCGACGATGATAACTTCTGGCTTCTGAGGCTCAGCGTCTGGCGGTATCAATGTAAAGATAACAGACGCATCTTCTGAGATCTTTTGAATGGTAGCAGACAATTCAGTTTGTGGAATACTAATCGTTTGTACATCCAAAGGGCTGCTCGAAGTGCGACCATAAAAACGAAACTGTAGATTGTAATCTGTGGCAGTTGATTCTACAGAACCAACCAACAACAAGGTAGCATTGTCTCGTGCCAACAATGTATTGGAGCACTCTTCTAATTCATAACAACTGGCAGAGAGTTCAGGATACTCTTGGTCCAACAGTCTTGGCGCAACAACAGACAAGCCAAGTCCTTCTAGTCCCATAACCAATTCCTCTTCAATCCGAGAGGCTACAGAGAAATCATCCAATTCAACGGCTGATATGTGCGGGATTAAAATGTCGTTGGCACTAGCTAGTCCAATCGCAGACAACAAAATTAACATTACAATGCTCCAAATATAAGTTCCCAAAATATACTAGAGACACACGAAGAACACCATACAAAACAAAAACTGTTCGGAAATTGTTACAAATCTGATTATAGAAACACCATGACTGAATTGTTATTACCACTGACTATTGTACGAAATATTGCTTGGACCCTGTACATGGGGGTCGTTGTTTCCTTTGCATTGATGAGTATTTTTTCAACCGTTGAAAAGCATGATTATTTACTGTGGTTTCGAAAGTTCGGTGTAATATTGGGGCTTAGTTTGGGCACAACCATTTTATCATCCATTGTCCTAACATGGTTATCCAGATCGTCTTTCTATCCTCAGTCTACCTTGGAAACCATCGGTTTGGGAATTGGGTTTACTATGTGGGTATCCAATATTATTTTAGAAATCTGGACCCTCGACCCTGTGCGAAAGTTTGATCTAGACCTTCTGGATGATGCTCAGAATATTGAGTCCATTCGACAGAGAGGCATCCGTCATGTCCGGTTGCAAGCGATACTGTGTGTATTGACATTTGGGTGTCTGTCAATTGTACAATGATTGTATACAGATCATTGCTGATTTAATTGGACAGATTTATAAAGCGACCAGGCCTTTACGTTGGAGAATGTTCTGACTTTCTAAAGTGCTGCACAATTTTTTTGCCAGTAAAAAACAATATTAGGACAGAACTAAGAACAATCAACGCGATTTCTGAGTTACCAACTGCCAATGCTGTTTGTTCAACCATGTCGAACCTCTGTGATAAAAACCTATCAATAGTATAGTGAAATCTTGTACCAATATCCGTTGCAAAAGGCAAACCGATTCCTCAATGTTATACAATGGGTTATGATATACATTACTTTTCGAGGAAACCATGCAACCCACTTCCAAAAAGATTTACTTATTGTCAGATGGCACAGGTGAAACTGCTGAACGTGTATTGAGATCAGGACTCAAACAGTTTAATGGATACAACACACAGGTCCAAAAGTTTCCGTATGTTACGGATGTCACACAATTGCAAAAGATCATTCAATTAACGGCTGAAGATGATGCCTTGTTGATCTTTACACTTGTAGATCCTGGGCTGCGACAAGAGGCCAAAGAACTGTCTGGACAACAGCGAATTCGACACATTGATTTGTTAGACAACGTTCTAAATCAATTGAGTCTGTATTTCAGAGCAAACCCAATTGGGGTTCCAAACCAAATGAACTTGGTAAACGACGAATACTTCAAACGAATCGAAGCGGTTGAGTTTACCGTTCGGGGTGATGATGGAAAAAATCCAAAACTGCTACACAAAGCGGATATAATTTTGGTTGGCGTATCGAGAACATCCAAAACCCCTCTCAGTGTATTTTTGGCACACAAAGGGTACAAGGTATGTAACATCCCAATCGTATTGGATAGACCATTGCCCAAAGCCCTGTTTGAAATCGACCAAAACTCTATCTTTGCACTGACCATTGATCCAGATGTGTTGCAGCAAATCCGAAAACAACGTCTCAAAACGTTAATGGTGAGCAATCGAAGTTCCTATTCTGATATTGAGCATATCTGGTCGGAGCTTGATTGGGCTGACCAACTGTATCGACGCAACCCTACTTGGCCGGTAATTGATGTAACCAAAAGAGCCGTTGAAGAAACTTCCTCAATCATTCTACAAGCCATGGCTGATCGAGGCTTGGCTCACTCTCACACAGAGATTGGACAACTGTAAGCCAAAGGTGACGCGTGATTGGTGATATCATTGATAAATATCAGATCATAAAAAAGATTGGTGAAGGTGGCATGGCGACTGTGTTCCAAGGGCGCCACACCGCACTTAACCGTGATGTTGCGATCAAAATCATTCATCCTGGATTGGCCCAAAATGAAAGAAATCGTCGACGGTTTGCCCGTGAAGCGAAAGCCATTGAAAAGTTGGACCACAAAAACATTGTAAAGATTTGGGATTATTCAGAAGACCTTGAGTCTGACGATGGATACAAATCTTGCTATATCATCACAGAATTGGTACAGGGACTCAATCTGAATCAGCTGATGGCTGAGCAAGAAGACATCCCCTCCGAAGTCATTGCATTAATCGGAATCGAGGTTTGCAATGCCCTTGCTTATGCCCACAGCAAAGGATTCATCCATCGTGATATCAAACCAGATAACATCATGTTGCGTACAGATGGGGCGATTAAACTATTGGATTTTGGAATTGCTCGTTTTGCTGAAGAAGACAGTTTAACTCTAACGAAGTCTCTGGTCGGCTCACCTGCATTTATGAGTCCAGAACAGGCAATGGATGAATCCGAAGGAGCATTGGACCATCGAAGTGATTTATTTTCATTGGGAATCGTCTTGTTTCAGTTGGCAACAGGAGAACTTCCTTTTCAAGGTTCCAATCCATCGATTGTATTGAAAAACATTATCGACAATAGACGTTCTCAAGCACACTCTATTACACCTCAAATCTCCTTAACTCTTGGCGATTGTATAGAAGGTCTTCTGCAAACCAATAGAGACTTACGGTTGCCAGATGCTCAAAGTGTTGCACATTGCCTTCGACAGGTCTGGACCGAAGCTGATTTGGACATGCTTGAAGAACAATGGTCCCTCCGTTACTGGTTGGCTGACCCCATCTCCTATCGGAATCGATTGAATGAACATTTAAAAACAGTCTTACTGCATAAAGGACAACGCCTAACGGAACAAGGCAAACAATTGGATGCCCAGAGGTATCTAAATCGACTGTTGATTTTGGATCCAGACAATGATCATGTTTTTGAATTGCTGCAAAACATGCATACCGGAGTAGATACCCCTGCGATTAAACAACCATCTATATGGATCTATGCGCTTCCATTGGTGGCCATTGGCGGTATCGTGTGGGGGTTTCGTCCGAGTCCACCAGCACCAGTTGTTTCTGTACAAGTCAGTGAATCCCCCCAAAATGTTGAAACCATTATTCAACTAGAAGAAAAAGTCAATCCCACGTCAGTAGAACAAAATGGTGCAACAGGTTCGAGCACCGATTTGGAACCACCAAGAGAACTGCCAAGACTCAAACGACAAAAGAAACGATTCACCAACAAAATTCCAACAATAACTGGTCTGATAAAAGCAACCGATAAAAGCAGTGAGTCATCCAAAATAGACAACACTGTGGCACAAAGTGGTCTGTTGACAATATCCATTCCCAATGCCTGGGCTGAAATTTGGATAGATGGTAAAAACTACGGAAGAACAGGTCAAGTCAAACCAATTTCTCTTTCCACTGGAACATATGAGTTGAAATTGGTCAATCCTTACTCCGTAGCTCATATTGAAAGTATTGAGATCATAGGAGATCAAACCACACATATTGAGGTTCGATCGTTAAAAAGAAAACCTGCACGATTAATCTTTGCATCCACTCTATCACCAGAATGCATTGTGCAATTGGACAACACTTCAATGGGGGAAATTGGTGTTTTGGAATACCAATTGGTTATTGATCGTCCAAATCTTCCGCATGAATTGGCACTCGATTGTCCAGACAATACCTTCTCAAAAGAAATCGGTCAACTCACACCTGGCTCGAGTATGCCCATTCGATTTTGAAGAGAAGACCAAGCCGGTTATGCTAGTGGTACGACTTTTGGAATGAATTTTGCATTGTAACCTTTGAGTGTACTTGGATGTCTTTCTTCAATAAACCATTGTTCTTTGGAGCCTTGACCATCCCCCTTTCGGGAGGCTGTTATTATTGGCAACCTCTGGAGGTGTACACTCCAAACTCTCCACCTGAAATTTTATATTCTGACCCTCCAATGGGAGCGACAATGCAAATGCGCATCTCTCAACTCAATCCAGCTTTTGTGGTTGCACAAGATCCAGATGTTGACGACACAATGCAATTTCAATGGTTCATTTCTGGTGCAGTAATTTTGGGTCCAGGAGAAACCATTGTTCAACAAAACTTTTTGGGTTCTAAAATTGATATCCAACAGGCTGAAGAAAACTGGCATGGACGTACACTGACTTGCATTGTCGTAGATTCGCTTGGAGCAACTGCCAGCATCGCATGGCCCATCGAAATCTTAGAGGAGAATTAACATGCTACGTTGGACTTACATGTGGGTGTTCGGTTTTGGACTACTGGGATGTGCAGATTATGTGTTGGAAGAAAGTGCCTATGGCTCAGCTCCATCAATGGATGCATCCGACTATAGAAGACTTCGATTGGACATAACCCCCTCAAATGCATCAGAAGATATCTTGCCACAGTCCTTTTGGATCGACGAGTCGTTTGATTGGCAAAATCTAGATCTTTCTCTACAGCAAAGTACTACGATTGTCGGTAATATTACTGGCTATACCATCTATCCTTACATCGATGTCAGTATACCTGGAGAACAAGTACCTGTTGAGGCCCAAATCCAAATCCAAATGCCCAACGCCATCAATGGTGCCATTGTAAATTCAGATGTGTCTGGAAACTTTGAAATAATTGTCCCAAGTGGATCAGATTATCAAATGAGTATTACCCCACTATCCCCGCAGAATGTGCCCTACTTGGTACTCGAAGACATGCGATTTGAATCTGAACCAGCTCCGATGGATGTTGATTTGGGAGAGGGATTGCCAATTTATGGTCGCGTGTTGGATTACAGCGATGACCGTTCTGCTACCGCACAGCTAATTGATAGCCACACTGGTATCAAAGGACCACAAGTCGATCTTGCCGAAAACGGATACTTTCAACTTCGTGCACCTTCTATGAGATCCGATTTAATCGTTCGAATTCAAGGTGGAGACAACACGGTCTTTCCAACTGTCGATATTCCACTTCGACTGGAAGAACAAGATGATGATGGATTCCGCTTAGATGTAGAACTGGGAAATCTAGATATTGCAACCGTATTTGGACGGATTGTGAACCTAGACCAAATCGCGTATGCTGATCGAAGTACCATTATTTTTGAATCTGTAGAATTAACAGATACCGTAGGAAGTATCGTAGTAGAAACCAACAATGATTTAAATGGTAATTTTACGGTACACCTCTTGGATGGTACCTATAAAATGACGGTCATCCCACCGTATTCCGAAAATTCAATATCATCTCCCACATCCGTCGATATTATTATCGATGCCGATCATTTGGGATTGGGAGATATTGTATTGCCAGAACGCATTACAGTCACTGGAACGATTTTGGAACAAGATGGTATGCCGAGTGCTGATACCACGATTCAGTTTAAAGATGTAAACTATGCCAATACAATTCACAGCACGACAACAGATGAAACCGGACGTTTTACAATCAAGGTTCCGCCCGTATTGATGCAAACATCGATTCTTCCGAACACACCAAATTCGGCAATCCAAAACTTTGAAACAGATTTACGGGGTGATATTCAATCTTTTGAATGGATGCTTCAATCTGGCCAACCTCTCTCGGGAGTCGCAAATCAACAGGGATATGCTGTACCGTTTGCATTGATCGAAGTTTTTCAGGGTGACCAAAAGTTGGCTACTGGACTCACTGGAGAAAATGGCGAATTTGATTTTCAGATCCAAGTTGAAGAATAATCAGCAAGAGATACAATGCTCATATGATTCGAATCCCCTTCCGATATTCAATCCCTTTAAACCAAAGATGGATGGCCATGTCATTCCTCTTGTGTATAACAGCACCTGTCATGGTACACGCTGAAACATTAACCATGCAAGAATCATTGGTTGAACTCAATACAGCCGTTCAAGATTATCAAATGGGAGAACGACCATCTGCATTGCAAACATTGTTGTCTATTACGTCGGATCCTGAATACCCACAAAGCATTCAACAAGAAGCACGAATCTACATTGCAGAAATCTTATTGGTAGAAGGCAATACAGAAGGGGCTCGCAATTACTTTATGGAAGTTTTAGAGATCGATTCAAACTACAGCATTGATCGATTCAGACACCCTCCTGAAGTTTGTATGGAGTTCGATTTTGCCAATGCTCAGTGGCGACAACGACAACCGTTACCCCCTGTTCGTAGACGTACATCCTCCTTGTCTAAATTTGCACCTTTTGGAGTCTATCAATTTCAAAATGATCAACAGTGGAAAGGGGTGGCATTGTCTAGTTTACAGATTGGAACAGCCGTTACAAGCGTTGTTCTATTTAGTTACCTTCGTCAAAACCCTGGCTATAACCAAAACGATTTAACCGAACAGTCGAGATTGGAAACCATTTTAACGGTACAACGTGCAAGCGCTATTGGATTTTACAGTATGTGGTTGATCTCTACCATTGATGCACAACGAAATTGGCAAATAGAAGAAGACGAGTAAGTCGCTGGGTTACCGACCATCTCAGGATCAATCCTAGAATTCTAGAATCTGAGAATCAATCGAAGAACTGCATCCACAAGACAGCTGAATCATTCGATATTTCATCGGAACCAGTTTCCATGCGCATTTGGTATCCACCACCAATACGAACATTGTCACCTGGACTGTGCCATGTCACACCCGCTCGCATTGCACCAGCATCACCTGCATTGTCCAATGCCGTATTGTCATCAAAAGTGGAGTACCGCGCAGCCAGTTCAAATGAGTCCACTGTATACCCAACTTGTGCAAAGTATCCGAAACGGTCCGTCTCACTCAGTACAGAAGGTATATCAAGCGTCGTATCTGAAGGTGTCAAAGTTCCAGAACGAACTTCTGCCAGCAAAGCCAACCCTTGTGCTCGTACGATCAAATCACCGCCCAAAATCAATTCATCCGTAGCGATTCCATCATTGTATACCACATCTCCAGCAATACCAATCGTCACACCATCAACAACACCATATGTTTGAAGAGTTGGAGCATTTCCAACAGTAAAATCCACACGACCTACAAACATTTTTCCAGCATTGTCATCTCCGAACAATGACTGATTCCCATTGAAGACCCCACCATAAATCAACGCTTTACCATTGTTTTGACCAACTTTGTACCGAGCAACAATTCCCGTATCACGATTGGGTACCATCCAATTTGAAGACAACGCTCTTGTGGCCAATGGTAAATCAGTTGAAGACATGATCTGCTCTCGAGAAACAGGCATTTTCTGTACACCCGCAGTGACCCACAATGGAACACCAAGTAACGGGCGCAATCCAACATTGGCATCCACAATTTGAATGTCTTGGTCGGGATGAGCGATCAGACCGTCATAGGGCGTAGACATCCCCAACAAAATCGAATATCTAACCATATCAGATTGGCCAGTAAATCCCGCACGAGCCCGACGGATTTTAAAACCCACGTCGTCTTCAGGATCACCATACCCAGAAGGGTCAGCCAACGTACTTTCGTCTTGGTCGAACACAGTGGCCCACGTTTGCACTAGCAAATAGGGTTCGGGCTTGGGAGCAAAGTCCTCAGCATGTGCAAAATTAGAAACGAGAAAGGGAAGAATCATCGACGTCATAATACGACCTCTGCAGAATGGGTTACACTGAGATAAATACAGTCCTTGACCATACTATATTGAGAGTACCAAATGCTTGTCCAATTAATTTTGTCTTCTGTCCTACTTGGTTGTCAAAATCAACCCCTAACTCCGACGGCTTATACCATTACCGATCGCACTCAAACAATCGGTGGCCCCAAAGCCATGGCACAACCTGGGGACATCATTTTAGAAAATGAATATTTACGAGCAGCCATCATCGGAAAAAGACCCTCTATGGGCCCACATACCGATGGAGGTGGTTTAGTTGATGCAGATATTCAGCGCAGGTCACCAGAATACGCCAACGGTCATGGCAACGATCAATTGGCTGAAATATTCGCCACGATCAATATGAATGTTCCTCGAATTGATGCTAGCAATGGTTCGGTTGAAATATTGTCCGATGGAAGTGATGGAACGGCCATTGTATGTGTTGTTGGAGACGCCAAACCATTCATCTCATTGTTGGATGCACTTTGGAGTGTCTTACAATGGAAACAAGATGCAGAGATGCCATTTGACATCCGAACAGATTACATCTTGGAATCCGGTTCACCAGTAGTAAAAATGCGTACCACAGCCTTGTTTGGAGAGAATGAAGGTTGTCAAGCAGACGTTTCAAATGCAACAATTATTACGGAATCCCCTGAACAAGTTGAAGAAAACGACCCCTCTTTAATTCAAATTGCCCTCGATGCTGGTGTTGCATTTGGCGACTTTTATTTGCAAGGTGGATCCTTAAATGTCTTTACACCAGGCATTGGATTTGATGAGAAAAGTTACGTACATGAATTGAACCTTGCAGGGGTGAATACCTTCAGCGATCCCATCCTAGCCACGTTCATTGCAGGTACCGGAACGGACATCAGTTATGGTCTGAGCAATCCAAATGGCACCATGTACATTCCATTGTTCACATCGTCTCAAACGGTTGGATTTGGCGCAGCGTTTGAAG
>Ga0206130_10007948_pt1 | contig 11561 bp, 6 predicted proteins | sample Helgoland_Spring_9_FD_148637 | JGI IMG/M metagenome (GOLD analysis project Ga0206130, IMG submission 148637) | Pelagic subsurface seawater microbial communities from Kabeltonne, Helgoland, North Sea - Helgoland_Spring_Bloom_20160512_1 | ecosystem: Environmental > Aquatic > Marine > Epipelagic ...
TTGATTTATAATCTTAAACTTGATTGGAGATTAGGAGCTGAGTATTTTGAGAATATGCTAATTAATTATGACCCCTGTTCTGTTTGGGGATTTTGGAATTTTATTGCCGGTATTAGTAGCGATGAAAAAGATGGAGTAGAAGTGAATTGGTACAGGGAATCTATAAAATATGACCCAGAGGGTGATTTTGTCAAGAAATGGATACCAGCATTAATAGATTTACCCAAAAAGTATATACATAAACCATTCCGATTGTCCGAGGATGAACTCAAGAGCTATAATCTAAAACTCGGTGCGGATTATCCAGCACCTGCAATATCTTCTGCTCGAACATTGTGCTAATTTGAGCCTTTTATAAGGCCATCTTGCATTATTATAGTCCTATCTGAAATAGCGGATAGCTCTTTGCTATGAGTTACAATTACGAAGGTTTGATTATATTCTCTTCTAAGTTTTTGAAGAAGCTGATGTAGTTCTTCTGAGGATTCACTATCTAGGTTTCCTGTAGGTTCATCGGCGAACACGACGGATGGGTCATTTATTAATGCTCTAGCTACTGCAACACGCTGTTGCTCTCCACCTGAAAGTTGGTTGGGCTTGTGGCTCATTCGGTCTGTAAGCCCAAGATAATCTAATAACTCTTTGGCTCTATTTTCCTTTGATTTACCTTTGCTTTTTGCAATCATAGCGGGCATAAGCACATTTTCCAGTGCAGTGAATTCAGGTAATAAGTGGTGGAATTGAAAAATGAAGCCAATTTTAGAATTTCTAAATAGAGCAATTTCTTTTGAATCAAGAGCACTTATATCTATCCCATCAATAATGACAGAGCCCTTGTCTGCCTTGTCTAATGTTCCAAGGATGTGCAAAAGCGTTGATTTACCTGATCCAGACTTGCCAATGATTGAGACAATCTCTGAACTGTTGATAGAGAAATCTACACCCTTCAGTACATGAAGCTTGTCGTATGATTTGTGGATATTATTTGCTTGAATCATTCAATTACAATTTTGATCGAATATAATATCTTCAGCGCTTAAAAAAAAAGAGGGACGAATAAAACGTCCACTCTCATTTAGAAATCACCCGACTGTTAAATTTTAATTTATACTTTAAGTACAAAATAATAATCTAACATGATGGTCAAATATAGTGTTAAATTTTGAAAATTAGACATGGAGTGTGCACTCTTTTTGTCTGTGTAATTTAATGATCTGATTTTCAGGCAAAAAAAAACCGTGTCTAAATGACACGGTTTTTTTTAATCCCTCCTAAATGTTATTCAGAAGCTTTTTTATGGTCAGCGAGAAATTTCTCAAGACCTATATCTGTAAGTGGATGTTTCAATAATCCTGTGATTGAAGACAGAGGACATGTAACAACATCTGCGCCATTTTTAGCAGAATCTACAATGTGTTTTGCCGTACGTACAGATGCCGCTAATATTTCTGTATCAAACATCTGTACAGCGTATATTTCTGCAATATCTCTGATTAGATCCATTCCATCCCAGCTAATATCATCTATACGGCCGATGAATGGAGATACATATGTTGCTCCTGCTTTTGCAGCAAGTATTGCTTGACCTGCAGAAAAGACCAATGTACAGTTCGTGCGAATACCGTTATCTCTAAACCAAGAAAGGGCTTTGACACCGTCTTTGATCATTGGCACTTTGACAACAATGTTTGGCGCTATCGCAGCTAGTTTTTTACCTTCTTCGATCATTCCTTCGAAGTCTGTAGATATTACTTCTGCACTTACATCTCCAGAAATAAGTTCACAGATTTTTTTGTAATGGTTTAGGATGTTTTCCTCACCGGAGATACCCTCTTTAGCCATTAATGATGGATTGGTGGTCACACCATCTAGAATTCCTAAGTCCTTAGCTTCTTGAATTTGCTCCAGACTTGCTGTATCAATAAAGAATTTCATGTCTATGTTTATTATGGAAGTGGAAATATTGCGCGTAGAGGGGGAATTAATAAGGTGAGGAACATACCGACTGCTCGACTTCGTACCCTTGCTCAGTTTCCCGCCTGGGGGATTAGAAGGAGACTATCGTACGTCCTCACCGATGGCAAAATTAAGCTTTTTAATTTAAAGACCAAAAAGATATTGATTTCTTATTCGATCTTTTTCGGCTAGTTAGTTTATGTTGTTGGTTTTAAAAGGAATGTGAATAAATTATTTTTTTAAGGGCAATTAAGTTTCATTGATATTTGAAAAAACTTAACTTCATAGGTGTTCATTTTTGAATAAAACTGATTGAATAAACTTGATTCCACCAGATACAGTACAGAAGATTATTGCCGCTGCAAGGATAGAAGAAGTTATAGGCGATTTTGTTGATCTTAGAAAGCGAGGATCAAACAGGATAGGTCTATGTCCATTTCACAATGAAAAGACACCATCCTTTGTTGTGTCGCCCGCAAAAAATATCTATAAATGTTTTGGTTGTGGTAAGGCAGGTGATCCAGTTAAGTTTATGATGGAGCACGAGCATTTCTCCTATCCAGAAGCATTGCGAAATTTAGCTGCTCGATATAATATTCATGTGGAAGAGCGCAAGCTTACTGCTGAAGAAATAGAAGCAAGGCACTTTGAAGATTCCTTATTTCTCGTAAATGAGACAGCCTCTCAATTTTTTCAGGATCAATTGTTGAACACAGATATAGGCAAAAGTGCTGGTCTAAGCTATTTTAAAGGTCGGGGTTATTCGGAGGATATTATCAAGAAATTTAACCTTGGATTTGTTCCTGATATACAAGATAAGTTTACTTCTTTTGCACTTTCAAAGGGCTATAAGCTTGATCTTTTGCAAAAGCTAGGATTGACTAATAAGTACAAAAAGGACTTTTTTAAAGATAAGGTTATGTTTACCATACATAATCTTAGTGGTAAACCAATTGCCTTTGCAGGCAGAAAACTCAATGAGCAAAAATCAGGCCCAAAATATGTCAATTCACCAGAGAATCCAGTTTACTACAAGAGTAAGACTCTTTATGGACTAAACTTTGCTCGAAAAGATATTTCAAAAAAAGATGTTTGTTATTTAGTGGAGGGCTACACTGATGTTATTAGTTTACATCAAGCTGGTATTGAAAATGTAGTTGCTTCTTCAGGTACTTCGCTTACTGTAGAGCAAATTGGATTGGTTAAGCGCTACAGCCCTAATCTGACACTTCTTTTTGATGGTGATAAAGCAGGTGTTAAAGCGGCTTTGAGAGGTATTGACTTGGTGCTTGAGCAAGACATGAACGTCAAGCTCGTGATGTTGCCAGAAAACGAAGATCCAGATTCCTTCGTGAAAAAAGTTGGTGGAGATGCCTTTGAGGATTATTTACAGACTAATGCTCAAGATTTTATTTATTTTAAAACCAAGCTTTTAAAGGAGGAAGCAAAGCAAGATCCAATCAAAAAGGTTGAACTGATCAAAGACATAGTGAGATCTATTTCTAAGATACCGGACCCTCTCAAGCGTTCTGTTTATATCAAAGAGGTCAGTGCAGTGATGTCGATGGAGGAGGAGCTGCTTCTTGATCAGATGAATAGTTTTATTAAATCAGACATTTCTAACCTGAGAAAACGAAAACAAAGGGAAGAGTCTCGCAGGCCTGGACCTGTTAAAGATGATATAGTTGGTCCAAGTTCTGAAGGACAAGGTTTACAAAAGCCTTCCGTCAATACAAATTTAAAGACATCAGGTCATAAGGGAGCTTATCAAGAACGAGACATTATACGGATTTTGATATTGGCTGCTGACTTTATCTTTGATGAAGAGGAGCAGGTGAAAGTATCTGAATTTATTCTTTCAAACATAGAGGATGTAATCAATGATTTTGATGATCCACTATATTCTAAGGTTGCAAAGCTTTGTTATAACAAGTTTATAAATGGCGAAGATTTTGATACTTCATTTTTTGTGAACAATGAGGATGAATCAGTTTCAAAACTCGCTTTTGATCTTGTGCAGTCGCCATTTGAATATAGTGAGGGTTGGGCAGATAGGTGGCAGATTTATTTGCAAACTCAAAAGATGCCAGATGATAACTTCCAAGCAGATTCGCTACAAGCCTTACTTCGTTTTAAGCTTCACAAGGTAAGTCAGATGTGTGAAAAGAATCAATCTCGCATCGAGCAGCTGACCTCTGCAGAAGATGAATTAGATATACTAATAAAGTTATTGAAGGTGCAAAGCAAGCTTAATCAGATGAAAAAAGAACTAGCGGAACAATTAGGAACCGTTATTTTATAAAAAAAAGGTGCTCAAACGAGCACCTTTTTTTTATTTATTTTTGTCTAAACAGTTTAGATCTTCAAAGGCAGCTTTAAGACGAGCCATAAAAGTTAGCTCGGACTCTCTTAGCCATTTTCTTGGATCATAGAATTTCTTGTTAGGAATATCGGCCCCATCAGGGTTTCCGATTTGTCCCTGTAAGTAATCTCTGTTTTTAGCCTCATATGCTCTCAAACCATCCCAGAATGCCCATTGAAGATCTGTATCAATGTTCATCTTGATCGCTCCGTATTCAATGGCTTCTCTGATCTCTTCGCGAGAAGATCCAGATCCTCCATGAAATACAAAGTTGATTGGATTATCATCGCTTATCCCAAATTTTTCCTTTACATACTCCTGGGAGTTTTTAAGGATTATTGGTTTTAGCTCGACATTTCCAGGTTTGTAAACACCATGGACATTTCCGAATGCTGCTGCAATCGTAAATTTGTTTGAAACTGCGTTAAGCTTTTCATAGGCATAGGCAACTTCTTCTGGCTGAGTATAAAGTCGGCTACTGTCGATATCTGTATTATCAACACCGTCTTCTTCTCCACCCGTAACACCTAATTCTATTTCTAAAGTCATCCCAAGGGCACTCATGCGCTTGTGATACTTTTCACAGATTTCAATGTTTTCTTCAAGAGGTTCTTCAGAAAGATCGATCATGTGTGAGCTGAATAAAGGCATCTTACGCTCCTCAAAGTAGCGTTCGCCTGCTTCAACTAATCCATCGATCCATGGTAATAGTTTTTTTGCACAGTGGTCTGTATGTAGAACAACAGTAACCCCATATGCTTTGGCTAAATTGTGTACATGCATTGCTCCTGAAATACCTCCCAGGATCGCAGCTTGTTGATTCTCATTGGAAAGTCCTTTTCCTGAAAAGAAAGAGGCTCCTCCATTTGAAAATTGAATAATAACTGGTGAATTTACGGCTCTGGCTGTTTCAAGTACTGCGTTTACTGAATTCGTTCCAACAACATTTACAGCCGGAATGGCATAGTTGTTTTCATTCGCATGATTAAACAATTCAGTTACTTCATCACCGAATAAAACACCGGTTCTGAATCGCGTAGTAGAGATAACATTCATAATAAAAAATTATTTTGTGAGCTTTGCCTTAAAAATACAATTATATGAACAAAAAAGGGCATTAAATAATGCCCTTTTCAGTTAAATATCTTTCTGCGTCAAGTGCAGCCATACATCCTGTTCCTGCGGCTGTTATGGCCTGACGGTATATGCTGTCTTGTGCATCTCCAGACGCAAATATTCCATCTACGTTTGTATGCGTGCTACCCGGTTTAGTAACGAGATAACCCGTTGCATCCATATCTAGGAGTCCTTTGAAAAGGTCTGTATTGGGCTTATGGCCAATAGCCACAAAGAATCCTTTAATATCTAAAGATGATTTTTCTTGAGTTTGATTATTTATGACAGTTACGCCCTCTACTTCTTCACCACCTGTTATTTCAACAGTCTCCGTATTCCAGTGGATTTCGATGTTTTTTGCTGCCTTTACACGCTCCTGCATGATTTTGGATGCGCGCATCTCACTCTTTCTTACGATCATATGCACTTTTGTACATAATTTAGATAGGTACAATGCTTCCTCTGCAGCAGAATCTCCTGCACCAACAATAGCAACATCCATTCCTCTAAAGAAAAATCCATCACATACTGCACAGGCAGAAACGCCCTTGTTCATGAACTCTTTTTCAGAATCAAGACCAAGCCATTTTGCACTTGCGCCTGTAGAAATTACTACAGTATGCGCTGCAATTTCTGCTCCAGTTTCTGAAGTAAGAATATGAGTGCCAGAAGCATCTTTATTAATACCTACAATGAATTCAGAAATGATCTCCGTCCCAAAGCGTTCAGCTTGGCTTTTCAAATCTTCCATCATTTGTGGCCCCATAACTCCTTGTGGGTATCCTGGGAAGTTCTCTACATCTGTAGTGATCATTAATTGTCCACCTGGTTCTTTACCTGTGTAAAGAACAGGCTTCATGTTTGCTCGAGCAGCATATATTGCTGCTGTATATCCCGCCGGTCCTGAACCTACGATAACACAATTTAAAGGAGCTGACATATTTTATGTTGTTTTTGTTTATTAGTAATTTGTCGTAATAATATAGCTAATCGCCGATTATTGTTTGCAAAGCAAATAAAAAATTGAAACTTATACAAGTTAGGCCTATCAATGGTTTAGTATTTAACGGCTTTTTAGATTTTTTATAAAAATATTAAGATAATCTTACGTACTTATGTTAACATTAATCATTGGCCTTTTTGTTCTTATTGCTTCTTTATTTATAAGTTCAAATAAACTAAGTGTTTATAAATTCCCAATAGCAGGCTTCCTGTCTGTCCTATTTATTGGAATTATGTTCGCTTTATTTAGTGCTGAGATGACACTATATGAGAAGGTTGGTTGGTCCATTGTTACTAGTCTTGAATTAATAGCTGTGCCTTTATTTTTATATTTTTTGATAGAGGAAAAATCTGTACCTAAAATCATTGCCTTGATTATAGGTACAGCACTCGTTATGTTTGCTCAAGAGCTCCGGGAAGGGGAGCTTGTAGAAAAGGACCTCTTGTGTATAGTTTCTTCGGAGCATGAGGTTGATCTTTTGAATTTAGACCTGGGTAAGGCCAAGATAGAAAAAGCCTTTGATCCACAGTATTCGGAAGTTACAGAATTGGATGCCTATTATTCAATTGCTTTCCATTCAATTAGTCAAGCTAAATACGAGGCTATTACAGAATATTTATCAAGCTTTAAATGGATAGAAGATCTTGAATCGGATGATCTTATTCAGGGATTAAAACCTCAGGATTTAGACTTAGCAGCAGTTCTGCCTATAGAACCAGAAGTCCAATTGAATGATCCACTTTATTCGAAGCAATGGGGCATGCAAGCAGTTAATCTTGCTCAAGCTTTTGAAATAATCGACAGGAGTGGATTTATACCTTCCAAGCAGGCCAAAGTAATTGTACTTGATACAGGTATCAAAGGGGATCATGAAGATTTCGGTTCAAATGTTTTTACTATTGGTCAAAATAAGCTTGTAGATAAAAACGGACATGGTACGCACTGTGCAGGGACTATAGGTGCCATAAATAATAATAGCAAAGGAATAAGTTCGTTCAACTATAAAAATGCTGCGATAGCAGTTTCTGGTATTCAAGTACTCAATGATCGCGGCATTGGAACTGAATCGAAAATAGTAAATGGCATTATAGAGGCAGTAGATGCAGGAGCAGACGTCATCTCAATGTCTTTAGGTGGCTTAGGTAATCCACTCAAGCAAAGAGCCTACAAACGTGCTATTGAGTATGCTCAAATTAATAATGTTATAATCGTATCTGCTGCTGGAAATAGTGCTTCTAATGCAAAGCGTTACTTGCCAACAGCTATAGACTATGTATTTAGTGTAAGTGCACTTGATGCTGACCTTAAACTAGCAAAGTTTTCTAATTCTGTTAAAGACGTTTCAAAAGGCCTTGCCGCTCCTGGTGTTGGCATAATTTCTACGGATGAGCAGGGTAACTACAAGGAGGCAAATGGAACGTCCATGGCAGCCCCCTTTGTTTCTGGTCTTATCGCATTGATGCGTTGTATTGATCAAGATCTTAGTGCTTCAGAAGCTTTTGAGCTTTTAGAAACTTCTGGAACTATAATAGATAGTAAAGGACATTCTGGGGTGTTTATACAAGCAGATAAAGCGATCAGACTTACTCTAGATCGCTCTGGCTACTTAGTCTTTCCTTACTTTTGAGTGTATCCATAAGTGCGTTTAAAGAGTGCTCTGGTTTTCTCCAAAAGTCAATCGTATTAATGTGTATTACTCCGAATCCCTCTTCTTTTAGCTTTTGCAAGAAGTAATGGTCCCAGACTAAGGCTACTTGGGATTCTGTTGAAATAATCCGGTCAAATACCAAAACATTTGGTTTGTCATTTAGATCTTCTGGAAGAATGGCAAGTGGAAATTCTAATCCAAAAAGTTCGTAGTCTAATCGAAGCTGATTGATTGGATAGAATTGTCTTAGCAGGCTTTGGATTCTCACTGCTAAGGGGTTCGCATAATCCATGTTTTCATTGAAGTCTTTAAAATAATAGGAGCCACCTAAAGGGATGTTTTCTTGCATCTCCTTATAGGCTGACAAGAAATTCACCAAAAGAAGGGCACCAGGATTATGCGAGAGTTCCCTGATACAGTCATCTGGGAAGCTTGAATAAACTAGATCTATATGCTTGGCTTTGTTGTACTTACACCAGTTTAGTCCAAGTAGGAAGGATTTAGGATTTGTAAATTCAAATGGATTTACAAATAGGGTTTCATTATCTAAGTAGCTGAATGTAGTAGTTACTATAATACGTTCAAAGTCCATTCCTAGTAAGTCATCTAAACAGCCTATCTGAAGACCATTTCGCTCCAGCTGTCTTACTTTTTCCCCTGTCTCATCCTGTCTTTTAGCCAAAGTCCTTACATAAGACCAAAGGAGGTTTCTTTGAGCTTTAGAGAAGCAGAGAATGCCAGTTTTAGTATAAATGCGAGTTTGCTTGTTTATCTCAATGGTGTTGAGTAGATGTATTACCGTATCTGCTTCTTTTTCATTGATTTGTTTTGATACATCGAAAATACCTTGAGTGGCGTGTAATTCTATTTTCCTAGAGAAGGATCTGCTTAAAACATGGGGCTGGGCTTGAGATAAATTTATACAAGTGTTATAATATTTACCAGTTAAATTCAATTTTCTTACCAGAGGCATTTGATCTAAATAGTAGGCCATTGAATCAGGATCATTTGGTATCAGGTGACTAAACATGATCATACTTTTAGACCTTTTGCAAAGAGCAGGAGCAATGCTTGCAGGTACTTTAGCTAGCTCAATGATTACTATTCGGTCAAATTGAAGCGCGTTGTCTTGGGCATTCCAGTACTCTAGATTACTGCTAAAACAGAGTGGGAAAGCTTGCTGAAAGAGATCCGTGAATTGTATTTCATCTAAAGCTTTTACAGCATTATTTGCTTGTGGAAGTATATCAAGTTTTTTCTTATCCTTTTTGGATAATGCATAGTAGGCTTTAGCAAGTTTGTTGTTCCAAACTTTACCGATTTCATCCAGTAGTATTGGGAAAAAGTTGAAGATCTGTTTTGAAGCGGTTTCTACTTCTGTGGTATTAAGAGTCTTTTCTTCACTTAAGTTTCGCTCAATGAATTTATTGAGGTACCAACTATTAAATGCTGAATCCCAGTTTTTTACCTTTGTTTCTATTAGGGCCTCTATAAGTTCGCGCTCTTTTAAGGCCGAAAGGTGCCAGTTTCTTGTCCAATCATAAAGTGTCTCAAAGTGTTCAAGTTGATCTAGGAACTCTTCATTTTCTAAGAACAACTTATTGAATTGTTTAAGTCTTTTGGTATAAGTAAGTAAATAATCTGTTGGGCATTCAGTATATAGGTTTAGCTCTTTTAGACCTAAGAAATAGGCACTAATTTTTTCTTCCATTTCCGGAAGTAACTTTGCAATAGGGGCAGAATTTAGATGATGCTTTTTACTGAATCTTTTTATTTCATCTTGTATTAGGTTAAAGCTGTTTGTTCGCCATTCTTCAACTTGCTTGTTTAAGGAATGAACCTCGATTTCTAGATCATTCACCGTTTTTAGATCAGCGAAAACCCTAGTCTGAAACTCGCAAAACGTATTAGATGCTATAAAATCACATAAAGCAATGTAATGGTTCTCTAGTTGCTTGATATGTTTTTGAAGTAACTTGGTTTGTTTAGAAACAAATGGATTTAAACTGGAGGATTTTAGTTTTTGATCTAAAAATTGGTTTCCATGTGCCGTGCTGAAATCCTCTAAAAGTGCAAAGTGTGTCTTGATTTTTTTGTTTAAGGATAAGTAGGCTATGTCCAACTGATCCCTGTAAGATTCTGAATAGGTATCAATTAAATGTTGGAGGTTTTTTTGGATGTCTTGGGTTTGTGTTCTTATTTGTTTTCCAAGCTCTATAAACTGTTTTTTTGTTTGTTGTTTGCCTGTTTTGGTAAACCAGTCTTCTTGATAATTGAAGAATACATCCTGTCGGATGTTTAAGTTTGAATAAATTGGCCAACTTTGATTTAGTTTTTCTGAGAGCTTTCCATACTCTGTAAAGCTGAATTCAAAATTTGTACTGTTCAATTGAGCAGAAAGGATACTTTTGTCAGAATTGTTCTGATGTTTGAGAAACAAACCAATGAGTTCCATCCATTTCTTGTCACCGAAGATTGGAGATGAAAATGCCTTAGAATACTGGGCTATTTTATTAAAGCTTCTATTGGTTTTTTGTTTGTGAAGTAAAAAGTTTTTGGTATTTGCCTTTTCAGATATTTGAGCACTGGCAATACTGTTTTTTAAAATGCGCCTTGTTGCAATATCTGTCTTCCAATTTTTGGGTAGGAGAACTTTTTGATTTATTGGTAGTTGGTCGTATAGCTTCTGAGCTAGTGATCTTCTATCGGTAAGCACCAATATGCGTTCTCCATTTTCTAATCCTTGTACAATCAGCTGGTTGATTACAGGAGTCATATCTGCATAGTGACTGCAGTTAACCAAGGCTAGTTTTCTATCCTCGAGTTTGGCAGATAAATCCCTTTGCTCGGAATCCATGAAAGGGTAGGAGACTTCTAGGTCTTTTCGATTACTATGGTTTTTGGGAGTCCTATGAAACCCTTGAAGCAATTCAAGAGTAGTCGACTTGATATAAGATTCTGCTTGAACTTTTTGGGCACTGTTTAATACAGCTGTGAGGTAGAAATCATTATGCTGATCTGACTGAAGTGTTTCAATGGTAGGAAAAGGCCTTAACTGAGTGTTTTTATGTAAAAAATCAGGGTTTAAAAATGCTTTAAAGGTATCGACTGAATCCTCGTGAATTATATCTTTTAGTCTAAGTAATGGCGGGTAATCATCTTTAGATTCAGAATCCTTTTCTAATACTAAACTAAGTTGAGTTGATAGTTTTAGCTTACCTGCAGTTTTTATGTTCCAAATGCCATTTTTGTATGGATCTGGAATAAGTTTTATTTTCTGCTCGAATACTGGTACCCATTCTTTGTCTCCAACCTCATTTATTAAGTGTACAATTCCAAAAAATAGACTCAATGGATTTGATTGGTTGATTCGGTATTGGTTTCTTTGCTTAAAAAATGTAGCTATAAAAAGATCTTCTAGGGTCGAGCTAGAAAGCTGAACAGATTGTCTTTTTAAGCTAATTAACTCAACGATA
>Ga0206130_10007953_pt1 | contig 11554 bp, 10 predicted proteins | sample Helgoland_Spring_9_FD_148637 | JGI IMG/M metagenome (GOLD analysis project Ga0206130, IMG submission 148637) | Pelagic subsurface seawater microbial communities from Kabeltonne, Helgoland, North Sea - Helgoland_Spring_Bloom_20160512_1 | ecosystem: Environmental > Aquatic > Marine > Epipelagic ...
TTAGACGTTCCAGAGGGTATTGCAGACTTTGAAGTCAAGCTTGAAGGCGCAGCTGGTGCTGGAAGTTTAAATTTGCTTGACTACACACCTGAATACGTGGACTCCGTGTATCAAAAATATACTATTCCATTGGCTGATTTTGCAACCGCTGGGTTAACCTTTAACGATTTGAAAATACCCTTTGCTTTATGGAATCCTAAGGATTCCGATGGTAATTTTGTGACAGGAAATGTGTTAATTGACAACATATACTTTGAGCATGCAGATTAAGGGCGCAGATTGAAGTATTGAAATGAGTTGACATGAGACGGTTATGGCTCGCGTTCTGAGCCATTTCTCATGCCAGCCTTGGTAAATTTGCCAAGGCCGGGCATGAATTGGGATTGTCAATTAAAGACTTTTTAAACGCGTTGCTTTTTACTTGGCCTGACCAACGCATTTTGTACGTGGAGCTTGTTGAGGTGCTCTACTCGGTCATTGAATCAAATGACTCTAACCCCATTGAACACCATTGATCATTCGCTGCAGGGCAGGGCTGCATGATGTTTTCTATCTTTCGGCTTTTGGGGACTTGTCATCAGCATCAAGAAAAGACCAGTCGCCCCTCTCAATTTTTTCACGCAGCTGGACCATTTGGGTATTGAACTGTTCTACTTCAAATGGGAGAAGGTGGCTCTCAGCTCCCGCCGCGAGTAAAGCTTGTGCTTCATCTAGACTGAGACCAGCGCGTTGCCACTTTGCCAAACTCCACATAACGGTAAGCGCGGTAGCCGTCTCATCAGTCATTCGTTTCAGAATATCATCAGTCGATCCATCACCATTATCAACGTACTGACTTCGCAAGATGTTAAAAAACTCTGCCCTCTCGTCAGGGTGTTCCTTGATATAATCATAGGCATTTGTGAGAGTCGAATTTCGACGTATTTTTACTTCATGGCTATCCTCATTCCATATGTCATCTCGTAGCATCTGTGCAATAGGATGGCCTGCTTCCATGGCTAGCCTGCGATATTTACCGGGGAATTCCCCATTGTCCAATTCACCACGTAACCTTGCTAGGCCAAGATAATCGACAAGATGATTACATAGGGCTACTCTCGTCATAAGCTTGCGAATTACGTGATCTAATTTTTGTGATGACTGTGTTTTACTGTTAGAAATTCTAAAGTCCAAATCAGCCTGACTCGCTATCCTCGTCTGCGGTAAAAAGCGGCATTGTGATACAATCTTGTGGAGAAAATAATTAGCCTCAGCACTTTCCTCTGCCACTTGCGAGAGCATCTCTGCTTTTTTGAAAGCCTCAAGTAGAGCAACTGATTTTTCATTATAGGCAGACATTACAGAATCGAACGAATAATAATTTATACTCGATTGATTGGTTGCCTGTGAGTCATTGGTTGGTCCTGCTTGCTCTGACAGCGACTCCGCGGAGGGTAGGAAATCTAGTTCTTCCCCCGCCTCCGTATTGATTTGAACTACTTTATCAGCCGGTGATTCCTGAGATGAGAAGAGCAAAAAATATATTCCAAATAAAGTGATTGCCACTAGAGCGAAATAATTCCAATATTTTTTCAAAGAGGATCTCCTATTATTTTCGGACAAGGCTAAACATCGTTACCACAGTTTGTATTTCCAGAGGTGAAATCTTGCTCACTGACTTGGAGTGCATTCGCGATCACCACTTCCGCAATGAAATAATTTCCAAACCCATTTGCGAAATTCACTCGGAGTATCTGCGTATCTGATTCACCCCAAGCACCTTCGCTTACCCCGTCTAACACTATCTGTTCCCTATCACCGACGTCGTCTTCCGATGCTGAGGTTGGTACTTCTAAATTACAAGCGTCATGAAAGTCTTCCTGATCCCGTGGAATGGCAATTTCCCAAATCAATTCTAAATTACCTAAAAATTTAAGCTCTTCAACAAGTTCCTCAGAAAGTCCCACGTTATGATTATTCAAAAGCTGTTCTCTTGGGTACTGAGAGCTTGATCAGTTTCTCTAATTCTTTAGCTGTGGCATTTGCCATGAGTATTAAGTCGTTTTAAAGTTGAGTTACACTCTGAGTTACGCCATTATCATACTGTCTTGCAGGGCGACACAATACCATGTCGGGCTATTTATTTGTTAAACTATTGTAATTATTGAATTTTTTATCTTCAAAGTGGGCAGGGCGAGATAATATAAAACCATTATTTGGCGGACTATCTCACCGCCATTTTGATACTTAAAAGTCTCTACAGCCCTTGTTAGCTCTCATTTCTTACGAGGCTGATGAGGGGCCGTGGACACATGAGTTGTCATTCTGAACGTCTAAAATATACATTCAATAAAGACAATAGCCCCTAGCTATCTTAATCAGGTATTATTGGTTCAAATAATAAATTAAGAGGTGGGTCATGAGGTTATTGTTTTTAGTTATGGCTGCTTTTCTTGGTAGCTGTGGTGGCGGTGGATCGTCTCTTAACAGCACAGAGATTCCCTCGAACACTGCTCCAGATACTACTGACAGTGGCGACTGCGCGCAAGCTGGTTGGAGTTCTGGGACCATGTCAATGGATTTCAACGGCATTGAGCGTCTGTTTAGAGTTTATTTGCCAGAAAATTACAGTAGTGCCAACCCCTCATCTCTTGTGCTCGGCTTTCATGGTTGGGGTGGCAACGAAAATGCGTTTTTATCCAGTCAAACTGTTCGAAATGAGCTCGACCAACACAATGTTGTAATGATTGCGCCCCTGGGTCTTGGTGCTGACGAATCTGGGGCTACCTTCTCATCATGGTCTTTCAGTGGATCCACCACAGGGTTAGACGGAGACGGATTTAACTCCCTAGTGCCGGGTGATTCGGAGAAAATTTGCGATACCAATACCACACCAAACTATACCTATCCCTCTTGTCAGGGCATAGCTGAAAATAACTGTTCTTGGACTCACTGTTTGGATGACGATATTGGCTTTGTCGCCAGTTTAGTTTTGGAGGCCGAGCAGAATCTCTGTGTGGACAGTGACAGAATTTTTGCCGTTGGAGGCTCAAATGGTGGGATGTTTGTGTGGGATTTGGGTCGTGACGAACGCACAGCTGAGACGTTTAAAGCCATTGCGCCAATTATCGGCTTGCCTCATCGAGGATATCTGGCCGAGCCCATCAAAGCCAATGGCCTTGCGGTTATTTCCATAACTGGAATGGAAGATTCTACCGTTCCACCAGGGGAATGGAATGATAAGTCCTTTACTACAACATCTAATGGTGAAGCGTTTTTTTATACCGGTGCTAGCGGAATAGCCGAGAGCTGGGGCAATGCCTTGGGTTGTGATACCTCGAGTCCAGCTGAGTTGGTGGAGCAAGCGATTGCCCCAGAATTGGAATGTCGTAGTTGGAGCTTCTGCAGCGGCGGTAATGCATTTCCTCCCATTCTTGATTGTCGTGGTGATGGCATGGGTCATGTGTACAATCTCGATCAGTCCTGGCCATTGATCATGGCCTTCTTTGATGACCAGTAGCAGGGTGGCAACATGATTCGATTGATCACCTTGATTCTGGTACTTTTCTCTACTGCCACTAACGCTGTGGATCAAAATCTTGATGACTTAGAAGTCAATGATAAGATTGATGGGCTTTTGAAGGCCGAATTACAGTCGCATCTGGATAGTTTTGATCAAGCTTCGTTCGATGTGCTAATTATCCTTAATGTGCCGACAAAGAACTCTGCAAAGCGCTTTTCTTTGAATGAGTCAAATAAGCGCATAGCAGCAGTGTCGAATCAATTAGTACAAAAGCAGCAGATCAACAGTGGCTTTAAACTCCGACGACAGTTTAAATCCATCAATGCCATCGCGGCCACGATCACTGCACAGCAGTTGTATAACCTGATAGAAGATAGTGCTGTGCAAGCCGTGGGGTTGGATGTGGGCGGTGGTGGCGGTTTGGCTGAGGCTATTCCTCAAATAAGTGTAGATCAAGTCAGGCAAAGTTACGGCCTTACCGGTGCCGGTATTGAAGTTGCGGTTCTCGATACGGGTATTGATAGTGACCATCCAGACCTACAGACTCTGGTGCTGAGTCAAGCATGTTTTGCCGATAGCTGTCCCAACGGAAGCGACAATGCAGAAGACGATAACGGCCACGGTACCCACGTTACCGGAATTATTGCCTCTCAGGGAAATAGTGCTGAAGTGGGAGGAGCTCCGGGGGTGGGCATTCATGCGATTAAGGTGCTGGATTCCAACAATAGCTACAGTTCCGCATCGATCGTTCTTGCTGGGTTAGATCATATAATTAATCAGCTGCCAACGGTCGACATTGTTAACATGAGCTTGGGAACCAATGCTCTTTTTAATACTGATTGTGATACTCAGTACGCTTATACCTCGGCTTTTAGTACCGCCATTAATACCCTTCGAGATCGCGGTACCTTGAGTTTCGTGGCAAGCATGAATAATGCCTCTGAAGATTCAATAGCAGCACCAGCCTGCATCGCTAATGCCATAGCCGTGGGTGCGGTATGGGATACTGATCCTCGCAGTTATTATGGCAGCTGCACTGAGGTTAATCCTACAGTGGATGAAATGGCTTGTTTCAGTAATTCCAGTGTTTCACTGGATTTGTTGGCGCCCGGAAGCCCCATTAGGTCGTCTCGCAACGGTGGAGGCACCACCACTTACTCTGGGACCTCAATGGCAACACCGATGGCTGCTGCCTGTGCGGCTTTGATTATGGAATATGATTCCACATCAACACCAAGCCGAGTTGAGGCCCTGCTGGAAACTGAGACGTCGGTGTTTGTTAAAGATAATATGGATAGAGAGTTCCCCCGTATTGACTGCTTGCAGGCTATTCAGGCAATGCCCATTACTAATGAACCTGCAGGTCTGCTTGATATTGATGTGAATGGTCAATTTGATGCGCTAACAGACGGCCTTTTACTCCTCAGGAGTATGTTTGGTCTGCAGGGCAATGCTTTAATCGTCGATGCTGTGGCACCTGGTGCCTACTATCGATCGGCTAATGACATCAGTCAGCGCATCGAATCGATCATTGATCTCGTTGATATTGACGGTGACGGCAGCACCGATGCGCTCACCGATGGATTGTTAGTGTTGCGTTATCTTTTTGGTTTAGAGGGACAAGCGCTGGTGGATGGTGTGGTTGCCGAGGGCGCAACAAGAACCACAGAGCAGATTGAAGAGCATCTATCTGGTTTAGTGGTACCTCAGTAGGTCAATATTCTAGATTGGGTTGATTTTGTATCAGTGCTTTGCGATAGAACTCAGGTATTGGCATAGATTTACGTGTTTTTGGATTGACAAAAACTTGGGTCAAAGACCCTTTTGCCATCAGCGATTTGCCCTCGTGGCCATAGATCTCAAAAACCGCATCAGCACTGGAATTACCTATTCGGCTATAGCCTGTATAAACTGCTACTTCTGAGTCTCCTGCGACTTCACTAATGTATTCACAGTTGATATTAACCGTGAAAATCATGCAGGGAGCAGTACTTGGATTCAGTATATTAAGCCCTAATTTTACCATGTAGGCCCCCAAAACTTCGTCAGCGTAAACCAAATAGTTGGCAAAGTAGAGATGACCTTGAGCATCCAGATCTCTATATCGTACTTGAATTATCTCGGAGTAGGGCAGTTGACTCATCGCTGTCTCATGGTAATTATGAAAGATACCTATATTACAGAGGACAGAATCAATCTGTCCTCACAAAATAATAGGTCGGTTACTTGGCTTTCTCGGCCAGTGCCTTGTCCAGCATTCCCAATAGCTGGTCTCGGCTGTAGCTGTGCGGACCCCACTGATTCAGTTCCACTAATTGCTGCACCTTGGTATAGATTGTAAATGCCTGTTCCTCTTGATTTGGCGTTACCACATAACGACGTAATGGCTTGTCATCAAACAGCGCATGCATAAAGGCGTCTGATACCGCGTCAGGCTTTTTAAGTGACAGCTCATAGGCAGCTGTTTGTTCATATTGTTTTTTCATCTCATCGGTCACCGTGCCACCGCGTTTTTTAATATTTTCAAACTCGCGAAGCATGGTGTTGCGACGAATATGGGTTTGATAGGCGCCAGGCTCAATGACACTGACCATGACACCTTTGTCAGCCATTTCTAATGCTAGCCCATCGGTGAAGGCCTCGATCCAATGTTTACTGCCGCTGTAAGCATTATATGAGCTGGTAGTGATGGTGCCTGCCACAGATCCGGTGGTACTTATGCGTCCTTTAGACTCAATGATGAGGGGTGCCAGAGTCTTTGTGACGCGATAAACGCCCTCAACATTGACCTGGTACACAATATTCTGCTCATCTATTGGAGTCTCCACTACAGGTCCACCACCACCAATACCCGCATTGTTTACCAGTGCATAGAGGCCTGTTCCACTTTTTTGAATCAATTCGTAGGCAGCGTCGATTTGTTCTTGTTTGGTCACATCTAGACGCACAGCAGTCATGTTTTCCTGCGCATTGAGCTCAGCCATCTCATCATCTGTTCTTGCACCCGCATAGACATGGTATCCATTGCTCGCGAGTCTCTCGGCTAAATTGCGACCAATGCCCGTTGTCGCCCCCGTAACCAGTACTGATTTGGGTTTTGCGTGATGATCGGCCACCGCGTTTACTGTGGCAAGGCTGAGAAGAAATACCAAACAGGTTATAATGATGGAAGGTTTCGCGATGCGCATTCTGATAATCCCTTTGTAGTGTTGTTTACTTACATGATCGGAACCACAGGCTACCACAGGTGCCTTATTCTATTCAATTTCGATACTGGTGCTCCTCGATCAATGGCACCAAGTCATTCAGGGAACTACCTCTAAGGTAAGGACACTGTTTCACGACGTCATATAAATGTTCGAATTAATGCATAAAACTGTCCGAACAGACAGTTATCGCCAGCAATTTATGGTGTTACCATTTTCTTGTTGGGTGGTTAGTAGCATCATTAAATTTTCGTTACTACCTTGGTGCTTGCAAAGCCTCCAACTATTTAATCATCTCGAAAATGATTTTTTCGCGATTCCCATCTTGGGCTACCACTTTGGTAGCCCTTTTTTTTGAGCGTTGGAACCTTGTTGGCGACCTGGCAGGTTTGGTTGTTATTAATAACTTGGTGAAGGGCAGTTGAGCGTTCTCTATCTTGTCTTAAACTCTATCTCTCGGCGGGTGGATCACTATGATGGCGAGTTTTTAGCTTGTTTCTACCGGTATTTTGCTTCCCAAACTGACCGTATTCCTATGTCATCCATACATCAATACCCAACTGTAGTAATACATTGAAAGCAGAAGACCCACTGCGATGGTTGCGGCAATTAACCTGATGCTCAATTCTGCACCTGATACTCCTTTTTGGCTTCGATTCTTCATGGCTCCAGTCCTTGATATGCAATATTATTAATAACGCGAATCATTATCATTTACATTCAATAAAAAGTCAAGTAAACTGACGCAAAGCAATTAAATAAAAAATGCTCTGGCTGGGCTATGACCACAAGTAGCCTCTATCTGAGGCGAAATAGTTGATGCAATCTAGAGGAATTATTACCAGTGAATTATAGATTTTTGTGCAGTTCTCATCGAACTTACCTTCTCCAAAATCCTTCGAGGGCGGTAGCATTTTGGCAGACAGGGTTTGATACAGCGCAGGTTTTTTGTGACGATGGACAGTGGTCGGAGGCATTGCCCCACATCGGCTGTGCTTATGAGACCGCAGAAATAATTTTGACCACAAAACCCATTGTTACAGCGGGCACATTTGAATTAATGACATCGTCAACTGTACTGTTGGCCTTCACCTTTCTCAAGCTCGGTAACGAAGAGGACGCCAGAGATGTCTACTTGGCTAGCATTAAACGCTTAGAGTACGAGCTATCATCCGGTGCCGATTACACAGAATTACAACCCACCTTGAGTTTTCTTTACCGATGTATTGAAAACTTAATGGCAAACTTCAGAGTACCCCAGCCCTCTGTACACCAATTGCAAGAAAGTGGTGCTATATTAGGTGCCTTGCACTAAATTTTTCTCCAATAGTTGTCGGCTGAGCCATCGTCTGCCCATGTCTCTCCCGTATAACTGGGGTATAAAAAACGAGAGATTTTGCTCACTGATTGCTATTATCCTTTATAATTTGAATAACATTGGCAAAAAAGGAAGGTTTTATGTCTAAGCATAAAGCGCTAGATATGTTCGGTCGCTCAGGTAATCCAGCCCTCAATGCGAATACCTTCGCCAGGTCAGCAAATCAACCCCGATCTTCGGGTGGTATTCAAGCGATGTCCTCCTCAACCATGACGCTTGATGGGACGGTAAATAAAACGGCGATTCTGCTGTTGCTTGTGGTTGTATCAGCAGCCTACACATGGAATCTATTTTTCCAAACTAACAGTTCGGGCGCGGTAATGCCACTGGCTTTGGGCGGAGCCGTGGTGGGCTTTATTCTGGCCTTAGTGACCATGTTTAAGAGGCAGTGGTCAGGCATTACAGCACCGCTCTATGCCGTCGCAGAGGGGCTGTTTCTCGGCGCAGTCTCGGCTATTTTTGAGCTTCAATATCCGGGTATCGTTATTCAAGCTGTGGGCTTAACCATGGGCACGGCCGCATCGCTGCTATTTCTTTATAAAACCGGTATTGTCAAACCCACTGAGAATTTTCGGTTGATGATTACCTCTGCCACCATGGGTATAGGTTTGCTTTACCTTGTTAGCATGCTTATGAATATGTTTGGTTCCGGGGGTATTGGTTTCATTCATTCAAATGGCCTTTTTGGTATTGGATTTAGTGTATTCGTGGTTGCCATAGCTGCACTAAACTTGGTTCTTGATTTTGATTTTATTGAGCAGGGATCTGAGATGGGAGCTCCAAAATACATGGAATGGTTTGGCGCTTTCTCCTTAATGGTGACACTGATTTGGTTGTATCTGGAAATGTTGCGTTTGCTGGCCAAATTGAGAAGTCGTTGATGGATGCTAATACGTTGTTTTTCGGAAGCATCACTCTTGTCTCTGTCGCTGCGTTTTTCTTCCTTGGCCGGTTCAAAGCATCGGCAAAGCAAACTGAGCGAGATGACCGTATAGATTGGACGCAGCGCCGCTTTTCTCTGTGGAAAATTTTTCTTTACAGCCTGGTCTTGGTGGGTGGGGTGGCTCTGCTCACCACGTTGTTTTAGGTAATTTCTTCACTTTAAAGCATGGGTGGCTACCTAAGGTTCTGGACCCGATCGTAGAGAAAGGATGTGAGAGCCTGCCGGCCCCCCACACTATTTAATTGTGGCCAATGGACAGGATCCCCGATTTCAGTGATCACTCGCTTGCCAAATTTATTGCTTGCTTCGTGTAACAATAGGGCCATTCGCAATGGCTCGGCAATATGCGAGGCTATGTGAAATAGTCGACTATTCTGCCCTCGAAAATAGACCGGAACGACGGTCGCCTGGGCATCGAGAATGAGTTTGGCTGCAAACGTTGTCCAAGGTGCGTCCAACACTTTGCCAAAGCCTTTGTGGTCAGCGGTGGAGACAAAACCAGAGGGGAAAATAAGCAGCGGTATATCCTCCGCCAAACATTCTTGTGCCAATTTTTTGGTGCGCAAGTTGTTCTTGATAGCATGTTTACTTTCGCTGAAATCAATGGGTAAAAAATAGGGCGCTAGATCTTTATCTCGACACAGCATAGCATTGATAAGAATACGGAAATTCCCCCTCGCTTTGACAGCCAGATCACAGAGAACTAGACCATCGACCACGCCAAAGGGATGGTTGGCGACAAATACAAGCGGGCCTTTAATGGGTATGTTATCGAGTTTTTTATTGTCATAGCAACTTTGGATGCCAGTTGCTTCTATTGCTGATGAGAAAAAAGAGCCTACATCGAAGGGTTGTTGTTTCAATTCATCGTAGATAGATTCAATCTTACGCCGACCAAAGAGTACCTCTATGCTTGAGATTAGCTTTTGAACCAACCAAGGATCGGAGGGCTGCACATAGGATATGGTGGGTTTGTCCTGGACATACTCATAAAGTGATGCATTAATATTGTGGCTGTTGTCAGTCAATTGCTGCCTCCGTTGCGGTTTTGGCATTAATACTGTTTTATGCGATCCGCTTCAAACCTCAATTTACCAAGTATCGATAAAGAATGTGACAATTTTTTGACTCATGGGTTTCTTTTATGAGCGGTTATTCACTCTTGCGTAGGCTTATCAGGTTGCATACTGCTATGGAGTCTGGGATAGTCTTCCGATATATCTCGTTCAAATGACTAAGGATTTTTTATGCAAAACAATCGTGAGCTGGACATCATCGTCTATGGTGCAACAGGCTTCACTGGGCGTTTGGTCGCCGAATATCTCAATCAAACCTATGGCGTCAATAATGACCTAAAGTGGGCCATGGCCGGCCGCTCAGAGGAAAAGTTGGTTGCTGTCCGCGACGAAATGGGTATTCCAGCTGACGTTCCGCTGGTGGTGGCAGATGCCTCCGACATGGATTCAATCAATGCCATGGTGAATAAAACAGCGGTTGTCTTGACTACCGTGGGCCCCTATCAACTCTACGGTAATGAACTGGTTGCCGCCTGTGCCGCTGCAGGAACTGACTATGTGGATCTCTGTGGAGAGCCAGCGTGGATGCATAAAATGATTGCTGAACATTCCGAAGCCGCCGCTGCCAGCGGTGCGCGCATTGTCTTTTCCTGTGGTTTTGATTCAATTCCCTTTGATTTAGGTGTGTTTTACCTGCAACAGCATGCAAAAGATACCCTGGGCTCAGTGGTGCCGCGAGTCAAAGGCCGCGTACGGGCCATGAAAGGTACTTTTTCCGGTGGCACATTGGCCAGTTTTAGAGAAACCATGGCGGCGGCGGGCCGTGACCGAAGCTTAATTAATGTTTTGCGCAATCCTTTTTCCCTAACCCCCGGCTTTCAAGGGGTTGATCAGCCACTGGGCAACAAACCTGAATATGATGAGGCAGTGGAGAGTTGGATAGCACCCTTTGTCATGGCCAGTATTAACACGAAAAATATTCATCGCTCCAACATGCTCATGGGGCATGAGTACGGCGAAGATTTTGTCTATGATGAAATGATGATTACCGGTCCGGGTGACAAAGGCAAGGCTGTGGCAGAGGCTGTCACCAACGACACCTCCATGGCGGAGGACAAGACTAAACAGGGAGAAGGCCCCAGCAAAGAGGAGCGCGAGTCCGGGTTCTATGATGTGCTCATGGTGGGCGAACATACAGATGGGCGTTCAGTGCGTATCAGTGTCAAGGGAGACAAAGACCCAGGTTATGGTTCTACGTCAAAAATGATTGCCGAGAGCGCGGTGTGTTTGGTTAAAAACCCCCATCTTGGCAGTGGTGGCATATGGACGACAGCGCCAATTATGGGTGACGCGTTAATCGATAGACTGCAGGCCAATGCAGGTTTAACCTTTGCCGTGGAGAGCTAGCCAGTTGCTTATCAGCTAGCAGTGTCTCCAACAACAGGAGAGTGAGATTATGCAGTTTCATGCCCTCAAAGACCCACTGATAGATGAGTTGCACACCAGACC
>Ga0206130_10007954_pt1 | contig 11554 bp, 3 predicted proteins | sample Helgoland_Spring_9_FD_148637 | JGI IMG/M metagenome (GOLD analysis project Ga0206130, IMG submission 148637) | Pelagic subsurface seawater microbial communities from Kabeltonne, Helgoland, North Sea - Helgoland_Spring_Bloom_20160512_1 | ecosystem: Environmental > Aquatic > Marine > Epipelagic ...
CTAGTAAATCTCAACCATGAACGTCTCCTCCCCTTTTCTAATATTATTTTGATCCGTCCACCGATTCGAATCATTCACTCTTACCAGAAAGTTATTCAACAACCCAATATGGATGATATTGGAATTAAAGATCAACTCAACTTATTCAATTACTTTAAAGATAGAGGTGTCAAACCCGCTGTTATAGATACGCATGAGCTACTGAAAAATCCTGAGAAAGTTCTGAGCTTATTATTTCAAGACCTAGATATCGAATTCGATAAGTCAATGCTTTGCTGGAAAGCAGGCCCAAAGCCAGAAGATGGAATATGGGCAAGGCATTGGTATAAGAATGCACATAAAAGTATTGGATTTAAAAAGCTAGAAGAAAAAGAAATCCATTTAGAAAAGGAGCAACTACAATTATTAGAGCGTTGCGAGCCGATATATAAAACCTTATTTGAACACGCTATAAAAGCATAACATGTTACAACAATTCAACCCAAAGAACAAGGACCTTAAAGTCTATGTAAACGGAGAATTACTTCATAGAGATAATGCTAAAATATCCGTCTTCGATAGTGTTGTCCAGGGAGGAGATGCAGTCTGGGAAGGTCTACGAATCTATGAAGGGAAAATCCTCTGTCTAGATGAACACCTGGACAGACTTATGAATTCTGCCCATATTTTAGACTTTAAAAGTATCCCAGATAGGAGTTCTATAATTAAAGCTGTTATTCAAACACTAGAAGCCAATGATATGCGAGACGGCGTTCATATACGGCTAACATTGACACGAGGAGAAAAAATCACTTCGGGAATGGATCCAAGACTCAATCAAGCTGGTTGTGGACTTATTGTATTAGCAGAATGGAAACCACCCGTTTATCCGGAAAGTATAAAGTTGATCACATCCTCAATCAGAAGGAATAATCCTATGTTCCTAGACAGTAGGATTCACCACAATAACCTACTGAACAATATACTTGCTAAAATAGAAGCTAATTATGCACAGGCAGATGCAGGTCTAATGCTCGATAAAGATGGTTTTGTAGCTGAAGCAAATGGGGTAAATGTTTTTCTCATAAAAAACAATGTAATTCGCACTCCTTTTGCAGATGCCTGTCTTCCTGGTATTACAAGAGCTACAATTTTAAGTCTATGCAAGACACATGATATACCTTGTGAAGAAGCGCGTATAGCCCTATCTGAATTTTATGCTGCAGATTTTGTATTTACCACAGGTACCATGGGAGAACTTACTATGGTTTCAGAGATTGACGGAAGAACGATTAGACATCAACAGGGCATTGAATTATTTGAAAAAATCAATCAGCATTTCAGAGACTTCACAGCGTGTGAAGGATATAAATTTTAAAAATCTATATTTTTTTCACAAGTCAGGCAACGAAATCTATTTTATTGGTATCTATATAATAGAAACCTAACAGAAACTTACGAGTTTTTCTTCAACAGTTATTAAAAGGTGACTTTACAGCAAGTCACCTTTTATTTTTTTATAATATGTATGATTGATGTGCTATCTTCAGATAAATCTCAATCAACATGAATAAAACACTAAGAGGCATACTATTCAGCTGCCTTCTCCTCATCAGCGCTTGCACATCTGAAGATGATATTATCCAAAATAGTATAAATATTTATCCAGAAATCAATTTAGATTATTTCAATGCAAGTGATAGCATGAGTGTCTCCTTATATTTTCATTCCATTAATTCCTTCGGTCAAAGTATAAAACTAATAGATGAGCCTGACATTTTTTTTAATGACAGCAACATGGTTTTCAATCCACTTGAGGGTTCTTATCAATTTAACACCTTAGAGATTCCGGACTCAAATGTAATAAGTTGGTATCATGATGAGGACTTCTATCGCGTAGAATTGGATATGAATACTTTTACACCGAAGCTAAATAATAGCAGCCTTAATTTAGATCAGAAAGATAGTTTGACTTGGACAGACAAAGGACTTGAACAAATGGAATATATAAGCTTTTATGCTAGTGATAAGGATAAAATACAATACCACTTTCACGATAATATAAACAGCAACGAAATGCTGATTGATAGCAGCCAATTCTATAAATTCCATGAGGATTCAGTAATCTATATCAGTGCCTTCCGTGTAAAGCAATTTTCCTTTCAGTTAGACAGATACAGAGGAAGTGAGGGATCTACGCGCATACATGCAGATACCATATTTACGACTTATTAAAAAAGGGCATCAAATTGATGCCCTTTTTTATTTATTTAAGTAAGGTAATATCTCCCTTATATTGTTCGGTAGTACCATCTTCAAATTCAACTTCGAGCATATAGACATAAACGCCACTATCTAATAGATTACCGTTTAATGTTCCATCCCAGCCGTTAGGATCTAAGGGCTGATTTGTAGGCACGAAATTATTTTTTAAAATCAACTGTTCACCCCATCTTGTATAAATCGCAAAACTTTTTATTTCCTTCACAAAGGACCCTGCTGTAATTGCAAGTATATCATTTACATTGTCACCGTTTGGCGAAAATGCGGATGGAACAAATACAGGTCGATCTTTTAGAACAAATAAAGTTAAGGTTTCAGTAGTACTACACACGCCTGCTTGAATATCTACATTAAAGACAGTCGTATTCGTAGGCGCAACAGCAACAATACTACAAGTATCACAACTCACCATCTCTGATGGAGTCCAAGAAATCTGAGTGATAGGTGCATTGGATTCTAAAGCTAGCAACAAGGTGTCTCCATAATTTATGGCATTGATCTCCGTTGGAAAATCAGCTTGAATATCTAGTGTTAGTAAATCAGGCTCTACAATTTCTATTTGAAGCATATCGTTTGTACAACCATACAAATCCATTACAACTACATCATATACTGCTGCAGGTAATTCAGAAATATTATTATCCCCTGAAAAAGTAACACCTCCATCAAATGAATAAACATAAGGTCCTTCACCTCCAATAACATTATTGATAACTATTAATCCATCATTAAACTCATAACAGCTTACATCCTCGTCTGTAATATCCAGTGCTAGTACTACAATTTTATCATCAACAAGAATATCATCTACATCAACACAACCTGTAACTGTGTTTTCTACAGTTAGAAGGAAATCTCCTCCTACAGCAGTAGTAAATACACTCTCTGAAGAAACTTCATTACCCGAAGCATCTGTCCAACTATATGTAATATCTGGACCAGTAGATGAATCCTGAGTACCAATTTCAGTAGTTTCATCTTCACAAGTGATTTCTGTATCAACGCCCGCCGCAGCAATAGGCAACTCATAAATTTCAACGCTAACTACCTCTAAATCATCCGGACATAAACCCTCTCCTTCTAAGAAATATTCAAACAAGTAAATTCCTGGGTTTTGATTACTAGTTGAGAATGTACCTAGAGCAGGGTCAAATGCTATTCCACTCGAAGGAACGGTAGAAATCTCAGTCCAAACACCATTAGCATCTTCACCATCTAGTAAATTATTCAAATCAAATAATTGTAATTCATTGAAACAAAGTGCAGGACTCGCATTCACTGTACCGGCATTTGGCACCCCATTTACATTAACTACTGCTTCTTCATTAATAACAGCAGAACATCCTGTACCAACATCTAAAATCGAGACTAGTGTCAAGGTAGTTGTGTCTATCAAGTTCAACTGGATAATTTCACCCTCTGTCAAGCCTTGTAAGGTCTGATCAGCAATACCATCATTAATCACAACGGTAAAAGGTCCAACACCATCAAAATCAAATGATATATTTACTGGATTACCAATACATACTTGATACTCCTGAGAGAAGAAATCGCCGTCAACAGGACATAGGACCTGAAATGGCTTTGGATTTGAAACGACTAAACATTGATCTGTAGGATCAACAAATCCATTCCCTAGATCATCTCCTATTATCACAATTACGAAGTATGTATTTTCACAATCATACAAAGCTGGATCGTTAACAAAATCTGGCGTTTGACTTACATCAATTATTGTATTTTGCCAATCTGCCGGTGTGGAAACAGTCAGATAATTAATAACATCATTTCCATCTAGATTTGAGTTAGACACCGATGGAATACTGATATTTTCATCGCTACAAAAATCTGTCACTGATGCATCAAATGATCCTATACTCGTAAAGCATTCACAATCTACATCTACTTCAATTTCTTCAACAGTACAACCGAATCCATCTAATAGATAGAAGGTATAAGTTGTTCCTTGATCAGAACAAGGTATCGGATCTGCTGTAAAGTTACTTAGGTTAATGTTACCTGTAGAAGTAAGTGCAACTCCATCCAACGAAACTAAATAGGTTGGAGAATCACCCCCATTAATCGTAAAGGAAACATTAAAGGTCTCCGCGTCATAATCGGTTACACCCTGTACGTTTGATGCAGTAGGAGAATTTTGAACCTGAACTAAAGCTGAGCCAGATACACTTCCGTTACAAAGGCCTATATTATCAGTCACACTAACTAAACTATAGTTAGCAGTAACTGCCGGTCCAACATTAATAATATCTACTGCATTATTTAGCGTATGGCTTGTAATGTTGCCCGATTGATTATTTTGTAATTCAACCGTCCAAGGTCCAATTCCAGCAGTAAACTCAACTTCTAAATCCGTAGTCGTTCCCTCACAAATAACGGCATCACCTGATAGAGTAGCTATCGGTTCTTCATAAAAAACAACCTGAGCGACTGAATTAGTATCTAAACAAACTCCATTAGAATTCACCCCACCATTAACACTTTCATCACCCGCAACAACGGAAACAAAATAGGTAGTTCCGTAAGTCATTGAACCACCGAAAACAAAATCCGGACTGGTAGAATTAGGAACTAATGGGACGTAAGTACCATCATGAATAATAAAGGAAATAGTATCATTACCATCTAATACTTCTAAGGTATTATCATAAGTAAGTGAAACTATATCATTACAAACTGCTATTGGTCCAACTTCTGTAATTGAACCAGCATTCGTAAGACAAGGACAATTCGTTGAAGCCGCATTAACAATTATAGGCCCACATGCGTTACCATCATCTACCTCAAAATAATATCCATTACCACAAGGAATTTCTGAAGAAGTAAATGTACCATCATTGGAAATTATGACATTCCCATCACCATCAACAATATTATAAGGTGCATTTCCTCCTGCTATTTCAAAAGTTATAGTTACGTCTGTATTATTAGCATTTATAGTTTCTACAACATTATTTACAACTGGAGCTTCATTTACAATAACCTCCATTGTACCAGATACGGTACCTATACAATTTTCATCCGTCAAATTGGAAATTGAGTATATTGTATTTTCACTTGGAGTACTCGTGTATGTATAGGTATTTGAAACTACATCAGTTACATTTATTGTATTTGTAGAGCCCCCAGCATCTTCAATAATATCTATGGAATATGGCGGATCTCCAGTAAATAGGATAGTAACATTTGTTTCTTCGCCTATACATATTGTGTCCGATCCAACAATAGAGGCCGTAGGAATTTCATAGAATACTGCTGGCACTAATCCAGAAATGGCTAAACAGGCATCATCCAATTCAACTAAGCCACCAGATGCGTTACCAACTATAACTGCAACGTTATAAACCTCGCCAAAAGTCATCGTCAAATTATCATAAGCAAAAACACCTGTTGCGTTTTGCTCCAAGACAACAAGCGAAGCTAAATCATTGAGATTCCCTAAGTATAATATATAATTCAATGCATCATTACCATCCAGGAATTCACCTGTCGGATCGTAACTAACATTAATCAGATCTCCTCCACATATTTCGTAAGATATATCATTGATCGATCCAACCATCGATAGACACTCACATTCCACAGGTACTGAAGTCTCAACAAGTATAGTATCACATAAATTGATATCAATTACCTGGAAGCTATATGTACTATTCTCTGGTATAAAGTTCGATAAGAATTGATTTCCTGTTATAGAACCACTACCTGCAGGCAATACTTCGTATGAATTTGAATCTCCATCATTGATATCAAAACTTACCTGAAATTGATCGCCCGTATTATTACATGAGGTAGAAACATTCGCAACAGTTGGAGCATCATTTACTACTACATCCACACAAGTATTTATAGCAACTTCACAGTTCGCATTAAACACAGATGTGAAACAGTAATTTGTAGTACTAACAGGATTTACATTGTATACATAATTTGTAGCCTGTATACCTGAAAGGGTATCAATATTAACCCCATCTGTAACTACAATAGAATAAGGTGCTGCACCTGCAGTGAAATCAACATTTATTCCATATTGGTCTCCTATACAAATCTCCCCTCCCGCTCCAATAGTTGCAGCTGGTAGTTCATTGTATCGAACTGGTGAACCTTGGGCAACAGCTAAACACAAATCGTTTAGATCCACATTGCCTGTACCATCATCATCTCCGGTAATAGCAGAGATATAATACGTTTGACCCAATACCATACCTAAAGCAGCATCAAAACAGAATTCAGGACTTGAATTAAATGCCAAAGGATTTTGAAGCGAAAGACCAGAACCTTCATGTAATACAAACTGAAGAATATCATTCGTACTTAACACCTCTGATGAATTGTCATAAATAGCAGTTGCACAATCAGGAACACAAATGTTTAAAACATCTTGGTTCATCTCGCCCACATCATTACCACAATTACAAACGAAAATACCCGATACATCTACTGTATCACATCCATTAGCATCAAAAACCTCAAAGTTATAAGCTGTTCCACTTAAAATAGGATTACTTGTAAACATGTTTCCTGTCAATGTACCTGACCCAGCAGGAAGTACCGTATAGGTCGAAGCATCTCCAGCATTTATTTCAAACGATACGAAGTATTCCGTATCATCATTAGGATCACATGAGTTGTCTATATTTGATACAATTGGAATTGTATTCTCTTCTACAATTACAATACCACCGACTGTTCCTGCACATCCATTCCCATCAGTTTGAGTAAGTAAAGACACTTCTCCAGGAGTACAAATCTCAAGTAAGTAATTTATATCTGTAATACCTGTCAATGGAGCTTGTGCGACATTATCAATCGCATATTGAATGGTAAATGGTGCTTGCCCAGTAAAGAGAACATCTAATTCAACACATGCTCCACTACCCTCACAAATTGACCCATTACCACTAAGAGTAGCAGTAGGTATAGCGTAATTAGAAAGAGTCCCCGTGCCTGTACCTGCAGAGGTACATCCATTTCCATCAGTAACCTGAACAATTGTATATGTTCCAGAATCAAGAACTGGTATTACGGCCGGTGAGTTGTTATATGTTATTGTGAATTCGTTTACTCCATCATGAGAAACAGTAACTGTCCACGGAGATTGACCCGACAATACTAAATCAAGGTTCAAGGAATCTAAAGATTCTACACATTGAAGTAAATCTCCTGATATATCCGCTGTTGGATTCTCATTAACTGTAATATCTAAACAAGATTGGTTCGTACCACATTCATTATAAAATTCTACACATAGCTGATTTGTTCCAGAGGAATTCCAGAGGATATCAACATTAGAGGTACCCTGCCCCGCAGTAATACTTCCGTTGGCAGGAACTAACCAAAATATAGAATCTACATCAGAACCTGCTGTTATTGAAAATGAGCCTGTATCGTCAACACAATAAATGTCATTGCCCACAATATCATCTATATTTGGTTCTGTGTTTATTGTTATGTCTTGACAAAGCTGATTTGAAGGACCACAACTATTCTCAGCGACTACACAAATTTGCACGCTATCAGCACCTGTAAAATCAACCTGAATCGTATCGCCCAAGTTATTAAAAGAAGCGCCACCACTTACATTCCAAGTATAAGTAAATAGGTCAGAAGTAGGACTAAGAGTGTATACCACAGATGTGTCTGATGAACAAACTATTTGGGCACCAATAAGAGTATCCAAAACTGGTGCCTCACCAATAACTATATTTAAACAATCTAAGAATGATGTATCACAATCATTATATGCTCCTACACAAACTTCACCAACACCTAAACTATCCCATGTTACAACTATAGTATCTCCACTTGCATTTGCAATGAACTGACCACCTAGGACACTCCATGCAAATCCGTCTTGTGAAGCTCCAGTAGATGAAGGAATCACCGAATAAGTACCTGTCTGACCGACACCACAAATTTCATTATCTCCACTCGCATTAGGTGTATTTGGAAATGCATTATCTTCTATAACAGTAACTGTAACCATATCCTCACAGGTAACTCCTGCGAAAGATTGAGAAACAGTTAAGGTATAATCACCAGGCATATCAACATCTATAGTTAATAGTGTTGGGTCTGTAATTATTCCAGGACCAGTCCATAAATAAGTTAATAGTCCTCCAGATTCTGGAACACTGGTCGAAAGTGATCCATCTAAAGTTATTATGGTATCTGCACCACAACCTATAGGATTTGGATCTAATATATTAGCCTCGGCATATAAAATCGTTAATAATAACTGATCTGATACAGCACAACCATTGGCATCCTGATAATCATAAAAATAAGTCCCACTTGCACAATATTCAGCACCATTAAAGTCATAAGGACACTGATCCTCGCAAATAGTTATTAGATCGAAATTGGGCGGTGTAAATGGGTGTATTCCTACTATCAAAGTAACAGACGAGTCACATCCTAACCATGAGGTATAATCACAGGTATAAGAACCTGCATTACCTATAAAGTTGAAACATTCCCATGAGGTAGACTCCCCCAAACAAATGAATTCATTTTGAGGTGGATTTACTAATGGAACACTTGTGATTGGACCAAGCGTAACAGGTGGTGCTTCTGCACATTCATTTGAACCAAGAACCTGCAATACACTTACACCTGCTGATGTATAATCAATTGAAATACAATATTGAGATGCATCTGCATTCAAACCAAGATCTGTTATCGTACCTAAGCTGGCACCTAACCAAGACCAGTCATAATCTTGAATTCCAATTCCTACATCTATACAATAGACTAATCCTGATGCTCCAGGACAAACTTCTGTAGGGCCAGTTATTGGACCTGTTAAGTCTGGATCAACAGATGGTGGTCCTCCATTTAAAACGTTTACATCATAAGCACATAATGCACCGGAGAAACCATCAAGCATAATATAGTAAATATTACCCGGTGTTAATCCTGTTGCATTTAATGTAAAATCCTGCATAGCTGCATTTGAGAAACAATTGGAAACAGGTGTAAAACCACTTAAGGTTGAACAATCTGTAACTTCCCACATTACGCCTTGGAGTGAATTTCCATTAGTTCCCCCTTCACACATTGTAGGAGAAATCTCTATTTGCATGTCCGTAACATTTGCAACAAAAGAAAACCATTGGTTATTCTCACAAGAAGAATTTGGACAATCCGGTGCTTGTGAAAATGGACAAGGATTAGAAGGTGGAGATGCAATAGTTTGACCTGAATATTCATCAAGTTGATTGATATTACAAATCAAAGGAGCTGTAAAACATCCATCTGTACCCGTTGAAGGTGGATCAACTTGGGCATTTACTATAGTTGAGAATAGGCAAAGTATAAGTATACTTGTCCTGAATAATCGCCATTTTGGACTCATAGTACTATTTCAATTTTAATCATAACCGAATCTAACCTTGATTCAATACCGATTCAAGGTGATTCAAAATTGGTGTATTAACGAAATAGAGGTCTGTGTGTAGTTTTTATTCTTTTAAATTATAACAAGATCTCAAGCATTGTTAGTGATCAATTTTGGGATCTATGTTTTTAAACAGGGAACTTCTAAACTAAATAAAATCTTGACATCAAGCAACTTATAGAATAAGTTTTAAATGTTAAAAAAAAAGCGTCATTGAAATAATTCAATGACGCTTTTTAGTCAAAAGGTATTTTTTCTTAACGGGTCAAAGCAATATCGCCTTTTAGGATCTCTTTGCTACCGTCAATCATCTCGACTTCCATGTAGTAAACATAGACTCCAGATTGACAATTCTGGCCCTTATAAGTACCATCCCAATAGTCCGATCCCGACTGAGCAGGAAGGAAGTTATTGATCTCATAAACTTTCGTACCCCAGCGATCATAAATCTCAAAGATCTTAATTTCCTGAACAAAACTTCCTACTGAAATTTCGAGTAGATCATTGGCAACATCTCCATTTGGCGAGAATATAGAAGGTACAAAGGCAGGTCGGTCCTTCTCAACAAAAATACTTAAAGCATCAGTATCCTGACAACCCGCAGCACCAACTGTAACTTCTATGTACATTGTATTTGTTGCTACTAAGGATAATTCATCACAATTTTCACAGTCATTCAAGTCATCTGGATACCAGCTGATATTTGTATTTACCCCTTCATTAAGTAATTGAGCTTGAATAACGATAGTGTCATTGTAACTTACTATTCCATCTTCAACAAACTCTTTATTATTTAGATCTCCGTCTTGAGCCACAAATAATTCTAGTTCTACAAATATCTGCTCTGGATCTTCAATATTTACATTGATTGACTGACTCTCACAACCATTTATGTCCATAACAACAATCTCATAGTTGTCTGCATAAAGTGTATCAAATACATTTATACTTTGGAAATTTTGTCCGCCATCAACAGAATATAGATAAGGCCCCTGCCCTCCTTCAACTCCTGTAAACAAAATACTACCATTGTTCGCACCAAAGCAATTTGGATCATCTAAAGTAATTGCAGGAATCAAAGTCTCTACGATATTATCTACTAAAACCTCTGAAGTGGCTTCACATCCAGTCAAGCTATTTTCAACAATTAAGGTATAAGTACCAGCTTCATCCACATTAGCAGTTGAGGCGGTTTGGTCTGCAATTACCGTATTGTTGAACAACCAAGTATAGCTAAATACTCCTCCTTGTGAAGTCTGAGAACCACCTAGATCTGCAATTAGATCATTACAAGTTATTGTTTGGTTGGCTCCTGCATCTGCAACTGGATTAGGGTTTACTGTGACTGTCACATCAGTTGATACGTCCGGACAACTCGCCTGACCTAAAACAGTGTAGGTAAATTCATAAACTCCCGCTGACTGTCCAAGTACGTTGAATGTTCCCTGGATTGGATTAAACCCAATATAAGCTCCAGCAGCAGTCCATGCGCCACCTGCATCCTCACCATCGATAAGATCAGCAAGCAAAACAGTTTCGTCTGTTCCTTCGCAGAAGACTGGTTCATCAGCAACTGTTCCAGAGAATCCAGTTTCAACTACTATTATTTCTACCTGATCATTTAAATCAACTGTACACATTAGTCCAGTCCCAAGCTCTACAGCAAGGGTCAATTGATAAATACCAGTTGCCTGGGGCTCGAAAGAAATAAGGTCACCATCTTCAACACCAAGTATTTCATAAGACCCTGTCACAGGATCTGTAATAGTCAAATCAAACAAACCACTTACATTGGCAAAAGTGTTTACAAATGCGGTCTCACCTGCACATATTGTGATTGTCTCTTCAACAAAACCAAAATCAATCTCACAATAC
>Ga0206130_10007955_pt1 | contig 11552 bp, 8 predicted proteins | sample Helgoland_Spring_9_FD_148637 | JGI IMG/M metagenome (GOLD analysis project Ga0206130, IMG submission 148637) | Pelagic subsurface seawater microbial communities from Kabeltonne, Helgoland, North Sea - Helgoland_Spring_Bloom_20160512_1 | ecosystem: Environmental > Aquatic > Marine > Epipelagic ...
AGAAACAAGACCCCTGTCCATAAATGTAGATGATCTCATGTGATCCTAAACCTGCATCATTCGGATTGAAGATAGATCCAATAACACCTTGTCCAAAGTATGTACCACCTGTTGGAGAAGCTATTGAATTTAGGTCGAGTGCAACAGCATCAATACATAGATCAATATCTGCTCCAAGGTTTACAACAGGAACTGGATTGACAATGACATTGATATCTACATCATTTGAACAACCAAGAGGATCAGCAAAGGCATAGTTTAAAACATATGTTCCCGTACCTCCAGCTAAGGAAGGATTGAATGAACCATTTGGATCTGTTACTCCAGGTCCTGACCAAGTACCCCCTGTAAAATTAGGTGTAGGAAGGCTATATGCCGCATTTGCATCACAATAGAAGGTATCTGGAATGATTAATTGAGGAATACTGTATACCTCAATAGAGAGATCCTCGGTATTGCTACATCCGTTTCCATCCGTATAGTTATAGGTAAGTGTGAAAATTCCAACTCCCGAGCTGGAGGCATCGAAGCAATTTCCTAAAACTACTCCACCGTTATCACTGGTCCAAAAACCACCTAAAGGTGATGCACTAAGTGTTAGGCAGCTTACTTGTTCACAGACTAATGTTTCTGCACTAATAGATAAATCAGGTAGGCCATTCACTTGAATTGTGAAATTTTCTTGTACGGAGCAAGATCCAGATCCATAGCTATACGTGAAAATATAAGTTCCTGGGCCCGCTGTGGCTGGATTAAAAATTGTCCCAGTTAATCCTGGTCCTATATAAGTCCATGTCCCTCCTGCTGGGCTAACAACTGAGGCAATATCTATAGGAGCATTATCCTCGCAGACGGCCATGTCAGATGCCATAGAGATGGTGGGCTGTGGTACCACTGTTACGGTTATGTCTGTTGTGTTGGTGCAAAAGTTGCCATCTTCATAGCTGTATGTTATGGTATAAGAACCAACGCCCCCAGCGATTAGAGCGGAAAAAAGACCATTATTTGCGTCGATAATTCCAGGTCCTGACCAGCTTCCCCCAGCAGGAATAGCTGCGGGAAGTGTTTCTGTATTAGGGCTTAAACAAAAAGTAGCGTCAGAAGCACTAAGTATAGGCAATCCAAAGATTTCAATAGTTAAGTCTGCACTATTTGAGCAAGCATTTTCATCAGTATAACTATAAGTAAGTGTGAAATTACCTTGTCCAGATGCTCCGGGAAAAAATTGATTGCCCACTATAGAACCTGCCCCCGAAGAGGTCCAGGTTCCTCCTGCGGGACTTGCAAATAAATCGATAGCTGAGTCATTTATACATGCTTCAATTTCTGAAGCTGAAATGTTGAGTGTTGGAAGTGGTAAAACTTCAATAGTTAAAGTATCAAAAACGGTACAAAGACTAACTGTCGCTTCATAAATTATTTCATGATTCCCGATACCTGCAATAGCTGGATCAAATACGCCTGCTCCATCTACGCCAGTACCTGACCATATACCTCCACTGATGTTATTAATCAATTGTGCGGAAGCATCGGTTAAGCATAGGCTATCGGGACCTGTTATTTCAAGTGTTGGTGGTGTTTCAATTGTGAAATCTGTTGTTTGGGTATCCGTACCACATTCGTTTTCAATCTGCAGTGTAACGGTATAGGTACCTGGTGTGCTGTAACTTACTTGCCCAGGAGCAGCTTGATCAGAACTTGCCGGTGTTCCTCCTGGAAAAGTCCAGCTGTATGCTGTTATTTCAGAAAAGTTATCAACCACACTATATGTATTTTGATCAAAGTTTAAGCTTGCGCTTTCACAAAAGTCAGGAATAGCGTTTAGTGTTAGGTTTGGAGGACCTGCAACTTCAATAGTTTCGGTTATTTCATAGGTTCCACAGTCATTTGTTCCAAATAAACTTACATCATAGGTTCCTACTACATCAAACTGAACATCAATATCTTCTGAATTTAAATTTGTTCCATTCACAAGGGTCCATCCTGTAATTGGTGATATACTCCAATTAAATACTGCAGAACCACCACTTGATGTATTTTCAAAATTGGCTATGAAGGATGCACAATTATTTGGACCAGCTAATGCCATGTCAAAATCTAGGATGGGTGCTTCTACAACGGTTATGGTCTCAGATACAGAAAAAAGTCCACAAGCTTGTGAGTTTATGAACATATCAATTGTATAGTTTCCTGCTGTTAGAAACTGCACTGAAATAGAGGAGGAGCCGGATAGATTACCTCCTGTTATGATCCAATCCACAAATGGGGCACCTGGTGATATATTCCATGTTGCTAAGAGATCTACGCAGGCAGATGGATTCCCACTAATTATTTCCGATGCAGCTGTAGTATCGATAAAAGTCCATGTATTTCCAACACAGATATTACTTGGTTCTTGCACCTCCATTTCTGGTTCTGGAGGTAGGCTTATTTCTATAGGTTCAACAGTAGCCGAGCTTGACCCACAGGGGTTTGAAGCCGAAATCTGTACGTCAAATGCATTGACATAATTCCCTGTAGAAGTGATTTCACCACAAGAGCTTTCTTCAAAAAGGTAGGTGAAGCTAGAGGGAATTGTATTTTGGTCGTAGGTAGCGACTTCTTCTCCATTCACATAGACTACATATTCTGTACCAATCGGATTATTTGCATAATCTGTAATAGGAAAACTTACAGGAGCCGGTGAACAAAGAGATACTGTATTTCCTGGCGTTGCTAGTCCTATGGATGGGTTGTTTCCGTTGTAATAATTATATGTATTACTAGCTGAGCATCCATCATTTGTGATTACATCAATTACAATGCTGTAATAGCCATAATTCAAATACGTATGTACTGCATTTACACCTGCATTGTTAAAGGTCGCATTCGTGTAACTATCAATATTTCCATCACCCCAATTGATTGTATAACTTGCATTATTGAGGATAGTTGTAGACATGTTAGTCAATTCCAGGTTAGTGATTGGTGTAGCAGTACAAGTTCTAATTTCTGCACTATCTAATACACCGGTTCCTGGTGCAATGCCAATTGTAGGGTCTGGTAATGCAAATATTTCTACATCTTCCGTATGGCAGATGGTACCATTCTCATATAGGGATACGGGGAATACACCAACTGAAGGAAAGGTATAGAAGATTGTATTTCCGCTAAGATCTGTGCTACCGTCATTGTCTAAATCCCAGGTGTAGGTACTTCCACTTTGGGGGCCTGTGACACTTAGACTTATTCCTTCTTCACAAGGCGAAACAGGAAGGTAGGTGTAATCACAGCTTTGGGCATCAGTATATATAGCCCAGCATATAATCATTGAGAGTATACTAAGATTTTTCATAATGGTCTTTTGATTAAACAGTTGACTTCTTACATGTGTTTGCGGTGGATGGTCTTGTGCCAGATATTCTCATATCGATCACTATGTGCTCGATTTACAGATGGGCAGACCACCTTTCCAGCTCGTCGGCTGTCGAGGTATTGATACTTTACGGAGACCTCCATTGTTCCGCCGGACGTTGCATTTAGACCATTGATGTTTAGGTCATATGAAAATCCAGTTTCAATGATTTGACCTTTTCCAATAGGCCAACTAAGATCAAAGCCTACGATGATAGCGTCTGTGCTATAGATTATGCGGTCTGAGACAGTATTTTGGTAAAAAATACTCGTGCCCAGATTCTTAAACATGAACCTACTGCCAATCGTAAGTGTGTTGATCTCGCTTTGTTGTTCGTACCTAAATGCAGGAAATGGTGTAAATCGGTTTCCTTTTTTACCAAGTTGAAGGCCTGGTATAAAAGCTGTTCCGTGTACAATAAACTTGTCATTGGATTCTGTTGCAATTCCCTGCAGTGATTCTTGCTGGGTCCTGGTAAACAGTGTCATAAGATGTGTAAAACTGATTCCGAGTTCAATCTGACTACCTTTTCCTCTGTAGCTTTTTTGATTGAATCGGTAGACCAGCCCAGGATTGATTTCTACCCATTTGGGCGTGTTCATATTGAACTCATCAAAATACTGAGCATGTGCAGACTGTGCTGCGAAGAAATCAGGACCTTTGGGGTCCAGTTGATCGGAAAATAAAAGCTTTTCCCAATCGATAGATTTTTCATTGTAAAATAGGCCTAATCCTAAGCGGATATTATGCAGGCTATGTTTTGCCTCAAAGGGCAGCACATAGGCATAATTCAGACCGAACATTTGGGTTTCTAACATACCATCTCCTTCGGCATCTCTTAAGAAAAAAAGCCCAAAGGCATTTTTCAATTGAGATTGTGCAAATTCAGCAGCTGCAAATTGGGTTGAAAAGGCTCCAGGGAATTGTCTAAACTGATCAATAGCGCCCCATTGCTCTCGTACTAGTGTCGAGAGGCTAATCGTCCCATCCGTACCTGTCAATGCAGGATTGGAATAAGCTTTGCTTATATGATATTGCGAAAATAGAGGATCTTGCCCCTTTAACATGAAGGTTGGTAAGTGTAGAAAGCCAAGCGTAATTAATAAAATTACCCACGAACATTTCATAAAAATAAATTTGAGTTCACAACTAAAAGATTGTGGAAAGCAGCGCTCTTAAGTGAAGATGGTTATGGATAGGAAAGGTGTAGTTTATTCTTTATCGAAAGGCAATATACGTAATAAGCTGAGCTGCAACTGTTAGGTGTTTTGCAAATGCTCGTATATAAAATATCATGATTTTATGCTGCTAAAGTTTTACTTCTTTCGGTTCAGAGCAGTTTTTTATGACCTTAAGAAGCTCGTTGGGAATAATAGGTTTTGTGATGAAGCTGTTCATGCCTGAGTTGAAAACATCTTCTTTTGTTTTTTCATCTGAACTGGCTGTTAGCGCGACAATATTCGTCTCATTATCAAATAGTCTGATGGCTTTAGTAGCCTCAATTCCATTCATGATTGGCATATGAATATCCATAAGAACAAGGTCGTAGTTTTTTGCCTTTATTTTTTCTATTGCTTCCATACCATTTTCGGCAAAATCTAATTTAAGCTTCCACTTTTTCAACATTTTTTCAATAACAATGCGGTTAAATGCCATGTCATCAACTATGAGTATAGAAAGACCATTTAAGTTGTCAGAAGATTCTGTATGTTCTTCAACGATATCTTTTGGTTCACCTTTTTCAATATAAATTTTGAAGAAAAACTTAGACCCTTTGCCTTCAGTACTTTCAACCATAATCTCTGAGTCGAGTAGGTTGAGTAAATGTTTAGATATGGATAGACCTAGCCCAGTCCCGTTTCTACTATGCTTTTTGCTTACTTGATAGAATTCATCAAAGATTTCTTTGAGTTTTGATTCAGGTATCCCTATACCTGAATCTATGACTTCAAATTGAAGAAGATAACTGTCTTTGATCTCAGAGAGAAAATCTACTTTAAGTTCAACCCCCCCTTTTTCTGTAAATTTTAAGGCATTTGAAATTAAGTTTACTAGAATTTGTCGGATTCTAAGGCTATCTGAGTAGACTACTCTAGGCAGATTTTCTTGGTAGTTTAGTTTAAAGAAGATTTCTTTTTCTTGTGCTAATGGTTTGGAGCTTTTTTTAATATCCTTCAAAAGGCTATGCAGATCAAAGCTGTATTTTTTAAGTTCAAGTTTGCCTGATTCTATCTTTGAAAAATCCAGTACATCATTTATAAGAAGCATAAGTGCATTGGATGCAATCTTAAGTATTTCAAAGTTTTCTTCTTGCTCTTGCAGGTGATTCTCAGAGAGTAGAATATGCGAAAGACTGGTTATTACATTTAAGGGGCTTCGTATCTCATGAGAAATCGTAGCCAGAAACTCCGATTTTACATTAGATGCCTCGATTTCGTTATCAACTGAAATTTGAAGTTTGTGTTCAATTTCTTTTCGAACTGCAACTTGTTCTTCAAGCATCCCTGTTATGAATAATAAATCATCTTGGTTATCAATACGCGCAAGGTCGAATTCGGGAGTGATAGCACGAATCATATTCGAAAGTCTTTTTATGCCTCGTTCAATCGTTTCCTTCTCGGTATTTAATTTTTGATTGATCTCTTCATATTCCATTTCTGCAATTTGAAAGGCACGCTCGTTCATTTCAATGTCGTGGTTGAAATTCGAGTAAGATTCATTGACGGAATTGATGAATTCTTTTAGTCCAGGGGTGTTTTCTATCACTTCGCTGGATAAATTCCTTTTAATTTGGCGTAATAAGAGCTTGTTGGTTTCCAAAATAATTATTCTGATTCAGTAATAGTTGTGATAGTCATCGTCTGATTATGCAGCTCACATTTTATAAATCCAGGGAAGGGTGCTATTTCTCCATACGAATAGAAGCCAGTATAAACTGCATTTGGATTTTCCCAACCTTCCTGTGCAGCTTCCAACTCATTGTCAAATCTTCTGTTTAATACTACTTTTCGTCCGATGCAGGTAATCAATATAGAAAGTGCATTATTTGTTGGTAAGCCTTTTTGGGAATCGAACATTGCTTCAGTGGAAGCGTGTAGTAGGTTGTCTGTGTTAAACTTCATCAGTCTTACTTTGGACCCTTGTGGCATATTTCCGGCGAATGTCATTGTCTTATTGTCCTCGTCTATAGAGAGGATTGTTCTTACTATGGAGTTTTCTTCGGTTTCATCTTTTATAGATATAGGAAAATAGAAACTCTTTCGAACAAGGTCATCTGCGTCTTTACCTAAGTAAAGTCTATAAAGGTCAACTGCATTTTTTTCATCTATTTCTTCAACAACATTCTTATTAGATTTGGTGATTATTCGTTCTGGGCCGAACTGTCCCCAGCCCCCTTTTGATCCAAATCCAATATTTAGTTTGTCTCCATAAAGTCCAATAGCTACTACATTGCCTTCTTTTATATCATCGTTGATTCCTACCAGGGTTTTGTTGAAGTTTCCTCCATCTGCAGCCAATCCACCTGTTACAGGAATACTTTTATTTACAACTTGGTTGACTCCGTCTACCAGCTCAGAGCCATTTACAAGTTGCCCATCTGAGAATAACAAGATAAGTTTTAGATCATCCTCGATTAGCTCTTTTACAAGTTCTTTACCAGCCTCAGTTGAGGACTCGTAATTTGTAAGATTTATAGAATTGTATTTAATCCTTGATTTTGGATTTTCGAATTCCACTGCATTAGCTACAATTGAATTTTCAGAAACTTTTTTATTATTTATTTCTCCAGCGGTGGATGCAATCAATATGGGCGTGTTTGGATATTTTTCCTTTAGGAAGGGCTTGTATTTTTCTTCTTCAATTAATTCTCTAGCTCCAAAGCAGAGAATGAAATTTGGATTTTTCACACCTTGGTCGGATAGGGTATCCCAGGATTGGTTTTGGAAATGATATTGGGCTGTTTGCATAATTGGGAAGCATTTGTTTAAATAATATATTAACACAATTAATGTATGTATAAATATTTATTTATCGATTTCCTTTTATACAATATACAGAATTTTGTCTTCTAGCAAACAAAAAGGGATGTGGTATTACCACATCCCTTTTTTTTTTCGAAACAGTAAGAATTAAACTCCATACTTTTCTAAACGATACCTAGCCTTAAGTACTTCTGTTCTTCTTGAAACTGAAGGCTTTGTGAAATACTTGCGACTTCTTAGTTGTTTAGTTATACCAAGTTTCTGGTGTTTTCTTTTGTATCTGCGTAGTGCTCTATCTATAGACTCACTATCTTTTACTGTTACGATTATCATATTTCTCCTTTAATATTTTAGACTTACTAAGTTTCCTTTCGGGCTGCAAATATAAATCACTTTTTTAGAAAATTCCATTTTTTGTTAAAAATATTTAAGGAATTCTAAAACTTATTTTTTTTTAATCTATTGATGCTGTGTAGCCTAAGATTCAATCCAATCAATGATTTTAGCGTCTTTTGGGTTCGTCTTAGGGCTAACGATCTTTTCTAGCTTACCTTCTTCTCCGATTAGATACTTCTGGAAGTTCCAACTTACCTTACTGTCTTTATATCCATTGTACTTCTTCTGCGTTAGATAAATATATAAGGGGTGCATTTTGTTTCCTTTTACTTTTATCTTAGACATCATTTTGAAGGTCACGCCATAATTCTTTTGGCAAAAGCTTGCAATTTCATCATTGCTTCCTCGCTCCTGCATGGCAAAATCGTTACTAGGGAATCCTATGATTTCAAAGTTTTGGTCTTTGTATTGTTCATAAAGTTCTTGTAATTGCTCGTACTGGTAAGTAAGGCCGCACTTTGAAGCTGTATTGACAAGCAGTATTTTCTTTCCTTTGTATTCAGACAAAGAAAACTCTTCACCGTAGATATCCTCGATGGTGAAATCATAGATAGATTCAAATTGGGTATCCAATTCTAGGGAATCCGATTTTGAAGCTTTTGAGTACATTAGGAAGGCTGCCGTTGCTATTGCAACAACAGATACAGAGATATAGGTCATTAGAAACAGTTTAATTAAATTATGAGTATTGGGTCTATTTTATGTTTACATAAACATTATAAAGCGCTACTTAGTTTTGACAAGTTTTGTTGATGTCAAAGTTTTCCTGCTCTATTTGATCATATCCTTCTGTAATATTGACTAAGTTATGTATACCTCTAGATTTTAGTATTGAGATGGCTATTACGGAACGGTACCCACCTAGGCAATGCACATAATTATCACCGGCAACAAACTTAGAGAGGTGCTCATTGATCGAAGCAAGTGGGGTATGATTTGCTCCTCTGATATGTGAAGCTGCATATTCGCCAGGTTTTCTAACATCAAAAATTCTCAATGCTCCTTCTTGATTCAACTTGGCTACCTCTTTAGCTGATCTACTAACTATAGCATCATATTCTTTGCCGGCAGCCTTCCAGGCTTCGAATCCTCCGCTTAAGTACCCAATCACGTGGTCGAATCCCACTCTAGATAAGCGTGTTATGGCTTCTTTTTCTTGGCCACTTTCAGCAATAAGAATAATTTCTTGCTTGGTATCTTTAATTAATGCGCCAACCCAAGGAGCAAAGCCACCATCAAGACCAATAAATATGGAATTAGGTATATGTCCATTGATGAACTCCGATTGATGTCTAACATCAAGCATCAGTACATCTCTTGAATTAACCAGTTGTTCAAAATTATCAGTTGAAATAGCTGTTAATCCATTTTTTAGGATCTTATCAAAGTCTTCATAGCCTTCCTTGTTCATTTTTACATTCAGGGGGAAATAGGCTGGTGGTTCTGCCAAGCCGTCCAGAAGTTCTTCTACAAATTCAGACTTGCTCATATCTGCACGCAGTGCATAATTCATGTTTAGTTGATTCTCTAGTGTATCAACGGTTTCTTTCATCATGTTCTTACCACAGGCTGAACCAGCACCATGTCCAGGGTAAACGGTTAGATTCTTGGGTAGAGTCATGATTTTTTTTCTCAGACTATCGAAGAGGATCTCAGCTAACTGCTCTCTGGTCATGTCAGCTGATTTTTGAGCAAGATCCGGTCTTCCTACATCTCCAAGGAATAGTGTGTCTCCTGTGAAAATGGCCTGTTCTGTACCTTGCTTATCCTTAAGAAGAAAGGTTGTACTTTCCATAGTATGTCCAGGCGTATGTAGGGCAGTAATCGTTACGTCTCCTATTTGAAAAACCTGCCCATCTTCAGCTATGATAGCCTCGAATTTTGGATTTGCATTTGGGCCATATACTATTGGTGCGCCAGTCTTTTCAGATAGAGATACGTGACCTGAGACAAAGTCTGCGTGGAAGTGCGTTTCGAATACATATTTGATCTTAACGTCGTCTTTGTCTGCTCTTTCAAGATAAGGAGATACCTCTCTTAATGGATCGATAATTGCTGCTTCTCCATTAGAAACGATATAGTAGGCTCCCTGTGCAAGGCAACCCGTATAGATTTGTTCTACAGTCATGTTCTCCTTTGAATTAGTTTTTGAAAGATACTGAATTTAAAACTTCACAAATATAAGCAAAGCAAATGAAAATCAATATTTCGTATTAATCGGAACAAATAGAGATAATTTATTATGTTTTTTAATATGTATCTGTCTTTTGCCTTGACAATTTGTTTCGTAAGAACTATTTTATTTCAGCGATTGGATGTATTCGTACCCCGAATACCTTTAAAATTTAGGCCCTCAGAGATTCTTTGAGGGTTTTTAATATGCCTCATCCATTGAATTTCGAAAAACATGGTCAACTTCTTCCAGCATAAGGTAGAAGCAGCGGATTAAGTGTATTGAAAGCTCTTCCTCGCTTGTTTTTCCAACTAAAAATTCAAGGCTGTGGTCTTTTGGGTGTGCACAAATTCCTACGCTTAGTTCTTCTGCATTGAATTCCATAGGTACGCCGATGCTTTGTTCCAGATCCTCTTTACAAGACAACACCATATCATAAATCTTTTTATTCCAATCGGCATTGGTATGATTCAGTCTTATGAAGCATCCAGCCTTAGCCGAAATATCGAGATAGTAGCTGCATCGTTTGAGTCCTACATTTGATAATTTACAGCTTTGAGTATCATTATTTTCAAAGTGGGTAAAATAATTTACTTCCAGACCAATTTCAATTCCCTTTACTTTTACCGACTCCCAGAATGATCTATAATCCATGATTGATATATTGTATGTAAACTTTATTTGAATCAAAGTTAAGATATATAAATCTTAAGGTCTCTTATTCGAGTGCTATTTATTTTGCTTTAATCTGTTTGGTGTCACAATGAAATTTATAAATGCTAAAAATCTGACTTTGTGCGAATTATTGAAAGTTAATTTTAGGATATATCTATATACATGATTAAATTAGGAAATGCGATTAAGAATAAATCCAATCAAAACTCTTCTTCTAATCTTTCTTTTATCTGGACTTAAGTCAAGTGCTCAGATATCGGGCCTTGAAATTATTCCGATAGATTCTCTGCATACAGACTTGGGGTATGATAGTTATAATCTTTCATTTATTTACCTAAAGAATAATCGTGCTGACAGTCTATTTTTAAGCTGGGAGATAAAAGAAAAGGAATTGTCTTCTGATTGGTATGTTACCATTTGTGATAATGTATTTTGTTATGGTGTTCTGCCGGATAGTGCCGATATGTACGGCATTGCTCCCTCGGATTCTGTTTATATCCGCTTTGAGGTGAATCCTTACTTTGTGGATGGGTTTGGTAGAGTTGACTTAGAGCTTAAGGAGACGGATATTTTATCTCAATCCGTTCAGCCACTCATATTTACATTTTTAACAAAGAATTTTACAAATGTTCTAAATCCTTTGGATGATGCTGTATCTTATGCATATCCTAATCCATTTCAGGACTACTTGATTTTAGAGAATCCATTTGTATATGACGCTAGGGTAAGTTTTATCGACAGTAGGGGGCGAAAATACTTTATGGGTAAACTTACAGGATTAGAGAAAAGACAAATTAGTCCACCGGACTTAATAGATGATCGCATGTTCGTTCTTTTTGAGACGAAATCAGAAACCAAGATTATTCCGCTCATACGTATACAATAAAATATTGTTATGAAAAATATTTTTCTACTACTATTAGTTTTTTGT
>Ga0206130_10007956_pt1 | contig 11549 bp, 6 predicted proteins | sample Helgoland_Spring_9_FD_148637 | JGI IMG/M metagenome (GOLD analysis project Ga0206130, IMG submission 148637) | Pelagic subsurface seawater microbial communities from Kabeltonne, Helgoland, North Sea - Helgoland_Spring_Bloom_20160512_1 | ecosystem: Environmental > Aquatic > Marine > Epipelagic ...
GCTTGGCCTTGGACCAGATTGCCCACGCAAAGGACCCGTTGGGATTGGTGCGCGAACTCGTATTAGCCAGCGGTGGGACGTGGATAGATACCGCGACCGTCGACATGGCGTTTCTGTTCGAGGTGAACCTCCACGGCGTTCGTGGCTTTGGGTTGGGTGCATCAGCAGCGATTGATAATTGGATAGCTAATGCCAAGGATGCGGTAGCCCGCGATTAGATGTCCAGCACTCATAACACGCAGGCTCAGCCCTTACACAGGCAATACCCCTCAGCGACTAGTTGCCGACCAAATTAACGTCCTACAGTAGGACACTAATCGTTTCAGAAACACCAAATAGCAGCACACGTTCAGAACATCGTAGGAATTTCCTACAATACTAGATTATTGCCAGAAACACTTCACAGCGGCTTGGTCGTAACAGATAAATATTTGGTCACTGACTAACTAATGTCAGAAGCTGCACCTAACGTCGGAACTTCCGACGCTAATTAATCTATAGTTACAAAAATCGCATGGCGGATAGTCCCCTGACTGACTTAAGGCAAAATGTATAAGGACTATGCGGATAAAAACTTTCACCAAGCTTTATCCAAAATGAGCTAACCGTAGAATATGAATAGCGTTGACTTCCTTCTACGCATCTAGCGAGTGTACTTCAGCTATTTGCAAGAAGGCAGAGAATTGAATGTTCTGTTAAGTGAGAGATTATTATGCGGATTGCAGTTTTAAATTTAACCGGACATCCACTGCCACTATTCGCAGGGCTGCCGCGTGCTGGGACGCAAATTATAAATTGGCTAACAACCGAACTGCCAGAGGCGGAATTTTGCTCTGTTAGCGTTGAGGCAGACAATGAAGGATTACCAGAGCCTGATAACTTTGATGGTTTGATAGTATCGGGCTCAGAGCATGGAGTGTATGATAGCAGGCCTTGGATAGCACCTCTACGCAACCTCCTCCTTGAAACTAAGCAGGCTGGCAAACCGATTTACGGCATTTGCTTCGGGCATCAAATAATGGCTGATACATTTGGAGGCAAAGCTGAGAAGTCGCAGATTGGCAATGTCGTGGGAGCGAGACAGTTTGATTTTCAGGGCAAGTTAAATGATGTCTATGTGTGGCACCGTGACCAAGTAACCAGCGCGCCACCTGAGGCTCATGTTACCGCAACTGCCGGGTACTGCGCAGTGGGAGCCCTGTCATATGATTTTCCTGCAGCAAGTGTTCAATTCCATCCAGAATATACTGAACCACATCTTAGGAAAATGTTTGAACTCGCCAGTGGATACTTTTTGACCACTGAAGATGCTAACGTAGCCATCGCTTCATTCAAAAATGTAGAAATTGATGGGAAACTATTCGCATCCGAAGCAGCAGATTTTTTCCGACTCCACAGCTAAAATATTACGTGCTAGCAATTTGCTATACGAAATCTGTCTGTCAAATTTTTTTATGCGTCATTTCGATGGGAGGTTTTACATGAGTGATGAGATAAGCTTATCGGGAGAAAAAGCTTTTAGACTGCTCGAAGCGCAGTCCTTTCCTTCAGACAATAAATTTGGAGCTGTTTTTTATGACAAAGAGGGAACAGGAATTACAATAATAGGTTTTAAAGGAGGTTATATTTTAACTGGCCAGAAAAAATACTCTAATACAGTTTTTTTAAAAAATACGGAGTTAGAACTAGTCTTTCCAACTTCCAATCAAGAGTTGCAAGACATAGTAGACAGTACAAAATCTAATTTTGATATACTACTAGAAGCAGCAGAGAACCGAAAAGAAGCTGTGTATAATAAGTTGGCCACAATGGGGTATCCTCTGGATTTGTGTAAGGCTTCTTTAGAGGAAAAAGAATTTATTATAGGCGTCCTTACTCGTAAAAGCTCACCCTCAAAATATGACCGCACAAAAATATTTGATGTCGCTAAAGACCCCCAAGTAGACCTCAAAATTATGCGTTGGTATGTCTCGTTTTTTTCTAAATGGCTGCAAGATATTGAATGGAAAAATTTTCCAGAACCAGAGGGCCGAATGCACTTGGCTTATCTGTATCGGCATACTGCCGACTATTTGCGAGTATTGAAGGTAACAAACGTCACTGAATTTGGCCAACAAAGGTTCCCGTGCGCTTCAGGAATGCTTGCAGTACTTTGCACTATAAGAGCCGCTACATTATTAGACGTATATGAACTTCACTGGGACCCTGAACTTTTGAAAGTTGCGAGGAAGACCATCGGAAAAGCTTGGGCAATAACCAAAAGTGAGCATGCAAGCTTAGTTTATAAGCGTCTAGAAAAGTTTGAAAGAGAACTTGAAAGCCAAGAATACGTGAAAAAAGTAAATGAAGCGTATAAAGACTGGGCTTCTTACATTTAAAATATCAGCTAATTTACTCAGGTTTTAAGTGTAACCCTGTTTTGTCTAACGAAATCTCTGACCCAAAAAAACCTGAAATTTCCTAAATGTAAAATTGCAAAATTTATTTGTTTGAGCTGGCTTTGTTGATACCATTTGTCATGGTCACTTACAGTTTAGGAGTATTTGAATGGTTGGTTCCGTCAATAAAGTCTTATTGGTCGGCAATTTAGGAACAAATCCTGAAACGCGGCAATTTCCTAATGGCAACAAAGTTTGCACTTTAAGTTTGGCTACTTCTCAATCGTGGAGAGACCGTCAGACGGGTGAACAAAAAGAAAATACTCAATGGCACTCCGTCTCTATTTGGGACGCAAACATAATTAAGTTTGCTGAAAACTATCTCCAAAAGGGCTCGAAAGTTTATGTTGAAGGCAAGCTTGAAACAAGTAAATGGCAGGATGCCTCTGGAAATGACCGATACAAAACTGAAGTTGCAGTACGTCCGTATTCAGGAAAGATAGAAAGTCTGTCCAGTCAACCTGTTGAGAGTGGCTTTGCCAGCACAGTGCAAAATTCTACGCCGGAAAGAAGATCAGAACCAAACGAGCCGCCATGGCCTGAACCACCCTTCTAAATTTAGATAGATTGAAAGCGCACGGGTATGAATAAACCGGTCATAATAATAATGCTGACTCTATATGCTTTGGCTTTAGTCTACTGGTTTTCTTTGTCGATTTTGAATGTGTCGGTGAAGAGTGCGATTATAAATGCCCCTCAGTGAATGAAGAAACTGGAACAGTCTATGAATGCTAATGAATAAATTTCTTGAACAATATTGGTGGAAAACAGCAAAAACAGACGATGTTAAGTCTGAGTTGAACGCAGGCGTGGATGTCTTGGCGTGGGGCAAAGGCGAAAACGGGCTTACTGCGTTACACTGGGCCGCATTATACGGCAAATCTGATTGCATGCGATTACTCCTCCAGGCTGGAGCTAACGCCAAGGTTTGGTCGCGTGAACGCGGAACGCCGCTACACTTAGCTGCTCAGTCAGGTAACGCTCAATGCGTACAAGTTCTTCTAAACGCTGGAGCTGATGTGAATGAAGTCATCCAGTCTTATTACGGAAACCGTCAAACAGCCTTAGACTTTGTTGTGGGGTATGATTGTGTGGCGGGAACAGGTGATGCTGAATGCCTCAATGCACTTCTGAATGCTGGTGCGGCAGTGAATATCCAAAATCAAAGTGGTGGACAGACACCGCTTTTTGCAGCGGCTTGGCATGGCACCCCCACAATGGTTCAAGCAATGGTAAGTGCCGGCGCTGACGTAAATTTTCGGGATGAAAATGGTCAAACGCCACTTTTATGGGCTGCTGTGCAGGAGAAGTCCGCAAATATCCGAGTCCTAATCAATGCTGGAGCTGATGTAATGGCGCGAGACGATCATAGCAGGACAGCATTACATTTGGCTGCACTGTCAGGTGTCTCTGCAAACATTAAGGCCCTTTTAGAAGCTAATGCTGATGTTACGGCAAAGACTAAGAACGGTCGTACACCCTTGCAATTATCGATTGTCGCTGGAACTTCTATTAAACCTCTAATAACTGCAGGCGCTGACATAAACGTTTGTTATGAAGATGGTGGCACCCCTCTACACTGGGTTGCCAAGGCGACATTTGGCACCTCCGCTAACCTGCACGCCCTAATTGCGGCTGGAGCAAATACGAGAGTAAAGGATCATGGTGGCAAAACGCCCTGGGATTATGCTGAAAATAACGAGAAATTGAAGGGCACTAAAGCCTATTGGAAACTGAGAGATGCGAGTAATAATTCTTAAATACTTATACGCTTCGCCCCCTCAATGCTACTGGATCCAACTTACAAAATCAGAATAATGCATGAAACTGAAGCATGAAAATTAAATTCATGATCTGGTTTTTCATTTTGATTATACTTGCCGTGCCAATTTATAAGTTAATTAGCGTTCTGATTTTGGACCCTCTTGGCTTCAATGACATTGAAGTGTTTGAATTAGAAGAAGCGATGATACCGTTTTGCTACGAAATTACAGAGACGGAAAAATGGCGCTGTCATTAAATTGCAGGAACCTAACGACAAAAAAATTTATTCAACATTTTTTGTCCACCTACATTGTGGATAAGTAGAACATCCAACAAACCACGACTTTTCAGCTCTATTTTGCCTATTTTGTGTGGATTCGCGCATCGAGGGCAACTTGCCAGGTTTGCCGGTGGATTAGGATGGGGCGGTGGTCTTTTAAGATCATTATTGCCCGAAGTTGCGCATTCCGTGCATAAAGATGTTCCAAGGACATATTTCAACCTAGGCAACGGGATGAACTCGTCACAGCTGGAGCATCGCGAGGACGAAACAACGTCGCAAATCATCCGATCACGATTATCAAAAAGATAAGCTATAGGTTGGCGGTACTCTGAACACACCAAGCGATCAACTAGCTCAAGCGCAGATCGCACTGTTAGCTCTGTTTTCCAGGTTAGTGCCTTTTATTGCCACAGGTACACTCAGCAATGAATTTCATCATCTTTTCCTAACCGAGATTAGAAGGTCGATTAAAGTTTTTGCTCTTTTGGAAAGCTGTCTTTGCAATCACAAATACACCTTAATTAGAAATTTTACTTCAATTTTTACTTTGCAAATATATATGTACTCAGGCAAATAAAAATCGTCCTCATCGAGAGTACCAGACGCTATGGGTGCAACTTGCCCAATAAAGAAATCAGGGGATTTACAAGACGCCTCTAGTCCCTAGGTTTTAAATTATTCAAGGTTTGAGAAGCCACTGATGAAGAGGTGCATAGAGACTAAAAACCGGAAAATAGAAAACTGCCGATCTCGGCTTAGCCTTTAAAAATTTTCTGTATGTCCATTTTTGAACTTAACATCTTAAACTTACAGGACTTTTATTTTGCAGAAAACCAAACTTAAACAGCATTGCAACTTGAAATCAAAGCGTCTCAAAAACCATCTCAGGTATTATTACCTCCCAAGAATCGCGCTTGAGCATGTGATGAAAAGCTTCTTGCCCATCCTCTTTGCGCCTGCGTAAAATAGCGGCAATTTTCCCAAGGACAAACTTCGCATTAGCGGGAGGGGTAAAGTTTTTAGCCATCCGCCCTAGGGAACGATTGCTTGAATCCGTCAGGTTCCAGTGGCCATATTCTTGAACCAAAGTGACTGGGTCGCCTACCCTAGCCTCCTTAATCGCATCAAGTGCAGGGTGGCTATGGCCTTTACGGCCAGCAAAAGACAAGTCGACCATGCGCATTTCGGCAGATTGGAAATACCTTCTTGGACCGGGAAAACAGACAGGATCTGGTATCACACGCCGTTTGATGACATCGGGAGAATGGGTCGGTAAATATTCATGGTTGTCATTGCTCATCACAATCAGATTTCTCCGGGCCCTTGTCATTGCAACATAGAACAACCGCAGCGGGGCGTCTTGATCTTCGTTGCGAGAAGGGCGCTCCCAGCCACCGTCAAGTATCACTACATCGTCGAACTCAAGGCCCTTAGCGCGATGGGCTGTCAGAAGTTTCAACCCACGCTGCTCACCCCAAGCATCGTGGCTCCATTCCGCGAACCATTCGACTACATCAGCTGCGGGGAGGCTACGCCCATCAGTTTCCAGCTTAAATATATTTATTCCTTCATTGATAAGGTCAGTCCAACGAGTAGTTGGAATCAAATTTAGTATCTCGACCAAATCAGCCAATGAGAATATCCGACTACGGTCTTCGCGCAATACTTCAACAAATATCTGCATTTCGCGCGTCCACCATAGTCCAGGTAGTTTCTCATTGGCAATCTCCACTGGAATGCCTAAGGCGTCTGCAAAGTCCCGTACTGGCGCTAACTTCGCCCAGTCTCGAGAGATGATCGCAGCGCGCGACCAGGTCCAGTCAGGGATCAAGCGAGACAGGCGCTGGAGTTCATCAAGAGCAGCCATGGCCTGCAAATCAGTGCCAGCAGGACAACTAAGGATCTGCACGCGGCCCTGCGCCACGGGATCAAGCGCTGCCATGCCACCACCTCGAGGTTCTTTTTTTCGCGCCTGATCAACAGTGATGTCATGCCCAATTTTCATCCTTTCTGCGGCATTTTCGATTACAGAATTTGCTGCATGGATGATATGGCCCGTCGACCGATAGTTCTCAGTAAGAAATAAAGGCTTGGCCGTATAATCTCCTTCGAATTGCCGGATATATTTGATCGAGGCTCCGGCGAAGGAATAGATATTCTGATCGTCATCTCCCACTGCAAAGAGACTAATGCGAAGGTCTGGGTCATCTAGGCTTCTGCCAGCCACAGCCGAAATTAGAGCATACTCTGCAGGGCCTACGTCTTGATATTCGTCAACTAGCAGCCAACGATAGCCTTGAACTAATGTATCACGGAGTGCTTCGGCAGAAATCTTGTCCAGGCCATCACCGCTCAGAAGCCTTACCGCTTCCATAAGAACACTACCAAAATCCTTCTGTTCAGCGGCTGATCCACGGGCAAAGGTAACACCAACTAAACGCATAGCTAGAGCATGGATTGTCAAAATTGTAACAAAACGCGCTTCGTCTCCGATCAAAGCATGCAACCGTTCGCGGATTTCAGCGGCGGCGTGGCGATTGTAAGCGAGTACCAGAATGCCTTTTCCATCTTCACGCTTGATTTTCACTAAATAAGCTATGCGATGCACTAGAACACGCGTTTTACCAGAGCCAGGGCCTGCAAGCACAAGTACATTCGTCTGCTCACGATCATCGCGCACAATCTGTTCCTGTGCATTATTGCCCAGTGAATCGACAATGTTCACCCAGGCTTGGCCTGTCGCTTGCCTACGAAACTCGGTTCCACGGCCTGGCATCCACCGGCGCATGAACGCATCCCGCTCCAATACGAAATAATCAGCCGATAATCTTTCAGCATCGCCTATACTTTCAAGGCCTTTTTCAGCGTAAGCAGCCATCACGTGTGTTTGGATCGTTTGCTCGGTGTAATGTTCCTCGAGCGGGATAAAGTTTTTGGCAGTAAAATTCCCACCCTTTGGGTTAAGTTGGAGGGTAATTGCGGGCCGGAAAACAGACAAGCCTTTACTGAGTGTGATCACTTGTTGCTCGTGGAGCCATAGAAGTGCCCTATCCATTAGCTTATTGGGATCATTGACGGAACTCCGCAGTATGGCGTCGCCATTAATTGACGCGAGCAGACCCCCTAAAGTAGTTTCCACCAGAATATCTTTTCCTCTTACACCCTTTGGTACCTTCCCAATAAGATGCAATAAGAGTCGCTCTGCGCCTAATCTGCGGACTATTGCGGTCTGTTCTATAGTCAGCCACGACCGTTGCAAACGAACAAAGAGGCTGCCACGTGAAACTTTACGCAGGTGAAGATTACCCCGGCCGCCTTCCATGTCGCGCCCGTCTTGCGCCATGCCCCTAAGGAGACCCTCAACAAGATCAGGTCGCACTGAAACATGGCCGCTCTCCCGCAAAGCTTGACAAGTTGACGCAAGATTAAGAGGTGTCGGTTCACCATTATCAGCATCAGGAGCCTCTTCTCGCAATTGCGCAATCAGATCAACTTCAAGTTGCGCCGCGTTCTCCATTCGCGCGAGGGAAGCATTTTCCACCGCGACGTGAATATAAATTGTGATGTTCGTGTCGTCATTAGCTATACCTAAGGTCTCTAGATCAGTCAGTGCTTGACGCAGCGAAAGTCCCGTCAACCCACTCGCGCCGCCCAAAATATCAGTAGAGATACCTTCTTCTACAGGCGCATTTATAATTTGATCAGTGATATTGAGGAGTTGGCCTCGCCGTTTTTGTGTGATCTCCGCCTTATCTAAGATTTTCTTTATCTGCTCACGGTCACGTACAATTAGCGAGGCGGGGAAGACCTGCACCTGGTTTTCTTCCCGGCTCAAAAGTAGTGCTTCTTCTAGCCAAGCCACAGCGGTCTTAACCCGAGTGTCGTCCGTGGCGCTATCGCGTTGAAAATCATGATCTTTCTCTTCCCCGACGATTTCTCCTGGAGTAGCGACTACCTCACCATTTTTACGTGTCTTGTTATCAAGTCGCCGAATAGATTTCAAAATCGCACTAATTTCATGACGAGCAAGTCGTGATCGGGCGCTAAGGCTAAACTGACGATCCACATCTTCCGAGCCAAACAAAAGTACGCATTGGGCGGGATCTTGATCACGCCCAGCTCGGCCCGCTTCCTGTAAATAATTTTCCAAGGAACCCGGCACATCACCATGGACAACTAGGCGGATGTCAGGCTTATCAATCCCCATGCCAAAGGCATTAGTTGCTGCAATAATTCGCAAATCACCCAGCATGAATGCTTCTTGAATATTGCGCTTTTCCTCAGGACTAAGGCCTGCATGATAACGCTCTGCAGACAGACCCTGTTGTTTAAGAAAATCGGCGATACGCTCCGTTGCACTGCGCGTGGCGCAGTAGACAACAGCCCCAGAGACCCCCGTTTCAGGCAAATTGGCCATAAGCGCTTCAAGGATGTCCGCCATTTTGGTCACACGCTGAGTAGGAAGTACTTTGAAACTTAAATTTGTTCGCAATGCCCCCCCGTCTAGTAGAATTAATTCGACCCCAAGACGCTTATTAAAATGATCTTGAATATCCTGAACAACGTCTGGTTTTGCCGTGGCGGTCAAGCAGAGTATTTGAGCGACCTCATCGCCGGAGCTTTCCTTAATAAAGCGGCTGACGTAGCGATAGTCTGGACGAAAATCATGTCCCCATTTCGATACACAATGGGCTTCGTCCAAAACCCACAGGCCTACTTCACGCTGTGCAAGAACAGAACGCACAGACTTACTACGCAATTGTTCTGGTGAAATTAGTAGTATCGCGGCAACACCCAGTCGCACCTTGTCCAAGGCATCATGGCGCTCAGGCAGCGACAATTGCCCGTTGACAGTTACCGCCGAGGCGATGCCTGCTCGGGCTAATCCCTGCACTTGATCAGCCATCAACGCCACTAAGGGTGAGATAACCACTGTTAACGATCCAGTTTTGTCGAACCGTGAGAGCGCCGGGATCTGATAGCAAATAGATTTTCCAGTACCTGTTGGTAAGATACCAAGCAGACTTTCGCCCCTCATAGCACTTTCAACAATCCGCTCCTGAAGAGGTCGTCCAAACTCGTCGACCGGCTCAGGGCGAAAACTCTCAAATCCGAACCAGCGGCTCAATGCTGTTTTTGGATTGTTGTTGCTGCGACAATAGTTACACTCGGGGTCACCGCAATTATTATCGCGTAGTTTTCGCACAATTTGCGCCGCCTCCCGGAACTGGGCACGGACCCACGGTGGCATTACTGAGTCTCCGCCTGCAGCCGAAATCCAAGAAAGGGCATAAGCCATCGGCCAACTGAGATTGGTGTCATAAAGCCGCTCAAGAGTGCGCTCTACCATCACGGAACATGCAACTTGATCGAGTAGACGACGGATCGCGTTATAGGCCTCGCCTTCCAATGGCTTGGCTTGGACCCGGATAAGATCAAAGAGGCGCTCAAACCCGCCACTACGCGGAGGACGGCTACACAGATAATGATAAGCTGTTAATGCATCTGCCGATCTTTCGTTAAGTTCCGTGAAAGCGTTGATTTGATTTTTAAGTACATCAAATACGATTTGGGCATCAAATTCGGGATCATTCACACGCCCTGTTTGAATACGCCCATCTTGGTAGTGTTTGACGAGGTGGTGGTAAGGATTGCGAGGAAATGCAAGCGGATTTAGCCAAAGTGTATCAATAGGCGCGTCTGCCAAAGCACTAAACTTGGGCGAGACGGCAACAAGATAGGGCAAGTCATGGCGCAAAATATTGTGGCCAATGACGTGATCGTATCCTTCGCAGAATGCATCTAATTTTCGAAAGTTATTTTCAGCAGCGGCTGTTATTACTAAGCTATTTTTAGGGTCCTGCGTTACTGCAGCAAAAGCGAATATCCGTGCTTTTTCAGGATCAACCTCTAGATCTATCGAAATGCAGCGCGACATGATATTGAGCGAACTTACACTTACGACTTCATCCATAATCAGACTACCAAATATTATACCTCAAGTAATTGGAAATTCTACTTTCTAAAATTTAAAAAGATAGTTAATTCAGAATTTACAAATAGAGACCTCAGCATAACGTCGTTTTTCATCAATACCCATAATTTTACTTAATAAAAACAATGGTAAATTTTCCAAAGAATGCCAAAAAGGGTGTTATGCTGAGGTCTCAAATAGCTTGGGATATTAACGGATGGGTCAATTCTAAGTAAAAATTTCACCATCAATATCAGATGTTAATTGATAATATTAGTGCAATACAGAATCCCAAGCCTGTCATAATAGCTACTGTTAATGACTGGCGATGTGCAATTAATACCCTGCCTATATCGGCAAGCTGACTGGCAGAACTTCCTCGGTTATCATTTCGTACATTCCCAGCAATTCCATTTCTGTCACCGGGTCTGGCCTGTCCTGTAAGCGATCTTCGAGCATCTCGTCCATCAGTTGCGCCTGCCTGTTGCTTAGCGCGGCTAACCGATCCCGTCCCAATACTTGTATCACCGTCTGCGATAAATCTTCTTGTGTACTGCTCTCTGCCACCTTCATCTCCTGTCCATTTCATAACGACAATGTCTGGATAGCCATCGCCCTTAGTAAAATTTATAACTGCTGTGGTGAAATTTTTCTACATTAAGCTGCTGCAAGCAAGTCAAAATTATTCTGTATACTACAAGCTGAGTCGGCCCATCTACGCGCGGGGGAGGGCTTTGACGGAACAAGCGATAAAGTTGTCGAAACCTGATGTAGGTTCACAGGTAACCTTAGTTTCCAGTTGGATGGGTTAAAAAACCATCAGTCAGCTATCAAAATTTCAATGGTAAAGGGAGCGGAATGATCCAGACCATTTATTGGCAAATTCAAGCACATATATTGAATTTTGTTACCCCAGACGTTACCCCAATCAAATTAGAGTAACGTCAAAAACCTGCTAAGTCATTGATTTCAGTGGTGAGCCGTACAGGATTTGAACCTGTGACCCACTGATTAAAAGTCAGTTGCTCTACCAACTGAGCTAACGGCCCACTAGAGCGCTTATCTAGAAACACCGCACTCTCGGGTCAAC
>Ga0206130_10007957_pt1 | contig 11548 bp, 7 predicted proteins | sample Helgoland_Spring_9_FD_148637 | JGI IMG/M metagenome (GOLD analysis project Ga0206130, IMG submission 148637) | Pelagic subsurface seawater microbial communities from Kabeltonne, Helgoland, North Sea - Helgoland_Spring_Bloom_20160512_1 | ecosystem: Environmental > Aquatic > Marine > Epipelagic ...
ACCGTTTGCCGACCAAGCGGCCCTGCATATCAACAAAACAAACGAGAACGGTGTCAATGTCACCGGAAGCAACCATCTGTTTGAGGCTGTCGAAATCGCGTGGCTTGGTCATTGTGAGGCTCCTAAAAAAAGGTAGGCCAGTACGACGATGCGTGCTGGCCCTTATTGTAAATTAACCAAAAGTATAGGGTGGTCCGGCTTTGGCTATGACGTCGTTATAGTCACGGAAAGTCTGAACAATTTTGGCGTTTAGTTCACTTTCCTCAGCAACCTCGCTCCAAAATACTTTTGCAGCATCTTCGACCACGACCCATTCCTGTTGTGGTATAGACCGCAATTTAAGCTTATCACCCTGAGCGCGCAGGCGAGCCTCGCCGCCCCAATACCATTGGTTGCGGTAAGTATGGCCGGCTTCAATCCCAGCCATTACAATGGCTTTAAGGTGTTCTGGCAAATCTGCCCAGACTTGCTGATTGACAAAGAAAGACCCAATCCATGCACCCGAAATATTGTTAGTAAGGAAATAATCGGTGACGTCCGCCCAGCCGACGGTGTAATCCTCAGTTATACCAGACCAAGCCATCCCGTCCAACTCACCAGTTTGTACTGCAACTTCTGCATCCTCGTAAGGAATCGAAACTGGCACGACACCAAACTGGGACAAAAAGCGACCAGCTGTTGGAAAGGTGTAGAGTTTCAGACCATCGAGATCCGAAAGCGACGTAATCTCTTTTTTGGTATTGAAATTACATGGATCTTGGCCAGCAGCGGATAGCCATGTAACTCCAACCTTCGCGTATTCTTCACGCCAGATATCAGCCAGCCCATACTGTTCAAACAACACTGGCACATCAAGTGAATGTTTGGTCGCAAGAGGGAAGTAGCCGCCAAATTGTTGCAACGGCGTGGGTGATGCCATCGAGTCGTCATCTGAATGCACAGCGTCGATTGTGCCACGCTGAAGTGCTTGAAATAGCTCCCCGGTAGGGACAATTTGGTCGGCATAGAAAAGCTCTATCTCAAGTTCGCCATTCGCAGCTTTGTTAATGTAATCGATGACTGGTTTAGTCACATGTTCGCCAAGTGCAGCACCCGCATAAGTCTGAAAGCGCCACTTGATGGCTGTTTGGGCACGCGCCACAATGGGTGTAGCAAGCGCAGCAGTACCGCCTAGGGCGGCTGTCCGTAGGAATGAGCGCCTTGAAGGCATGGTTTTTTCCTTAGTTGAAGTCATGGTTTTCTCCTTAGTTGAATGATTGCTCCGTTAGCGGAGTCTTTTTGGTTTATTTTGCGTACACATAGTTTGGCAGCCAAAGTGCCAACTGCGGAAAGATCATTACAAGAGCCAGTGCGCCGACCATGACCAGAACGAACGGCCCGATGGAGCGATAGATATCTTGAATCGAAATCTCAGGTGGTGCCATTGCCCGCATTAAAAACAGGTTATAGCCAAAGGGCGGTGTCATATAAGCAATCTGACAGGTGATCGTATAAAGTATCCCATACCAAATAAGATCGAAGCCAAGTGCGCCGACCAGCGGCACATAAAGTGGGGCTACAATGACTAGCATAGCAGTATCATCCAGAAATGTACCCATCAGAATAAACGACAGTTGCATCAGGATTAGGATTACCCAAGGGGACAGGCCCAAACGATCGGTAAATAGGTTTTCAATAGCCTTAACCGCACCCAGCCCATCAAAAACTGCACCAAAGGCGAGAGCAGCCAAGATGATCCACATGAACATACATGTGATGCCCAGCGTTTTACGCACGGAGCTCTCAAATACGACGCGCGTCATACGGCCTTTGAATACAGCAGCCATAAAGGCTGCAAGGGCACCAATCGCAGAGCTTTCAACCAGCGACGTCCAACCGTTGACAAATGGCACCATCATAACCGCGAAAATTCCCAGAGGCAAAAGACCTGCACTTAGTAGGCGCAGCTTTTCTTCCCGTGGAATGTTGCGATCTTCAGCCGAGAGGACCGGACCCAGCTCAGGGTTTTTCCAGCAACGCACAACAATATAAATAATGAACATTGTAGCCATCATCAGCCCGGGGACAACACCCGCGAGCCATAGTTGGCCCACCGGTTGGCGCGCAATCATCGCGTAAAGCACCAGCACTACAGAGGGCGGCACCAAGATCCCAAGACTGGACCCAGCCTGTATGACCCCAGTCACCATGCGTTTGTCATACCCTCGCTTAAGCAGTTCGGGTAGCGCGATGGTGGCACCGATTGCCATCCCCGCAACACTAAGCCCGTTCATTGCAGAAATAAGGACCATCAGGCCGATAGTTCCGATCGCAAGCCCACCTTGAAGGCCACCCATCCAAACATGAAACATCTTATAAAGGTCGTCGGCAATCTTGCTTTCTGAAAGAACGTAACCCATAAAAATGAACATCGGTAGGGTCAGCAGCGGATACCATTTCATCAACTTCATAGCGGCTGCGAACCCAAGATCGAATCCACCCCGATCTCCCCAAAGTGCGAGGGACGCAACAACAGCGACAAAGCCGATGGCGCCAAAAACACGTTGCCCTGTGAGGAGCATGAGCATCATTGACGAAAACATCAGTGTGGCAATCAATTCATATGACATCAAATTTCCTCACCTTTGAGCCGGAGTACATCTTTCAAAAGCTCGGAAATGCATTGAAGCAGCATAAGGAATATACCGAAGATCATTACAACTTTGATGGGCCAAAGGTAGGGACGCCATGCGCTTGACGATCGCTCCATATGCCCGATCTCTTCCGCACCAGTAATCAGGCCGCCGAAGAATGAAAACGGCTCGGTCCCCCAGTAGCCGAAGGAATAGGCTGTTGAGCTAATCGCGCCATAAATCAGAACACAAAGATAGAAAATGAGGAACATGACCGTAAAGAGGTCGGCCCACGCCTTTTTACGGATTGTCCATTCTCCGTAGAGCAAATCCATCCGCACATTTGAACCAAGCTGGATCGAATATGGTCCGCCCAGAATATAATAGGAAACCAAGGCAAATTGTGCCATTTCAAGCGTCCAAAGAGTTGGAGTGAAGAACGTTTTGTTCACGGAGGAGATAAGCAATATGGCCATAATGACAAAAATTCCATACATTATCACGCGCCCGACGCGGTAATTTATGGCATCAATTATCCGGATATAGAAGTGCATAAAGCCCGTCATAGCGTGTGCTTTTCGGACTGTAGTTGTTCCAAACTTACCGACAGCCAATTGGCCAAAACATTCGCCATAGCGTCTTGCTGTTTGGCTGTCTCGATAAGGTCATTGCGAACTTCAATCATCACATTCGAAAGCCCGGCTTTGATGGCGTGCTCTTTCAATGTGTGGGTCACGCCGTGCTCTGGTCCATAGGGTGCGTTGCGTTGGACATTGGCGTCCGTGTGACAAGGCGCCAGTTGCAACATAATATCAGCAAGCCGAGTATCGGTATCGTGTAAAATGCCAATTTCAACTGCGCGTGATGCTCCGTGGTAGAGGGGTGTAAAACTGTGGACGGTCACGATAACAGCATTGGGCGTAGAGGCGATTCGTTTGGACAGTTGAATCCGAAAAGGCTCGTAATAGCGGTTAGTACGGTCGAGACGCTGCCCAGCTGTCAGACCTACATTTCCTGGGATTTTGATAGTTTCGCTTTGCGTAGGCATCGCGTCAACTGAGGTCGGTGGCCTATTACAATCATAAATCAGCCGCGAAACCCCCGATGCCACGAGAGCCGCATCCAGCCGACCGGACATGCCTTGTGCCAAGCCCAATGCTCCTGGATCCCAAGCGGCATGACTTTGCAAAGCGTTGGCTTCTAACCCAAGATTATCGTAAAAATCCGGGATGTAGTAGCTGGCGTGTTCGCACACGATGACCACACTAGATTGGCCCTGCGCGTTCTCAACGAGAACGAGGTCGTCGGATGTGGTGTATCGAGCACAGTTCATTTAAGCTTCCCTCAAGTAAAGTTCTTGCTAAAAGTCACAATTGTCAACAAAGTTATTGAAAAAAATTTCACAGCTAGGGAGTTATTGTTATAAAAATGAACAAACGGAGGTAAAATGACCCAAGAGATGCAAACAATATCTGACTGCATTCAAGAGAAATTAAATGATCTGACGCGCGCAGAACGGCAATTGGCGCTTTCCATTCTTGAAAACTACCCCGCATCGGGGCTAGGTCCACTGTCGTCTTTAGCGAAAGACGCCAATGTTTCGGTGCCAACCGTGGCTCGGATGGTGCAAAAACTTGGCTACAAGGGCTATCCCGATTTTCAGGCTGAATTGCGTGAAGAACTGAGGGCCAAAGTCAAAAACCCAATCGCCAAGCATGATACATGGGCCGAGGCGGTTCCGTCAGAGCATCTTCTGAACAGGTTTACCGAAGCGGTGATCGAAAACATCCGTCTGACTCTCGGGCAGATTGACCCTGTTGCTTTTGATCAGGCCTGTAGTTTGGTGGCCGACCAATCCCGCCAGCTTTTTATTGTGGGTGGGCGGATCACGCATACTTTGGCCGAGTATTTCTTTTTACACATGCAGGTAATTCGCCCTAATTTAACCCACGTTCAGTCCACCTCAAACACTTGGCCGCATTATTTGCTCAATGCGAAGAAGGGGGATGTCTTTGTTATTTTCGATGTACGCCGTTACGAAAACAACACCTTGAAGCTAGCAGAAATGGCCCATGCGCGTGGCGCCAAGATCATTCTTTTTACCGACCAATGGCGCTCACCTGTGTATCGACTTGCCCACGTATGCCTGAGCTGTCGAATTATCGTTCCGTCAGCTTGGGATTCAGCAGCTACGACGATGCTCCTTCTGGAGACGATGATTTCATCAGTTCAGAACCTGCAATGGGACGAAACAAAAGAACGGATGGAGGCACTAGAGGGTATGTTCGATCAAACCAAACTGTTTCGGAAGTTTACCTAGTTTGGTGATGAGTTCATCCGTGGCAATAATAAAAAAGTGACTTGCGCGATGCAGTCAGACCAACGCGAACACGCATCACATTGCTAGCACAGCCTAAATCTATGCGCTCAATAATTGACGCCACTCAGCGAGAGCAGCGGCACGGTTTAGCTTGAAATAGGTGCGTGAATAAAGATGGCGTTCCTGGTTGAAATGGTTTGGAATTGAAGCGTGGATTGAGACGAATTTCTGCAAGGTTGCCGTTCGGCGAAATCTTAACATCGCCCTCTCTCGTCGCCTGAACGGTAAATGAGAATTCTCAGCTCTGTTGTTTAACCAGCGACCTGTTTCTTGCCGGTCAGCATTTCCTATGATCACCATCGCTGCGCGGTAAGAACGCAGTTTGTCCGTTACTATAATTTTATGTTGGCCATTGCGCTTCATTGATTTTCTGATGAATTTCAATGCGGCTTTGCGATCTCGGCGCTTACTTACATAACTTTCCAGAACTTCACCTTCGTGATCTAAAGCACGCCAAAGGTAGTACCGTTCACCGTTGATCTTCACAAAGACCTCATCAAAGTGCCACTGCCAATTAGAATGACTGCGTGCCTGGTTGCGTCTTTTACTAGCAATCTCTGATGCAAACATTGGCCCGAAGCGGTTCCACCAGAACCGGATCGTTTCATGGCTTACATCTACACCCCGTTCATGCAGTAAATCCTCCACATTACGAAGAGAAAGCGAAAATCGAACATACATCATTACTGCAAGTCGGATGACTTCCGGGCTGGTTTTGAAGTAGCGGAATGGAGAATGTTTTGTCATTAGAAGATGCTATAAAGTCGCTCGTCTGATCTCAAGTAGTTTTGTCTGACAAAGCCCTGCCCGCTTCAAGCAAGTTTAATTTGACAGTTATGAAGCACTCCTGTCTGAACGACGGGGGGTTTAGACCAAGGAGTGGATGCTAAAATATCGACCTAATTTTTACGTATAGCTCTTTCCCTGGTTTCTAAAACACCGTCAAAACGAGAAAAGTTTTCCTTTTCTCTGCGGACAGCATTCTCGTACTCAAACTGTAGTTGTCTACACCTCTCATCATACTGACGCTTTAAGAGCGCAAGTTTCGCTTCGCGATCAGATTTTAATTTTTGAGCGGCACTCATCTCTTTCTCCTCATTGGGCATCCAACTGGTCCTACAAAACTTGTGTAACAATTAACTCGTCTTGAGTTTCAACAAATTCAAGCGGAGTTAAAAAACCTGCAACTGCATCTGACACAACCAAAGCAATATCATCCACTCCAAAAATATCGCGCCCTGATACACCATCAGTTTGTGTGTCATCTTGATAGAGCACAAACCCCTCAATTGAAGCGCCATCTGAAAGAAGTGAGTCCACCAAATAAGAATAATATTGGTGGCCACCGGTTTCATCAGCATGGGCTTCAGCTATTTCGCGGTAAATCAAACCATCAGACATATGGACATCGATGGACACATCACGCTTAGACCCTTCCGTACCGAGTAAATTAAATCCAAATCCATGAACTGGGACATTTATTTCATCGAAAGAGAAAAGAGCGCCACCAGGTCCATCTTCGCTGGGTAAAATTTCTAAGTATTGACTACCTGAAACCGTGGTATTGAAGCCTCGATCCGCGTTGTTGTCAACGTGAGTTGCAATGCCTGGATCATCTCCCGCAGCGTTGGCTTTCGTGTTGAAAAGACTGACGCTTAATATGCCATCTGATATCAGAGTGCCATTCGCACCTGACGCCATGTCTCCGCTTTGGTCCTTCACGGCTTCCCCTGTTTTGGCGGTGTAACCGGTCACGGCAAAATTACCGGGGGCAGAAGATTCAAAATCGTGCACGACAAACCCAAGTTCGTCACTCATTATTGCCACTGTATCAGCAAACTCAGTAACAGTAGAATAATAACTCGTTAAGTCCTTCCCTGCTTCAACAGCAGCCTCCGGAAACGTGCTCGGTATGGTACCATCTAATTCTAGTCGATCGCTCACAAACCTTGACAAGTAACTCGGAACGTTTGTTTGAACACTTGCTGCAACAAATAAGTCATAATCCTTCGACGGATCAATGGTACTAAGCTTATCGTAGGCATCACCATATACAATAGTAACGTCATCAAGTGCAAAAATATCGCGAGCGCTAGAAAATTCTCCGTCGAATGCTTCATAAACCACCAACCCTTCAATCGACGTACTCTGAGCGTAGTTTTCATCCAAGCTGAAGCCATAGAATTGGTATCCACCCGTTTTTGCTATGTGTTTATCCGCCGTTTCCCGAAGAATATTTCCGTCACTCAGATGAACATCAATAGACACGTCGCGCTTGGTCTCTTCCACACCCATCAGAGTGAAGCTCACACCATAAACTGGAGCCATTAGGGCATCGAAACCGAATAGAACGCCGCCCGAAAGGTTTTCACCCACAAGAACTTCTAAGTATTGGTCGCCTGAACTTGTAACGTTGAAGCCTCGGTCTGCATCGTTGCCAATATTACTGGCGATACCCGGATCGTCTCCGTTGTTACCACCGTCACCTGCCTCATTAGCAGTGTTGAAGAGCGTGACTGACACACTGTCTTGAATAACCAGTTCACCCGTTGCCCCTGAATTCATATTTCCAGATTGATTGGCTAAGAAGTCTGCGGAAGACGCCGTATAACTTGATACGGCGAAGTTTCCAGGCGCAGATGTTTCAAAGTCAATAAGCTTTGTAGACCATGCCGACGACAGGCTGTCATTAAATGCGCTCGCTCCGGTCGATTGATCCGAGTCATTACCAAGGTCAACAAATGGTACAAAACCATCTAAGTCCGTGCCTGAACTTTTGAACACCTTCAATCCAGAAACAGTATCGCCATGCTGATCACCTACGAGTTGATTATAGTCACTGCTCAAATCAATGTCCGTAAGATCGCCCAACTGTTTAGCAGTCGCTAGTTCACTGAAAAAGCGCTGCACAACTCCGCCAAATATATTTTCATAATCTTCAATCCTGTCTGATTTAATATTACCATTTAAACTTGAACCAAAGAAAAATTGGGGAGTAGAAGTAAAATCTTGTTTGAAGTCAAATGGAGTACCACTAATGGCATCAAAACCAACACCTCCAAGAAGCTCTCCACCTTTACTTACGTGGAAGATCATATGACGATCGCTTACGACCTTGGGACTTCCACTATCACTATCTGAGACTACATTTCCGTCTGAGTCCATTTCAATGTGGATCTCGCGCTGCAAGTGAATATCATCTATTTCTTGCAAAGAATATGACGGAGAAGAACTTAACGAAACACCTAGTACTTCTAAATCTACTAAAATTGCAGCGGGCACTGCATCTAACACATCGTTCAACTCAAAAGAAAAAATTTGGGTTTCGATTGATTTGCTTGGATCCGCAGCATCAAGAATGCCATAGTCATCCACTACCGATTTCCAAATCCAACCCCCGTCTCCACCAGACGCTTGGTCGCTTAACTTGAAGCCCGCTAATGTTTCTCCATCATCGTTATAAGCCCAAGCAGAAGACACATCTTTTATAATTATCTTAGCAGATTGATTACCAGATCCTAGTTCCAAACGCGCTTCGCCATTCCCCAAGTCTGTTGCTGACATCTTGGAAAAGATATCCTTTAAATACCCAGTCGCATCCACAATTTCTTGTGCTACTTGGTTATATTCATTCAAATTATTTAGGGGCGCTTCTGTGCCTTGCTGAGTGCTCGGATCATAAGCGGCCCAGTTTGAAAGAGCACTATCCGTAAGATCAGCCTTGAGAACAGAAAATTGAGTTACTTCTTCTGCAGTCAAATCTTCTCCGTTTGGTTTCGTATCTTCTCCGGGATTTTCAGATAGCTGCATCCCTTGTGTCATTTCATATAATAAACGACCGACCCAATTATCATCCGCACCGTCTATTTCATGCTGGATTGTAACGGCATCCAATTCGGCTACGCCGCCCACCTCAAATACTAACTGGCCTATACCAAATGACGTGACATTATCGAATGAATATTTCGAGTCGACGGGTGTTCCCAATGCCTTCAACTGCGCAAACTGACCGTCAGTTAGCTCTTCGGGCTTAATTCCCACAAATTGGGAGCCATGGTTCACGGCACCCGTGATAACGGTACTAGTATCGTCCATTGGGTTTCGTTGATCTGGCAGCGACTGAGAAATCCAACCCACATATTCTTTTCCTTTAATCGTATAAATATCGTAAGCTACTTCAAACAAACCATAGCCATTAGAATTCCATTCCGAAGCGCTTTCTTTCATGAAGAGAACGACCTCTGTTGTACCCTTTTTGGTCAAGTACAAATGTTCCGAGCCAGACGATTTGTATAGATCAAAATCAGAAATTAAATCGAGCCCCACAAAATCAAGCGTTTTAACCAAATCAGAATTGAAAGTGGTGAGTGCTTCTTTGTCTATTATTGCAGTAAGCGCTGAAAAATCTACGCTCTGATCTAGAATCTTGCTACCAAGCCTTATCGACGTAATTTGATCTGCAATTTTGACATTGTAGGTTTCGTCCCAACCACTCCAAAGGTAATCGTAATTATTTCCATCTATTTTAAAGGGTATAAATTCAATAACTTGTTTGGTTTGTTGTGAACCATTACTTGGATCTATATCCATCCTAGAAGAGTCATAAATTACACCAATTTTGGTGGAATCAAGACCATCCACTCCAGTTGGCACATGCACGTCAATCAACGATTTCCACTCACCCTCCGTATAATTTTCAATTAGATACTCGTGGCCTAGCGAAATCGTATGGGCCTTTGTAAAATCTAAATCATTATTGCTATCCAAGGAAACCTCAACCGTGACCTCCACAGGGTCGTCGATAGCAACTAAATCAAATACAATACTTATTTGACTTGTATTATCGCTTGAGTTGAACCGTTCGTCCGAATACGCTGTGCCTATTAATTTGCCCTGATCATCATTTACTACAAACGACATGGTAGCAGCGTTTGTCAAAAATTGAGTATCTGCGTCAAAGTTCGCACCAAAATACTCATCAAACTTTAACTTTGATAATGCTTGTGTTTTATCAAGCATATATTTTGCTGCAGCTGCTGCGCCTGGGTCAAGGTCTCCTAACTCTGGCAAAGACAAGAAATTACCGGAGTTCGTTATTGTTTGAGAAATTACCTCCCAATCATAACCATCAGACTTCTCAACTGTGCGTACTCCGGCTCCCTCGACTACTTTAAAATAATCCCAAACATCCTTGCCAGCAGAATTTTCTTTTATGAAACGATATACAGTCTGCTCGTAGGGGTCACGGCTATCATTTTCTGAATTATCAATTAATTGCTTTTGCGTCTCAATTATTGAAACATCAGCCGGATTAAAATCTGGATCTACAATTCCAAAATTTGGATTGCTTAAAATCGTGTTCCAAGCGCTTTGTCCCTCTTGATCTGTAGCGATCAAATCCCGGTGGGCGTAAGTGGAAACATATACTGTATGAGGCTCAATTGGCGGTTGTGTATCATGAGGATTTTTTCCGACACCAGCTTTAAATTGCTGACGCCCCTCTACGTCTTCTACTCTGTAACTATACCATTCGCGGTCATCGAAGTCATTTTTTTCGATAAAAACCTTTCCCTTGATTTCACCATTCAGAACTAGAAAAGATAGACCTTCTCCCGCGTCAATAATTTCATAATTTTCGTAGTCTGGCAGCTCGCTCAGCATTTCCTGATGAAAATATACCTCCAACTCATCATCTGTTGCTTTCAAAGCTTTTTTGAGGGAGTCTCCCTGTGCGGTAGTAGAAAGGTAGCTATCAACTACATTCCAATGAGCGTCATAAATGCTCACAAGACCACCTTCAGTTTCTACTGACCCCAACGTATGTCTATGTTCATCTCGGAATTGAAGGGTCTCGTTGCCGCCAGTCCATGTGTCACCTGCGCTACGGTAAGCGTGTTCATAACTTTCCCAAGTACGTGTCTGGATCGTAACACTTTCGGCATCAGTTAACTGGAGTGCCAGGCTAGGATCTGTGATCTGAGAGAAATCTGGAAGATCAATACTAGTATCTGTTTCAGCATCGGACATTGAAACCGTATAACCCAACTTAATACGCGCTATATCAAGTACTTTTGCACCATCCACGTCAACATAAGTGTTTTTAACAGTGGTCTCGGCTAAGCGATTATAATTAGCATCTTTAAACTTATACTCTACACGCTCATCGCTATACTCGCGCCCAAAATCGAAATAAGTCTGATCTTCCAACCTCACCCTAACTACAAGGGTAACAGCACCCGTCGCGTCCGAAATATATATATTTTCGTCATCTGATGTAAATTTTAGATTTGTTCCTTCCGCGAGAGTTAGAGCAGCCTTACCGTCATTGCTTAACACATCGACAACATCCGGTAGATATTCGTCCAGTGTAAAGAGAGCTTCGGCAAAGCCCTCATACTTCTGCGATACTTCAGCGAAATTCATCGCAGCTGAACTATCTACAATTTTAGCGACGTCATTCCAATGCTGATCACGGATTTCAATAAATCCATCACGCACCTCCATAACACCCAAAAACTCACGATGACCTCCATTGCCATGCTCGTCCGCATTACGA
>Ga0206130_10007960_pt1 | contig 11545 bp, 9 predicted proteins | sample Helgoland_Spring_9_FD_148637 | JGI IMG/M metagenome (GOLD analysis project Ga0206130, IMG submission 148637) | Pelagic subsurface seawater microbial communities from Kabeltonne, Helgoland, North Sea - Helgoland_Spring_Bloom_20160512_1 | ecosystem: Environmental > Aquatic > Marine > Epipelagic ...
ACGACCATAGCCTCCCCAAGGGGATCACCAATCAGCATGAGACCCAAATGAGCAAGAGGGGCCAAATCTCCACTTGAACCACAGGACCCTTGCATTGGAATCTTTGGCAGGATGTTGACATTCAACAGATGCAACAGGTTTTCGACCAATAGGGGTCTACAGCCGCTGACACCTTTTGCCAAGGCATTGGCGCGCAACAGCATCATGGTTCGAGTTGTTTGAACATCTGCAATGGGACCGACACCCGCTGCATGTGAACGAATTAAGTTTGTGCTGAGTTGAGAACTTTTCGAAGGCGGAATGGACACTCTCGCCAACGACCCAAACCCTGTATTGACTCCATAGACAGGTTTGTTTGTTTTACAAACATCTTGAACCCATTGATACGATTGGAGCATCTTTTCTTTGGCCAGTGGGCACAACTCCAACAGACACTGTCCAAGCGCGACGGCTTCGATAGACTCTAGAGTGAGATTTTCTCCATTGAGTATGATTGGATGAATGGGAATGGCTCCTCCACTGTGCACATCCTGTTTTGTAATCGTTATTTTGTGTTTAGACCACTTTTTACACTGCGTTATCCACCCTTGTCGTCCTTGAATTTTCAAGGTCTTATCAATACATTACAAAATACAATCAACAAAATACTTCCAAGGACCTGTCATGTTGTCATTTTTGCTCGGGTGTCAACCAACGCCTCCGGTAATTATAGAGACCGATGAACGCCCAGATATTGTATTGATTACCATTGATACTTTACGAGCAGATAGGATTGGTGCCTATGGCGATACGTTGGCGAAGACTCCCAACCTTGATAAATTGGCTCAGGAAGGGTGGTTGTTTACAGAAAGTCACGCAGTGACACCATTGACTTTACCTTCTCATACCAGTATTTTGACTGGATTGCTGCCAAAAGAGCATGGAATAAGAGACAATGCCGGTTTCTCTTTGGATGAAAAGCACGTAACCATAGCAGAGGCTCTTTCAGATTCAGGGTATTCTACAGGGGCTTTTGTTTCTGCATTTGTATTGAGTCACTCTTGGGGATTGGACCAAGGGTTTGATATGTATCATGACCCTTTTCATCCCAGAGATTTATTGGAAGTGGCCGCTTTTGGAGAGGCTCAGTTACCGAGTGTTGAAGTGTTGAATGTGGCGACGCAATGGTGGAGAAAGCAACCTTCGGGTACACCAAAATTTGCATGGCTACATCTGTATGATCCTCATACTCCATGGGAACCACCAGTAGATTGGGATGGAGATCCCTATCGTGGAGAGGTTGCGAAAGTGGATCATTTGTTGGGAAACCTGCTTGATTTGACGGAAGATGCTTGGGTGATTGTGACTTCAGACCATGGAGAAGGCCTATGGGAACATGGGGAAAGGGAGCATGGTGTCTTACTCGGCAGAGGTGTGACACGCGTCCCGTTGATTGTCAGACCGCCTGGTGGAGACAGTGGAAGTGCACGACTTGCTCAGCCTTCCATTCCATCGACGGTCAATAAACCAGAAAATGTAGACGCACTGCTTGATCTGAGACCAATCACCGGAGATATTAAGGCTGCACGCATTGTCCAAACACCAGTATCTGGGATTGATATCGCTCCAACAATTGCGGAAATGGCAGGGGTTTCTTTTGAAAGTTCTGGACAAAGCGTCAATAGTGATGGAAATAGAGGGACCGTGTACGCCGAAACGTTTTTTCCCTATTATCATTATGGTTGGCATCCTTTGAGTATGATTCAAGATTCTACACAGCGTATAGAAAAAGGACAACGCGTTGAGGCCTTTGATCCACGAACATTGACATCCTTGACGCCCACAGAAGACTTGCTGTCCACGTTGTCAAAATGGCAAGGGGACTTGTCTAAGCCGATTGAGCCAAAGGCATTGTCGGTCGAAGAAGAAGTGGCTTTACAATCATTGGGGTATCAAACAGAATTTGAGTTTCCCAGTTTGGAAACGGCTCCAGATCCAAGAGACAGCATGGCTGTTTTACAACAACTGCAGGCTTCTAATCAACTTCCCGTACCAGAGGCCATCGCTTCGTTGACTGCGTTGATAGAAGATCAACCTGATCTGTTGGATGCACATTTGTCTTTGGTCTATTTGGAAAGTGCCCAAGGAAATTTTGAAGCTGCTTTAAATCGATGTGTGGATGTTCTTCGTCAAAGTCCGAATCATTCTGTTGCCTTAAACAACGCGGTTATTTTGGCTCACAAACTGAAACGCATGGAGGTTGCAATATCCTTTGCTGATCAAATGCGAGAGGCCAACCCAAATGATGTTCGACCGTTTCGATACTTGGCTGCCATTTATGCAGAGATGGAAGCGACTCCAAAAGTAATTGATGTGACAGGATTGGGGCTGAAATTGGAGCCCAACGATCCCAATCTTAATTATCTCAAAGGATTGGCACACGCATTTTTGGCTGAAGATGTTGAGGCCATTCCCCATTTAAGGAAAGCCAAAGAAAATGGATCTAGAGCCAATGATATATCATTGTGGCTTGGGATTTCGACAGAGCGATTGGGGGATATTGACGGTGCGTTGAAGCATTACAGTCAAGCAGCAAGTGACATGCCATTGGATCCAAGAGCCAACGCCAAAGCGGGATTGATGTTGGTGGATGAAGACCGATGTTTGGAAGCATTGCCGCTTCTCATCAATGTTGCTGGAAGACTTCAACGTCCCGAACCAAGTATTCAGCGTGCTCTTCAGCAGTGCACTCCTGAAGAATAAGCGGGCAATCAGTAGCATGAGAGAAGTTGACGACAAATAGGTTGCTGTGTTCGGTGTTTTCAAGATGACTTGAAATGCATCCAGACGAATTTAAAGAATATAGTTGTTTAGAGGGCTGTGATTGTACAACAGGGACACATTTTGAGACCAGATTTGATTGGATCAATAATATGACAGGGAATCAGTTCTTGGTCGGTTGTGTGTTGTAATTTGCCACAGATATTAGAGTGCAATGTATTGTTGAGTAGATTGATGCTGAGACTGGAGTCTTTGAGCAGTGGCTCTGCAAAATCTCTAACCTTCTCTTTTTGGTACTTTAATCGTTCATAATTCTGCGCAGTGGTTTGAATCACTGGTCCACGATATCCACGCTGTTTCATGGCGATGATACTTTTGAGAACGTCGTTTTGGTCTAAAGAGCAAATTGAGTACATTGATCCACCTTCATTTTGAATTAACCAATCAAAATATACACCCAAATGATGACTTTTCAAGTCTTATAATCAAAATAGTTATAATTATTTTGATTTTGAGGTGCTTTTACTCAGTGTTTGTTCAATCATTGGAGTGAAGTGTGTCGCTATAAACGATAGTCCATCGGGGTTGAGGTGTTCGTGGTCTCCATAGAGACTGCGAAAAATATCCAACCCATTTTCTAAGACGTCTTGTTTGATGATGGGGTAAATATTGACGGTTGTACAAAGTGGTACGGTACAGACTTCGTTTGCAATATTTGCATAAATGGGCAGCGACCTCTTTCTAGACAGATCCAACAGCAGCGCCTTTTCGCGTGCTGACCAAGCCTGTGCATATTTCTTTTGGTGCTGCAAGGCTGTTCCCAATAAATAATGTCCGGTGGCATGGTGAGACTCAACTTCCAAGGCTTCTAAAAGAGTCTGTTCCATTTTGGGCCAATTTCGTTGTTGTTCAAACTGTTTGGCTTGACCGATTTTTTGTGTGTAGACTTGAATGTTGCGTTCTACCAAATCAGGAGAGTTGGCATCATAAAAAGGGGGGTATCCCAGATGGGGTGCTGTGGTAATGATGTATACGTGCGTTCCAACCTTTTCAGCTGCATCGACAATGGTTTCTAGATTTTGTTGAAATCGTTGTTGCAACGCTTGATAGACAGAATCGGTGGGTTCACCATCGTCAACGAGAGGTGTATCGGCAGCACGCCATTGTGTTTGTGTCATTTGTCCAAGTACAACAGGTTTGGTTCCTTTTAAGACAGGTGGTGCTTTTGAAAATCGTTGTCTAACGGGAATGATTTTGTCTGACAATATTCGGTATGTGCGAAGTACACGCAACTGATCTCTCACTTCTGGTACCCATGGAAGTTGTTCTCCCTGCATCCCAAAAGCCATGCCAATGCCTTCATTGTTTCCAAGGTACAAAATCAAACCAGTGGGTTTGTATTGTAGGACTTCCAATGCAATCCGTCGGACTCCACCAGAATCTTGTGCGATCATACCGGCATTTAAGACTTCAATATCCTGTCCTTTGGTTGCAAGTTGACTGCGAATCTGTCCAGAGAGAGAGAGCGTTTCAGGCAAGACAGAAACACCTTGCCCCAATCGTTCTGTTGACCAATTGACAGGAACTTTGATGTCCACACCATGTTGTCCAAGTGCTGCTGAACCACCCAATACAAAGAATCTGGGTTTGGTTGGTTCTGGTGTGAATTTCAGTTTGCGCATGGCTCCTGATGCAGGAAATCCATCTCCACGTCCGGTAGCATATTGGGGGGTCGTGACAATGTATTGACCTTGTTGTTGAAAGAAGGGGGTGTTGCTTTGGACATACTCTCCTTCCAATTTGCCATCTTTGACGACTTTTATGAGGCGAGGAGGCGCATACTGTTGCCCTTCTGCAATCCCTGCGATCCTAAGTCCCAGTTCAACAACTCCGAAGAACCCCAAGGTGAGAAGAAGTCCAAAGCCGACTTTACGTGCGATGTTTCGTGAAGTGCTCATTTACAGAATTGGTGAGTGAATTCCATAAACCCATTTTCATTGTAAAATTCACCGGTAAAGCAATTGTCCTCAATTTCTATCCACATGAATCCTCCAAACATGTCGTCTTCAAACATGGTTTGATTGCCACGCCCTTCTAGATCGGTGTGTTTTGCAGCGGCCCCAGAAACGATGAATTCAGTTCCACAGACAGGATCCAACCATTGTCTATTGTGATCGTGTCCAGCAAAGTAGACATCTACTTGGCCACAGACATTTGCATCCATAAATTCTTTGACGCCTTGTCCCAAGGGTACTTCGGTTCCCCATGTCCCTTCAAGCCAATCCAGTCCTTCATAGGAACCAGCATTGCCATGACGACCATTGGACACATAGGGGTGGTGTCCAAAGGCGATGGTCCATTCATTGGTGTTGGGGATTTCTGATTCAAACCAAGCCCATTGATCGTCTGCACCAAACCATGGCTCCCACATGAGTTCATTGGTGTCTAGACCAAAGAGTGTAATGTGCTCTATATCCACGCGATAATACTGATCGAACATGGTCCATTTGTCCGAGTAGTTGGTGTAGTCCACCTCATACTCTGTTTTGTAGAATTCACAACCGGCTCCCCAGCATCCTGCATCGTGGTTTCCAAGAACGACATAAAAAGGGAAGTCTATGTTGGCATAGGGTGCTTCAAACTTGTCGTAAAATTGTTCATCTAAGACACTTTCAACACCGATATCATAGATGTTGTCTCCGAGATAAAGGGCAAACTCACATCCATCTAAGAGATCGTCTGTTTTTGAATCGCAAAGAGTTTTCATTGCTTCGGCGACTTTGTACTGAGTTTCATTGCCTTCACCACCATCGCCTAGTGCGACAAATCGTACGATTTGAGCCGGCTCTGGTTCTTCTGTTTCGCCCGTATCGGTGTCTGTATCAGTGTCTGTATCGGTGTCTGTCTCTGTATCTACAACATCTTCGTCCGTATCATTTTCTGTATTTTGTGCCGTGTCCTCAACGATATCTTCTTCCGTGGTGGTTGTTTTATCTGTGTTGCAAGCCAATAGAATCCAAAGCATGACAGTCTCCTTTTTATTAAATTTAACACATGAAAAGAGATTGCCCATTTTTTACTGGGTTTGTGGTGTTCAGTAGACTATATTTCCACCATGTTAGAACAAATACGATTGACACAATTTTCTCATGGTGGTGGTTGAGGCTGTAAACTGGGTCCGGCGGATCTCAAAAAAGTATTACAGGGTTTACCCAGCATTCATCAAGAACAATTTTTGATGGGTTTCCACAGCAACGACGATGCTGCGGTGACCAGAATTCGTGACGATCTGGCGATCGTGCAAAGTCTAGACTTCTTTATGCCAATTGTAGATGACCCATATACATTTGGGATGATTGCTGCAGCCAATTCGATCTCCGATATTTACGCGATGGGTGCAACACCCATTAATGCCCTCAGTATTTTGGGGATCCCGGTAAAGAATGTACCTATGGAAGCCGCCAATCAAATTATGCAAGGTGGTGCTGAAATCTGTCGCCGTGCGGGGATTCCGATTTTGGGTGGTCACAGCATTGACGATACAGAGCCCAAGTTTGGGTTGTCGGTGACAGGTGTAGTACATCCAGATGATATTTGGTGCAACAATGCTGTTGAAGACGGGGACTATTTGGTGCTCACCAAGCCATTGGGGATTGGGGTGTTTGGGTCTTCCAACAAAAAAGAGCTGCTCAACAATCAGCAGTATGCAACATTTGTAGAGACCACCACCTTTTTAAATGATGTACCGATGGAAGCCGGTAGGGTTGTTGGAATTAAAGCGGCAACCGACGTTACGGGCTTTGGATTGATTGGTCACGCGTGGGAGATGGTGTCATCCGTTGGGATGTCTGTTGAACTATGGGTCGATCAATTGCCTGTCATTCGAGGTGTCCGAGAACTTTTGAAAGCCGGTGTGAAACCGGGTGCAACCAAGCGAAATATACAGTTTTTGCGTCCTCATACAACCATTGAGCGCGGTGTGACTCCTTTTGACATGGATATTGTCGGAGACCCACAAACATCAGGTGGCTTGTTGATGGCGGTGTCAGCAGATAAGTTGGATGTTCTCATTCAAGAGTTGCAATCCAGAGGTGCGTTGTCTGCTGCAGTGGTTGGCCAATGTCGCAAATCCGAAGATTCTCGTATCTACATCAAGCGTCAAAGAAGCTAGGGCACATTCACACAATCATCTGTATACAGGATTGTCTGGACAAGTGTACTATCTTTCTAAGATGGTCGACGATGTCGGGCAGATTGGCAGAAAGACGGATAGGACTTAGAAGTCGCCGTCTGCTCCCAGGACATTCACAATCTGTACTTTGACGCCTTCACCCAAGATGGCTGTTTGGCATCCAAGTCTATGCTCTTCTGCGATTTGATTCGCCGCTTTGGTTGCTGTTTCTGCACTGGAAACGGAGGTTAAGTTCTCGGAACCTTCCAAGACAATGACTTCACAGGTTCCACAACTGCTGTCCATACATCCAGTAGAAATAGGGTGGTCTGCATTGCCAGAGGCGAGAACAAGAGAATCGCCTTCTCGAGCATCGACTTGATATTCTTCGCCATCGGGCAAGACAAATGTCACACTGTATTTTGGTCTTGGCGGATTGCTAGAGGCTTTGGGACCATTGTCAAATCCCAACATCTTCTTTAACATTTTTCGAATTCCAAACGGTGTCATAGTGTGTTCTCCAATAGTGTATAGTTGGATCTAACGTTGATTGTATTTGTTGCCAATTTGAAACATCAGATATGCTCATCAACCATTCCCACTTAAACACCTATCCTGTCGATGTATTTACAACGCAGAGATCAACCCTTGTGATTGAAGGGACTGATTGACGCTTCCAGTCCAATACTCTTCACCCTCAGACTCGATTCCACTGAGCCACAACAGTCCAGCCGTACCCAGTGTACGAACCGTACTGCGAATGCTGTCATCGGATATGCTGGCACTGGTGTTTCCACAGGCACCAAAACCCAACACGCCATTTTCACAGAGATCGTCTGTGGGGGCCTCAAAGTCGCAGTGGTCTGCATCTGTGACTCTAAAGATGTGTGCAGCATTGGTTCCCTGTAGTAGAGAAATGCTGTTGTTTTGACTGTTGCAGTCTGATGGTTCTCCGATCAAACCAAGCAACGGTGCATTTACTTGTCCCGTTAATGTTGAGCCTGTACCGTTCATGTCGTCAACTGGATCCAAGGTTAGGACACCAAGTGGGTTGCTGTTTGCTGCGGCAACCAAAGAAGCCAGTCCACCAGCAGAAAAACCCATGTACAACGGCGCATCAATACCCAAATTGGAAGCCAACTCGGCCAATGCCAAACCATTTTGTTCATGATCAGCAAAATTACACATATCAACAACTAAGGCGTTCAATCCCCAACTGCCCAAGTGTCCACCCCAGTCAATCATATTGGAAGAGGATCGAAGGAATCCGTGTGCAATCAGCACAGTGGGAGCATTTGTCGCAGAGGTTTGCACCCGTGTGTAATTGAGCGGTGAATCACAAGTGGAGAGTGTTGCGGATTCAGATGTTGAAGAGGCTGTATGTGGTCCAGGCTGATCGAGATCTTCCAGTGTGGGAGAACCTGTATCTTCTGTGTTTGTATCACTTGTATCCGTGGTGTTGGTATCTGTTGTATCTGTTGTATCTTCCGTATCGGTGTCTGTTGAGTCTGTATCTTCGGCACCAGTGTCTACGGTTTCAGAACTGGTATCTTCGATTACCTGTCCGGTATCGGTTGTGCTCTCTTTTTCGCCACAAGCGGCTAAGATTGAGAGAATAGATAGGGAATAAAACATAAGAACTCCAAACATACTGGTTAATATAACATATGTTATAATACAATCTCAAACGATAGTCAACAGAAAAGACCACTGTATGCCTATTTATACAAAGATGGCGCCAAAAGACCAATGGATGATTTTCGATTCACGAGATTGACACTCAAGATAAGAGTGAGGGGACTTGTGGTCTCTTATTTGTCGTACAAAGAGGCTGGACAGTCCGATTCTGTGTTTAAACGGTAATAACCGACTTCATCTGCCCAATATTCACCTTGATATTCCCAGACCATTTCACCCGATCGGATTCGTTTTTCTCGTCGGACTTGTCGTTTGGTTTCTTCCATTTTTCCACGATCAGCAGCTTGATTCAACAATTTTGTTTCCATATCCAAGATATCGAGTTTGCTGATTTGCAAAGAGGTGATTTGATTTTGCAATTGGGCTGCTTTACTTTGGAGGTCTTCTTGGATTCGGATCCCTTCTGCCGCAATGATTGCATTCTTTCTGCTTTCCAACCGTTCGAGTAACCATTTTGACGATGCCCCATCTTTGCTTCGCAGAGTTTCCATTTCACTTTCTGCTTTGGCAATGCTTTTTAAGGCATCGGTCATCCGATCTTCTTGCAAATATCGCCTCATTAAAGGCTCAGGGATTTCCGTAGACTCATCGTTGCTTGCACGTTGTACTGCTGAAAACAAGGACTCAGGGCTTTGTTTGGAGAGTCGTGCGTATTCTTGTTGATGTGGTGTAAAGCGTACTTCGAAATCGTCTATTCCTGTGTTGGCTTCATTGAATTTACACAACATGACCATCCCGTAAATCCTGAGCAATTCACCCTCGGAGTAAGGCTCATCTTCAAAGAAGGGAGATTGCAACGTGTGAAGGAAACCCAATACACCATTCATGTCTTGCATGTGAAAGTGTGACCACGCACGCTCAAATTGCGCATCCAACCAATATGCTGAACCTCGAGGGATTTGTCCGTAATACACAGAGGCTTGAGGATAGTTTTTGGCACCAAAATAGGCACGTGCCATGTTGATCAACACAGCATCTTGAAACTTAGCGGGTTTTTCGGCATCGAGGCCTTTTTGATAGCCGATTTGTAATGGGGCAATCGCAGCATCATGTTGACCTTGTTGAGACTTTATGACCCCCAATAGATTTTGCGCTTCCGGAAAATCTGGATCCGTTGGCTGAACCATCATTAAGATTCCTTGCGCTGGACCAATGTCGCCTTTTGCAAAGGCCGATCGAGCAGCCAGATAAGACATTCTAGAACGGATTTCGGGAGATACATCTAGATTTAAATTGTTGGCAAAAATAGACTCTAAAACTTCAGTATCTCCAATCTCATCGACCAAAGCAATAGACTTTTCTGCAATAGATGGAATTCGACTCGCATCTATCTTTAAGCCAGCTTCATAAGCGAGCAATGATGAATATGAAAGATCCAACTTTTCTAAAATACCACCCAACTGCGCATAGGCATCGACATGATAGTATTCATGATCAACGTTTTCGATGAGTTCGATGAGTTTGTCAGCCGCCAGATTTTGATCGCCTGCTTCAATCGCCGCAAAAACTTCAGCAAAGACTTCCATACGTTCTTCAAGACTGTGTTGAACTTTCTTAGAGCGTCGAGCATCCGCAGGGTTGGAGGCTACACTCAATCCAAGAGCCAGCATCAATACAGCACTGTGTCGGAGGAATCGCATCATGATTATCCTTCCTTCTTACTAAAGTCTTCAACGGCACCTTTGGCATCTTCTGCCATTTTACGAAGATCAAAAGTGTACCCCACAGAGAGGGTAATATTTTGTTTCAGATAGAGGCCCTGTTTGTCTACGGTTTTGGCTCTCTGTTGCATGAGAAAATCATCTCTCAGTTGAATTCGAAGTGTTGAACCGTTCGCCAAAAATATTCGAGAACCGATACCCAATGTCACAGTTGGCGCAAGGGAGAGATCTTTGTCGGGCAAGAACGATTGCTCAACCGTGAGTCCTCCACCACCGATCCCATACACATCATAGTGAAAGATGTTTTGTCCATTCATGGCCATTTTGGCATAGATGGGTGCCCATTGAACATCGCCAATCACAGAGGTGAGGTACCGGTAGACATCTGGTTCAATACCGTATGCAGGCCCTTCTAGTTGTTTGTAATTGGCGTTCTTAAATCCATAACCTGCACCGATTGCAAGTTCCCATGCCATCGTTTCAGACATGTAACTGGCGTATGTGACGTCAATTTTGGGTGTGACAGAAAATGCATCGAATGGCATTATTCCACCATGTACAGCAATCTCTCTAAGATTTTCTTTGTCGTAGAGTTGTTTTTGGACCACTTTGAAGTCTTTGTTTTGCAAGGCACCAACGTCGATGGTTTCTTGTGCTTCAGCAGTTTGCATCCACAACAAGGATGCACAGATGGGAAGGATTACGGTTCGCACGATGGACTCCTTAAAATCACAAAATCAATTTTTGATCTAAAATACGGTATTCAGGTAAATGGTGAAAAACGGTTCAAGTTACTCAACGGTAAAGGGCAACTCACGAGGCTTGCCAGAAAGAGGACGATAGTAGATACGTACATCTGAGTTGTAGTCTGGAATGCAACACCCTTCGTCTAATTTGTCTGGGTTGAGAATTGGATCGCCCCAAAAACTAACGGCATTGTCTGCAGATTCATAGGACCAACCTTGTCCATACTCCAATGGTATCCCAGCCGCTGTTTCATCTAAGATGAGCGAAGGGTCGATTGTTTCGCCGTTTACATAAACTTGAATGGTCGTCACATCTGGAATGGTCGCCAATTGAAAACTGGTGTCCAGATTGTTCAATAGATCGCCGAGTTTGTTTAAGTGTACCGAAAAATCAGACAACGCACACTCTCCATCAATTTCTTCTTCAAGATATCGATAAAAGCCTTTGGTTTGTCCAGAGATGTCCAAGAGTCTTTTTGCTGCCCAGTCGGTTGCGCCACCATTGTTGC
>Ga0206130_10007967_pt1 | contig 11540 bp, 9 predicted proteins | sample Helgoland_Spring_9_FD_148637 | JGI IMG/M metagenome (GOLD analysis project Ga0206130, IMG submission 148637) | Pelagic subsurface seawater microbial communities from Kabeltonne, Helgoland, North Sea - Helgoland_Spring_Bloom_20160512_1 | ecosystem: Environmental > Aquatic > Marine > Epipelagic ...
TGAAAATGGTGTAGCAACGCAAGACATGTTGGCTGATGTTGAGATAACACCTTCAATGCGTGCTACCGAAAAGTATTTTTGGACCGTTATTGCGCTAATAGGATTGCAGATATTTCTTGGAATCGTCACGGCTCACTACGCTGTAGAAGGCCAAGATTTTTATGGATTTCCTTTGGCTGAATACCTGCCTTATGCCGTATCCAGAACATGGCACACCCAGCTCGCTGTGTTGTGGATTGCAACAGCCTGGTTGGCTACGGGGTTGTATTTTGCGCCGATGATTTCAGGCAAAGAGCCACGTTTTCAACGATTCGGAGTTAACTTTCTGTTTATCTGCCTCTTGATCATTGTGGTCGGATCTATGACCGGTGAGTGGTTAGGTATCAAACAGTGGTTCACGTCGTTGACCTATAGTTTTTGGTTTGGCCACCAAGGTTATGAATACATTGACCTTGGACGTTTTTGGCAGATATTCCTGTTTATCGGGTTACTGTTATGGCTAACGTTAATGGTTCGGGCTCTATGGCCAGCATTGCGTACGGGCAATAATAAGTCCTTGATGTTTCTTCTTGTTGTCGCATCAACAGCCATTGGCTTGTTGTACGGCGCAGGTTTAATGTATGGGCAAGAAACGCACATCAGTGTTATGGAGTACTGGCGCTGGTGGGTTGTGCATCTTTGGGTAGAGGGCGTTTTCGAAGTGTTCGCAACCACCATTATCGCAGTATTGTTTGTGCGCTTAGGATTGTTGCGCTACAGCACGGCGGTGATTTCGGTCTTGTTCGCGACGATTATTTTCCTCAACGCTGGCGTGCTGGGCACATTCCATCACTTGTATTTCAGTGGTACACCAATCGCTATTTTGGCGATCGGCGGTGTGATGTCAGCCTTTGAAGTAGTGCCCTTAGTTGTGATTGGATTTGAGGCATACAATCACGCTAAGATTGAGTCGAAAGCGCCATGGCTGGAATATTATAAGTGGCCACTCATGTTTTTCTCGGCGGTCCTATTTTGGAATTTCATTGGTGCTGGCTTACTTGGGTTCTTGATTAACCCACCGCTTGCTCTGTATTACATGCAAGGTCTGAATACGACCGCATCGCACGGACATGCTGCATTGTTTGGCGTGTATGGAATGCTAGGTATTGGCTTAATGCTGTTTTGTCTGCGAGGCCTCACTGCGCACAAAGTGTGGGACGAAAAATGGCTGAAGTGGTCGTTCTGGAGCTTTAATATTGGCTTGGCGATGATGGTGTTTATGTCATTAGTGCCAGCCGGTATCTGGCAAACGATTAATGCCTACAAACATGGGTATTGGTACGCGCGTTCAGCCGACTTTATTCACAGTAATGTGATGGAGTCTTTGGTCTGGGCTCGGGTTCCAGGCGACACTGTATTCGCGTTTGGCGCATTTGCCTTAGTTATGTTTCTAATCAAGTTAATGCGTACTAAAAACACTCTCTGAAACAGAGTAATAGGTAACCCTCAACTTGGTTTATCTACTATCTAGGTCTACCTACCATTTAGGCCTACTTAGTAAGCGGTATCTCGCTATCGTTTGGAGCTTAGCTTCCTGAGTTACGCTTCACTCGCATAGCGGCGGTATTTGCTTATATCCCGTATCAATATTTTTCGGCCGTTGATTCCTAGAATCTCATCTATTGTGAGCTTGTGTAATATTCTTGAAAATGTCTCTGGCGTGATCGAGAGCCTAGAGGCTAGATTTTTTTTAGACGTATCTAAAACGAGGTTGGCTTGGTTGCTACCGTCTTCTGTTATCTGTGAGCTCAGGTAATTGAGTACTCTGCAGGTTGAATTCTGAGTTGACAGTGTTTCTATTTCGTTAACATGACGATGCAATCTCACGCTCAGCATCGACAGCATATTTAGGCAGAGGTCTGGTGATTCGCGTAGAAAACTAATGAGGAGCTTTGCGTCGAAACCAATCACCTCACTGGGCTGTAGAGCAATGGCGTTGACCGGAAACTGGTGTTTTTCCATAAACATAACGGCCTCTGCAAAAAGCTCGTAAGGACGCACTATCATCAATACTTTCTCGATGCCTTGAGGCGAATCCATTGACAGCTTGATAGCACCTTCGGTCAACACATAGAACGATGACGCATCGTCGCCCCTACGAAACAATGGCTGAGATTTATCCAGTGAGGAAGGTCTGGTTTTCGCCGTTAACGCATCAAATTGCTCGTCAGAAAGGGCTGCAAAAAGATGTAGGCTTCGAATACGCTCTAGTTTCTCGTTCATTATTGTTTTTATTGTGAAAGAAATCGGTGTTAGTACGCCGTAAGAACCAGGGTGTTAATGCAAAAAAGAGCAAACATTCTGATTGACGAAGGCCACCATCTTACATTCAGCGTATGCAAACCTCCATGCTCTCTGAGGGTATACAACAAGGTAAAGTCGCTTATTCAGGTGGGTCAACTCGCGAGGCAATACTGGTGTTAGTACTAAACCAGCCAGCAATTGAATAGCGGTCTCTATTTGTGCGCAATACTTCATGTGGATACTCTGAACTTAAGAACACAACGACTGTAGCGTAACTAGGCATTACTTTTAGGCCTTTCTTGTCGTCATCACCATTGTAGATAACCAGTTCGCCGCCATCCGTTGGCAACCAATTAGTATTTAGGTAAACGACTATCGATACAGTCCGGCCGACTTTGCCACGAAACGCATCATAATGACGCTTGTAAAAGTCGCCTGGCTGGTAATGTGCGTAATGACTCTCAAATGAGAACAAACCTAAGAATAAGCTTCGATTTAGATGAACCTGCAAGCGTTCAGCCCAACTCAACCATTGGATGCTTGCGTCGGAGTCGCCCGTTATCCACTTTAGCTTTTGGCTGCGGACAAAGTTATTTTGCATTGTGTTTTGAGCTGGACCTATCGCTGCCGTCTGAAATGACGAATCTGATATTGAAACGACTCGCTCGTTTAATAAGTCAGCGAGAGAATGCGGTAAAGAGTTCACTCTGACGCTATATCCCTTACCTAAAAGATCATTTCCTATTAGGCTGAAAGCAGCATCTTCGGCGGCTTTCGCTATCTCGGCATCTAGGTCAATAATTGCTTCCATAAGGCAAGGGTGTAGTTTTTTAGTGGTTAGTCGACAGACTCGACAGCGTCGGTTTAAGCCTCAAGTCTGCTAGAAGCTCGCGTTTAGGTTCTATTTTTTACTCGAACTGAATAAGCTGTAAGAACTACAAGCATAACAACTAACCCGCTTAATACGAGAACCAGCAAGCGCATACCCTGTACATCTCTGAAACCATTAATGAACACTTGAACAATCTGTACGTATTCAGCCGAAACGGGTAACACGCCATTTTTTTGGACGTAGTCATCGTAAAGACCAAGCATCGACTCAAAACGCTCGGGCATGTCTTCTGCCAAATTAACCGTCTCGCCCGGATCAAGAGCAATATTAAAAAGTTGCCATTGATCACCGCCCATAGGCCCACGATTTTTCATGATCTTGTAATCATCTTGGAAAAGGGCGGCATTGCCACCGATTTCATACGCAACTGTGTCGGATTCGTTATACACACGTTCCGCATTGCCATTGAGTAACGGGATCAGGCTCTTACCAATAATGGGTTCTATCGTCCGGCCACCGTAGCGTGATTCAGGTCTCGTAATATTGCTGAGTTCCAATATTGTGGGCGTAATATCGGTGACAAAGGTAAATGCTCTAGAGTGCGCGTTGTTTGCAGCTATTGGGTCTCCTGCAATTATTAGTGGCACTCGCAAGCCGCCTTCACCGGAATAGAATTTGTAGAAGGAAAGGGGCGATGCGGCAGCACTTGCAAAACTTGGACCTATGGCGTTAAAACTACCTTTTAGCCCCAGATTATCCAAATCTAGGCTGTACCCCATATACCATTGAAGGAGTCTATTTCTCAAATTCAGTTGGTCATTCCAACCGTTGTATTCTGCACCATTGTCGGAAGTGAAAATGAATACTGTGTTGTCATATTGGCCCGACTGTTTGAGGTGTTCGACCAAGCGACCAATATGATGATCCATCGCCTCGACCATGCCGGCGTAGACGGCCATACGCTTGGATTGATACCGCTTTTCTTCTTCATCTAAAGACTGCCAATCTGCGGTAGATTGCATTTTTACCATTTGGCTGTCGGCAGGCACATGCCCCAAAGCAACTGCTTTGCTCTGACGTTGTTTTCGCAAAGCGTCCCAGCCATCGCTGTAGGTATCCAAGTATTTATCGGTAAAATGTTTTGGAGATTGAACTGGAATGTGTACCGCCTGAAAGGGGATGTACGCGAAAAATGGCTGTTTGTCTTGTTTTTCTTCAATAAACTCGATGGTTTTGTCTACCAAAAGCTCAGAAGAGTAAAAGTCATCGGGTAGGGTGGTTTCTTTACCATCAGCAAACCAATTAGCCTTCTTGTATATCGGTAGATAAGGCCTCTGCTCCCAATTGTCTGCACCCGTATCGGCCATAGTAATTGTACGTTTGAACCCACGGCTACTCGGCAATTGATCAGGCTCCATGCCAAGATGCCATTTTCCAGCCATAACCGTGTGATAGCCTTGATCCTCAAGAAGCGTCGCAACTGTCACCACGTTTTTACTCAATACGCCTTGGTAATTTGTCTGCGTGATCTGCTCAGGTGGTATCGCTTCGGGAATATTAGGTACTCCAGCGCGGTGACTATCGACCCCCGTTAACAACATCGAGCGCGAAGGGGCGCAACTTGCCGCCGTGTGGTAATTACTAAAGCGAATGCCATTTTCGGCAAGGGCAGACAGATTCGGCGTGTTTATCTCACTGCCAAAAGGTCCTATATCTGAGTAGCCTAGGTCATCTGCCAAAATTAGAACGATGTTAGGTCGTGATGGCTCAGAGACTGGTGCATTAATTTGAGCTGAAGCAGTCCCAAACATTGCGAAGCTCATCAGCATTAATACAGCCAATTTAATCATCGTCATGTAATTTCTCTAGTCGTTCTTAATGCGCGCTGCTGCAATGATCAGCAGGGTAGAAACAATGATTTCTACTGCCAATTCTTGGTAAGCAAAAGCGGCACCATGAACCAGCCAGGCTATTAACCTAAAGCTGGCCACCATTAGCAGCATCATGGCAGGAGCATAAAACCAGATGGGTTGACGACTGACCAGAGCCAACAGCATCATTACCCCCATGCTCAAGAAGAGGGCGCCAACATCACCGATTTGCGAGCTTAAACCTAAACCACTCAACAAAGACATGCCGAGCATGTCAGCTGCACCACTAGGGTCAACAGCCCAACGAACGCCAATAAAGATGAAAAATAGGGCGGGGATGCCGATAGCAACCTTAAATAGAGTATTCATAGCATTACCTAGAATGAAAAAATGACTGTTGTGCTCGTTACTGTGGAACTTGACAGGTAAGCCGACACAGAAAAAAACATTCTGATGCAAGTGGGCATAAGTGTCCAATATTGTTTGGATTAGTGTTAAGAAAATGTTCGGAATTGAAATGTTTAACATTTCTACATTTAGTCTACTTTCGCCTTACTCTAAATTTTGGGTAAGTTTCTTGAAGGGAGTTAGAGGCCAAGAGCTAACCTGATTTGAAACCATTAAGAGCTAAAACTAATGAAAAATATCCTATCCAGTATTCTTTCGTTGCTGCTTAAGGCCGCATCTATCGCATCGCTCCTAATAGCGTGCTAGCAAAAGCCGATACGGCCACTATCTTCAACCCTGGTGAAATGGCCGAAGGAGCTCCAGCTGAGCTTCAACATTGGGGCAAAATGGCTGGTCGTTGGTCAACCACTGAAGAAGGTCTAAAGCCCGATGGATTGGGATGGCAAGCAAGTACAGGCGCCGACTGGGATTTCTTTTGGGCGTTTGATGGTTGGGGTATTCAAGATAATTACACCTCCCCACCCGTATCAGAACCACTTGAGGACGAAAGTAGCCGTCAACGCGGAATTAACTTAAGAATATATAATCCACTAGAGAAAAAGTGGGTTTTGACATGGCTAACTACTGCATCCAAAAAGCCTATGAATCTTACAGCTGTCTCAAACGACGCAGAAATAGTTATGTTGCGGGACGACAAAGACCCGAAAGGAAACTACAGCCTGATCAAGTTTTTTGATATTACCGACAATACATTCGAGTGGAAGCTCGAGTGGTCTGCTGATAGGGAGTCTTGGCGCGAAGTGTATCGAATTCACGGCACTCGAAAACCCAAATGAGACAACTGTATCGGTAGTGTTCGCGAGTGTTATTGTGTGGGTCACCTTGGTTGTGACCCACTACTAAAGCTGATTCGTTGCTATAAGGCTTAGCCTGTCCCGCGAGTTTGGGTTTTAAAAGGCTTCGCATTTTTTTCGATATGCTCGTAAATCATGCCTGCGATATCCTTTTTGGTCGCAACTTCAATACCTTCTAAGCCGGGGCTTGAATTGACTTCCATAACAACTGGACCATGGTTAGATTGCAGTATATCCACTCCGCACAGACCTAGTCCCATAGCCTTTGCCGCGGCAACAGCGGTCGCTCTTTCTTCCGGACTTAGCTTGATGAGTTTGGCTGAGCCGCCTCGGTGCAGATTTGATCTAAACTCACCCTCAGCACCTTGTCGTCTCATCGCTGCAACTACGCGGTTACCAACCACAAAGCAACGAATGTCAACGCCACTGGCTTCCTTAATAAATTCTTGGACAAGGATGTTGGCTTTTAGCCCCATAAACGCCTCGATAACGGCTTCGGCTGTCTTATTGTTTTCGGCCAATACCACGCCAATACCTTGAGTACCCTCAATGAGCTTAATAACTAACGGCGCGCCGCCGACAGTCTTGATTAAATCCTTGGTGTTGGATGCTTTGTTTGCAAAGCCAGTCCGAGGAAGGCCGATACCTTTACGTGATAGTAATTGCAAAGATCGAAGTTTGTCGCGAGACCGGCTGATAGCCACAGATTCGTTGACTGAAAAAGTCCCCATCATTTCAAATTGTCTTACAACGGCCGTTCCGTAAAAAGTAACAGACGCACCGATACGAGGAATAACAGCATCGTATTTTGGTAGCTCCTCGCCTTTGTATCGGACTACAGGTCTACTCTTAGTGATGTCCATGTAACACTGCAAGGTATCAATAATGTCTACCTCATGGCCACGAGCTCTACCCACTTCTAGTAAACGCTTAGTTGAATAAAGTTTTTTGTTTCTGGATAAAATCGCGATACGCATGCTGGTATTCCTAATAAGGCGAAATGTTGAATAGACCTAATCTAAAAGTCAATATTGATAATACTTTCAAGCAATACGCTTGATGGACACTACAGAGCAGCCATATAGATATCAATGAAAAAGTAAAAGCTAGTTACGGCACTGAATGCGGACGCGCAAGTGAGGGGCTTTTAATGGCCTGAATGCCGAGAGCAAGATGTTTGCCAACGGCGGTGTCTCAATGGCCTAAATTATGGCATACATATTGGCTGTGAACACAATGTTCTATCGGTGAATATAAATGTTGGATTATGGTTATAACAGTACCTCACATTTATGGCCGCAATCTATGGGATGAACTTCCAGAACATGCCAGAGCTTTCAAGCCAGAACGGTTATTTTGCATTGGTGGGCTCATGTTAGTGATTGCGGTCTTGCAGATTGTTTATTTTTGTCGTAAACGATGGCTATAAAGAAAGTTGGTCGATAGCTGATAGAGGTGTTTGCCGATGCAAGCTTTTGGTCTGGATACTGGCCTCAAGCTCAGTGCTGATTTAATCCTACACTTGCATCCGGGATACTCTGAATCAGGTAGACGCCAGGTTGGTTGCCGCTGCCTCCGCGGAGCGGCCATCGTCTCTAGTTTTCGTAGCAGCTTGGCTTGACGAGCTGCGTGGTGTGTGTCAATCACTATGGTTTGAACAGCTTAGATTCGCGTGCGACAAGCTATGCACAAAGATCGGGTAATATGCGGGGTGTATTTGTAGGGTTTTGCGACTTAGAATAGGCCATTGAATTAACAATAGAGAATTAGACAAATGCCCAATAAAAACGATCATATAACTCGACGTGATTTTCTAAACGGTACCCAGATCGCAATAGGTTCAGCGCTTATAAGTCCTTGGGCTTCGGTGTTTGGTACAGAGCAACCAAAGCTCTCCCATTCGAGCTCCACTGTTCCTAAATTCTCCTTAGACGCCGATTATTACCCGCCGGCTAAGACTGGCTTAAGGGGCAGTCATGTAGGTTCTTGGGAAACCATGCACGCAAGAGTCATGGGTCAAGAATGGGGCGTGGATGAGACCAGCGAACACTATGATTTAGTTGTTATTGGCGCGGGTTTAAGTGGTCTCTCTGCTGCCTATTTTTATCGGCAGCAACACCCTGATGCTCGAATCTTAATCTTAGACAATCATGATGATTTTGGTGGTCACGCGAAGCGCAATGAATTTGAGCATGAAGGCGAAACTCGCATAGGATATGGCGGTACAGAAGCCATCGATACTCCGTCATCGTATTCTCCTCAAGCATCTCAATTGCTAAAAGATATTGGTATCGATGTTCAAAAATTTTATACCAACTTCGACCAAGAACTCTATCCATCACTTAAGTTGGCGAAAGGCATATTGTTTGGCGCTGAGTCATTCGGTAAAGATACATTAGTGAGGGGCTATGGACAAAAAGAGTGGGCAGAGTTCGCGGAACAAACGCCTATGAGCGACAAAGCCAAAAAAGACTTTGTGCGCGTACAGACCGAACAAGTGGACTATCTGCCAGGGATGAGTCAACAAGAAAAAAACGCATTGCTTGAAAAAACCAGTTACGAGGACTTCCTACGTAATTATGCAAAAGTCGACGAAGAAGTCATCGCTATCTACAAACGCTGGGGGATGAGCTTTTGGTGTGTTGGAATTGATGAGATTCCTACCACGTTAATTCTAGATTACGATGGTGGAATGCCTGGAGTGGAGCACACGTTGCCACGAACCGGTTATAGAGGCGATGAGCCTTATATATTCCACTTTCCAGACGGAAATGCATCAATTGCTCGATTACTGGTCCGAGCGCTTATTCCTGCCGCTGTACCCGGCAGCACCATGGAAGACGTTGTAACCACGCGAGTTAACTATGCTAAATTGGACAAAAAGGCGCAATCAATAAATATTCGTTTAAACAGCACTGCCGTTGCCGCAAAGAACACCACTGAAGGAGTAGAAGTTACTTATGTACGCGATGGAAAGGCGTATAAAGTGAGCGCAAAGAAAACCGTATTGGCATGCTACAACGCGGCGATTCCTTATCTATGTCCAGAAATGTCTGATTCGCAAAAAGAGGCGTTGGCGTATAACGTTAAGATACCGCTGGTTTACACCAAAGTTCTAGTGCCCAATTGGCAGGCGTTTACTGATCTCGGCATGGATTTCGTTTATTACACAGATGGTTTTTATAAGCAGGTTGAACTCGCATACCCAGTTTCGGTTGGCGAATACAAACATGCTAAAAAGCCAACTGACCCCATGGTTCTGCACATGTGCCATGTGCCCTGGGTACCCGACGTACAGGGACCAGAGCAATGGAGAGAGGGTAGACGGAGGATACTTTCAACCTCATTCGAAACCTTTGAGCAGCAGGTCTATACGCAATTAAACCAAGCTCTCTCGAGTACCGGCTTCAAGGCCGAGAGAGATGTCAGTGCGATAACGGTTAATCGTTGGCCACATGGATACGCATATAGTCCGGATCTATTGTGGGAGCCTGATCGAGAAAATGAGAGCGATCTGCCGTGGGTTATAGGCCGACAAGCGTTTGGTAATATTCATATCGCCAATTCGGATGCAGCGGCTGGTGCAAACACTAACGCAGCGATCACTCAAGCTTATCGAGCAATTAGTGAGATTGGTTGACTGCGTTGCAGCAATGCCGCGATAATCACCGACTCAAATAGAAAACCAGCTCGAGCGGTAATTTAATGAAAAGAAGAGTTCTTACCATTGTTGTGCCTGTATTGCTTGTTCTTGCGTCTGGGTATTGGGCCAAGGCCAGATTAGAAGCGGCAGGCCAAGCCTACATTTACGCATACCCATTGCTTTTAATGGAAGCGACCAAGAATAAAATGCTCAGTGATTACTCTGCGCAGGTTAACCAATTTATACATGTTCAGTATTTCCCTGATCACACTTATCGCAACGTTGTTCGGCCAAACAACGATACGTTTTACAGCACAGCTTGGCTAGATCTGAGCAATGAACCAATTGTTCTAAGCGTACCTGATTCTGATGGACGCTATTACTTAATGCCGTTTATGGATGCCTCTACTAACGTCTTCGCTAGTGTTGGTAAGCTCGCAACGGGCACGCAAGAAGGGCACTACGTTATCTCGGGACCAGATTGGTTAGGCTCAGACCTATCGGGCTTACTACCATCGTCCGTAAAGCACATTGTTGCTCCCACTAATACGGTTTTTCTGATCGGGCGAATCCAAGCGAATGATGCCCAAGATGTAGATGCCGCAATTGAATTGCAGGAAAAGTTTAGTCTGTCTTCGCTATCAGGTTTTCTTAAAAGTGAAAGCAAAGAATCGGTGATTATAGATGAGGTGCAAGAGGTAACCGGGATTTATCCTAGTTTAGAAATTGAAAGTCTGTCGGCGAATGATTTTCTTCAACGCTTTGAAACGTTGCTCAAAAAGACGCACTTACCAAGTCGAGACAACGACGCACTGACTAATTTTGCGTCGCTTGGCATTAGCCTAGAGAAGGGCTTTGATTATAGAAAGCTTAACTCTCTTGATCTATGGCTTGTTGAAAAGGGTTTTACGATTGCCTATAAAAGATTAGTTGCGGCAATCAGCGAAGGTAAGCCTGCAGAAAATGGTTGGACAATTTTCAGAGAAGGGTTGGGACGTTATGGCACGAACTACGGACTAAGAGCGGGTATATCTAAAATCGGTTTGGGTGCATTACCGCCTGAAGAAGCAATCTATGCCAACAGTGAAAACGACGATGAGGGTAGGGCGCTCGATAGTGAAGGAAGACTGCTCAATGGAGCGCATTCCTACACACTACATTTCGAAGCGGATAAGTTACCACCTGCCGATGCGTTTTGGTCTTTAGCGATGTATGACGGGGACGGATACTTTATTGATAATCCTATTCAGCGTTACTCAATCGGCAGTCGCAACAACCTTAGCTTTAACGCCGATGGTTCGTTGACGCTATTGGTCCAGAGAGCGCAGCCGAATTTGGGTGTTCAGAATTGGTTGCCTAGTCCAGAGGGTGAGTTTTCTCTTACTTTGAGGCTTTACCTTCCCAATGAAAAATTCTCGACTGAACACTGGATTCCACCACTAATAAATCGAGTAGCTCTCTAAGCTTTGTACTCATCATGAATGCGATAAAACGGTTTTCTCAATACGCTTTTTTTCCTTTGGTCGTTATTGGAACTCCATCGGCCATTTACGTGCTCGCACAAAATGGTGTTTCTGTACCCATCGCAACGTATCTAGTGATCGTTGTGCTAGGGCTCTTGTTTTGGCTTGCAGAATGGCTAATGCCTT
>Ga0206130_10007969_pt1 | contig 11537 bp, 10 predicted proteins | sample Helgoland_Spring_9_FD_148637 | JGI IMG/M metagenome (GOLD analysis project Ga0206130, IMG submission 148637) | Pelagic subsurface seawater microbial communities from Kabeltonne, Helgoland, North Sea - Helgoland_Spring_Bloom_20160512_1 | ecosystem: Environmental > Aquatic > Marine > Epipelagic ...
TCTGACCGAGCAATCTATCGGGCGGCTGTTTATGGCAGGGGTTTTCCCGGGCATCATCCTGACGCTCTTGTTCATCGGCGCGATCTATTTCACGGTCATTCGTAATCCCGAGGCAGGTCCACGAGGAACGCGTTTTGGCCGCTCCGAGCGGCTCTCCTCACTCGTGCGCGCTTTGCCAATTCTCGCGGTTGTGCTCGCCACGATCGGGGGCATGTACACAGGGTTTTTCACCCCTGTTGAGGCTTCCTCCGTCGGTGCCTTCCTCACCTTTGTCGTCGCCCTCGCGCGGCGTTCGCTCGATTGGCAAGCCTCCAAACAGGTGATCTTGGAGACGATGAATGCTACCGCCACCGTCTTTATGATCATCATCGGTGCCTTCGTGTTCATCCCGTTTATGTCGCTCACAGAATTGCCCGCGCAATTGGTGGTTATTTTGACATCCCTGCCCATTGGAGAGATCGGCATTCTGCTGATTGTCGTGCTGATCTACATGTTCCTTGGCATGTTCTTAGAGGCGATGGCGATGCTCGTACTAACCATCCCCGTGGTCATCCCCATCGCGGTTGCACTTGAATGGGATCTGATCTGGTTCGGCATCATTGTGGTGATCGTGCTAGAGATGGGGATGATCAGTCCGCCTGTCGGGATCAACGTGTTCATCGTCAAATCCATCGCGCAAGACGTGCCTATGGCGACCATCTTCCGCGGCATCTGGCCCTTCTGGTTCGCAATGGCAGCGATGATCGGCCTGTTGATCCTGTTCCCGCAAATCGCGCTGTTCCTACCGCAAGCGATGGTGGGCGGATAGCGACGCGTTATAGGTGCTCTTCGTTAAAGTTGAGATTTCTCTTGCAACATATGCTCTATGAGTGCGCGGGTGAGCGCCTTTTGAGGACCCGAATCTGGCCAAACTGCATAGATACCTAAAACAGGCAAACTCCAGTCGGGTAAAACCTGTTGCAAAGCGCCAGAGGCAAGCTCTTCTTCAATGTCACTAATTGGTAAGGTTCGAATACCAAGACCCGCAACGATGGCAGACTTCGCGGCAGAAACGGTGTTCACTTCGATTCTTATTTTGTTGGGGGACACGGCAACGGTATCGTGTCCATTGCGCAAAACCAGCTCATTTGAAAAGCGCGTGATCGTCACGAAGTTATGTTCGAGAAGATCGTCGGGTGTCCTAATCGGGCCGTTGGATGCGAGGTATTCAGGCGAGGCCACAAGCATCAAATGAAAATCCGCAACGCGGCGGCTTTTGAGACTGCTATCTGCCAATTTGCCAAGGCGGATCGCAAGATCAAAGCCTTCTTTCACAAGATCAACGGGTAGATCGCTGCTATTCATAATGATCGCGACCCGAAGGTATTTGGCCGCGAATTTCCATATTGTTTTGCGCAACATCGAACGCTCGCCAAAGGCGGGCACGGTGATGCGCAATTTACCCACCGGCTCTGCGCTGCCCGCTCCTGCGATATGCAGTGCCTCTTCGCCTGCGCGCACCATGCGTCGCGCGGGTTCCAGCGCTTGATGGCCTTCCTGCGTGAGCGAGATCGCGCGTGTGGAGCGAAAGAACAGGGTCACCCCAAGCTTGTCCTCTAGGCGCGACAGGTGGTGACTGACAACAGAGGTAGACAGCTTCAACCGTTTCCCCGCGGCCGTCAGGCTGCCTGCATCCGCCACCGCAACAAACACGGCAAGACCTCGGTAATCATCAATCATCTTTGCATTTTTTAGAAAGCTCATTGCATCAAACAATGGATAATCGAAAAGCTGCGCATCGTCTATTTCTATCTTCAGCAGCCAAATACATCTCTTGGCTAGCTGGTTCGCAGACCGGACCTACACATTATCGACCTCCTCGAAAGGGACTCTGAAAATGACTTTCAAGACACTCACAGCCGCCGCCGCTCTCGCAACTTTCGCAACGGGCGCATTGGCTGACAACTCAGATACGGTACAGGTCTTTTACGATCTACTCAGCAACCCCGGCTCAAAAGAACAGGCCGCAGCCTTCCAAGATGTCACATCCGAGGATTGGGTCAGCATCGGCGACTATTCCGGCAAATCGAAATCGCGCGATGCGTTTTTGGGACAGATGGGCGGCTTCGCCAAACTGATGCCCGATCTCAAATGGAATGTTGAAGCGATGCACGAAGCTGGTGATGTTGTCACCGTGCGCAGCCGCGCTACAGGAACCCCTGTCGCGCCTTTCTTTGGCGTTGATGGCGAGGGGCGCAGCTTTGATATCCTGACCATCGACATCCACGAATTGGAAGGCGGCAAGATCGTGCGCACCTATCACGTCGAAGATTGGGCAGGTGGCTTGCAGCAGCTTTCTGGCAAGTAAATTTCGCCCAAAATGAGGTGCGTCGATGCCCCTGTGTATCGACGCATTTTTCAAAAATGTGCGACGGAGATCACGACGCTGCACGTATTACCCTAAACAGTTTAGGAAACACGCAATGCCCACACTCAAAAACATCTGGGATCATCCCTACACGTTCTGGACCTTGCTCAGTATTCCCGCGATTCCGATGTTGATTGGACTGTCCTCTGGTGATCCTAAAACGATCCACCAATTGCTGCACCCAAGTGGTGAATTCGCTGCACGTTTTATGATTATCACAATGATGATCACACCTTTGGTGATGTGGCTTAAAGGCTGGCGCGGACCACGTTGGTTGATGAAACGACGCCGTTATCTGGGCGTTGCGACCTTTGGCTATGCATTGCTGCACACGCTGTTCTACTTGCTCGATCTGGGTACGCTCGCACTCTCGGGCAATGAGATATCAAAGCTCTACATTTGGACAGGCTGGCTTGCCTTCTTCATCTTTGTGCCGCTCGCAATCACCTCAAGCGACGCATGGGTGCGCAGCCTCGGACCAAGGTGGAAATCACTGCAACGCTGGGTCTATGGCGCGGCAGTGCTCACGTTGCTTCATTGGGCGGCCTTGCACGATTGGGGCGGCATTGGTTCTGCGCTCGTGCACTTCATGCCGCTCATTTTGCTTGAGAGCTACCGCGTCTGGTCAAACCTGAGCAGAAAAGCGAAACGCGCAGCAGCCTAAAAACGTGCTGAAGATCAAACCCGTTTGATCTTCAGCTTGGTCTTGAGGTCGGTCTTACAAAACGCGTGCAAGAAGCAGGTTTTCTCTGAAATATCGAGCATTTCTTGCGCGGTCTCGTCGCTCTCTGAGGTTTCCAGATAGACATGCGTTTCTATCGGATCGGCGCTGCCCGCTTTGCCAGTGCCACCGCTCGCACCCCCTAGGCTAAAGTGCGTATCTTGCACGATACGATAGTCTGGCAAATCCAGTTTCAACATGGACACAAACCGCCCAAACTGGGTCATAAAGCAGAACCCGATGCCCGCAGAAATCAGCGTATTCGCGTCTGGCGCGCGCCCATCCTCGGAACTGAGCAGCATAAACGACGTGCCATAGGGCGAGTATTGCATTTGTTGGATTTGCTTGATGCCATCCGCGCGCAACTCCGCCACCGCACCAATGTTGAGACGGCGATTTTGCTCGTCGCTGAGCGAAGAGGCGTTAGTAGCTGTTCCGCCGCTCACATCCTTTTTCGGAGTTGGCCCGACTTTGTTCATCAACCCTTCAGCGGCCTGCGCGGGTGTTGCCATGGCAAAATGATCGCCCGGATCGGGCAGGATCGCCCCGTCCAGTTCCAGCGCGTTCGCTGTTGAAAGTTCAGTGCCGTTTTTGCTGAGCTTAAAGAGGCTTTCAATCTGCCCACGCATTAGCCCGTTCAGCGGCGACGCATAGGTAGCGTTCACCAAGAACTCGTTCAAAGCAGCATCATCGAGATCGCAATCAATCTCGACTTGAAGCTCGATGTTTTCCGCGCCACCAACCATGGTACGCTTCATCATCGAGCCATTCATCGTGTAATAATTGTCCTGAATAAGCTTGAGCTTTCGGATTTCTACACCCTGTTGCTTGGCCAATGCCATGATCTCATTCATGTAGCTCGCCGCCATGCCGCAAGACAAAAACGCGAGCGGGCAACACGCCGCGTCGTGACCGTTCAAATACGGCCCTTCGTCGCTCACGAAGCGCCATGTATCGCCAGTTTTGGCGGAGCGCACCAGCGCCTCTTTCTGGAACCCGCTGAACGAGCGCACCCACGTGCGATCCGCATCGCCAATGCGGTTATCGGGAGCATGGATCCCTATTTCATCCGCGTTCGAGACCTTGAAAAAAGGAGCCTGTGCGCTGGTTCCAATGATGTCTTCGCCGAGCTTTGCCATCTCTCGTGGTCCTTCTTTTAAGTCAGTAAATTCTTGTTTGATTAATGCGTTTTTTGGCCAGCGGCATAATCCGGCGCTGAAGCGGGCGGCTTCACATCGCTCTCATCCCAGTAACCGATCAGCACGCCGAATTTGTCCTCAAGCCCGACCATTTGCTCTGCCCGCGCCTCGGACACGGTTTCGCGCTGTCGATACTGAAGCGACCAATCAGCCAAGGCGTAATGCATCTGCTGACGCGCCTCCAAGTGATCATCCGAGCGGCCCAGATCAATGAACTCATCTGGATCATTCTCCAGATCAAACAACATGGGCGCATAGCCCGGCGCATGGATGTATTTCCAACGCTCGTTCTTGATCATGTAGATGCGACAATCGAGCGGTGCGCGGCCTGTTTTCGGGCTGAACGTCTGTTGGAAATAGTCATATTCGCTGATCACGTAATCGCGCCAAGGAACATCATCGCCTTGCAACAAAGGCATCAAGGAGCGCCCATCAAGGATGTGTTTTGGCACCTCACCACCCGCGTATTCGATGAAGGTCGGTAATAGATCAATCGACTCCACAGGTGCGTTTTGCACAGTGCCACGCGTGCTATCACAAGCTGGATCGGGGTCCGCGATGATCAGCGGGACTTTCACCGCGGGATCATGGAAGAAATCCTTATCCCCCATCCAATGATCGCCAAAATACTCGCCATGATCCGACGTGAACACGATCATCGTGTCCTTCATCAGATCCTTCTGTTCCATAAACTCAAAGAGCACACCAAGCTGGTCATCAATCTGCTTGATCAACCCCATGTAGGCAGGGATCACCGTCTCGCGCGCCTCTTCTTTCGAGAAGGTGCGCCCACAAATCCGCTCTTGGAAATGCTGCGCTAAAGGATTGCTGTTCTCGCGCTCTTTTTCAGAGCTGTGCACGTCCTGCACATCCGCCGCCGAGTACATATCGTTATAAGGCGCAGGTGCGATGTAGGGCCAATGCGGCTTGATATAGCTGAGATGCAAGAGCCACGGTTGTTCGCCGTCATCCTCTTCGAGGAACTGCATTGCACGACGGGTCATGTAAGGCGTTTCAGACTCTTCATCGCTCACCCGCGCAGGGAGCTGAGCCACATCGTTGAAGAAACCTGAACGAATTTCACCATCGCGCTCAACCGAGTTCGCGGCCCAGTGCCACGGGTTTTCGTGATCGTCGTAGCCACGCTCTTTCAGGTAATTATTATACGCCACATTCGGCTTCAGAACCACGTCTGGATGGATGCCATCATCCCGTTCGTATGGCTCAAAGCCAATCTGCGAATGGTGCACCCCAATGGCGCTGCTCGGGTCGATGCCGAGGCGCTTCATCCCTTCTTGATCGGGAACCATATGGGTTTTGCCAACCAAAACCGGACGCATTCCTAAAGGCTTCAAGTGATCGCCGATGTTCTTTTCACCAACACGCAAAGGAACGAAATTAGCGGTCGCTCCGTGAGATGATGGATAGCGCCCTGTGTAAGTGCTCATGCGGCTGGGGCCACAAATCGGGGATTGCACATAAGCGTTAGAAAAACGCACGCCGCGCTCTGCTAAGCTGTCGATATTTGTCGTGTGCAAGGTCTTGTGACCCGCACACGACAAATAGTCATAGCGCAACTGATCGCACATGATGAAGAGGATGTTTTTGCGCTTTGACTGTGTGTTTGACATGGGATTTACAGGTTTATCTTGCCGCCATCGACGTTGATCGTCTGGCCGGTGATGAAGTCGCTGTCGGATGAGCATAAGAACACGAGCGTTCCAAGCAGATCTTCGGGCACCATTTCGCGTTTGATCGAACGGGAATCGACGGTGGGTGCGCGCGCGCGGTCCCATTTGTCATTGTCGCGGATCGAGCTGCTTTCCGTCAGCCCAACAGCAATCGCGTTGATCTGAATGTTCTTGTCGCCGAGCTCGCGCGCATGACCACGAGTTAGACCGATCACGGCCGCTTTGGAAGCGGTGTAATGCGACAGGCCGGGAGGGCCATAATAGAACGTGCCAGAGGCGATATTGACGATTTTGCCTCCACCGGCGCGCACCAATGCAGGCAGCGATGCTTTGGTCGATTGGTGGATAGAACGCGCGTTGATCGTCATGACCTTGTCAAACTCGTCATTGTCGATCTGGAAGAACGGTTTCAGTTCCAGATTAGCAAACAGGCCTGCATTGTTTACAACGATGTTGAGCGCGCCAAAGTCGCTTTCGGCCTTGGCCACCATCGCGTTCAGATCATCATCCGACGTCACATCCACAACCATGCCAACGGCTTTGCCACCGCCAGCTGCATTGATCTCAGCGACCACCTCGGCCGGGTCAAGAATATCTGTGACGATGACATTGGCACCCTCGGAGGCCAATTTTTTCGCATATTCTGCGCCGATCCCACGCGCACCACCCGTAATGGCTGCAGTTTTTCCGTCTAAACGACCCATTTATTCTCTCCCAATATTTTGTTCTTAAATCTCGATCTCAAGGATCTTCGCGACTTCAGGCCAGCTCTTGATACCATTCTCGCGCAGATCATTGGTAAGATCTTCGGGCACCCAGTCGATAAAGCAAGGTTTGAAGTGCTCGCGTGCTTCAATCGCGTTAAACCAGCGTTCCACATTTGGCAGGCGTCCACCCTCCCACATGCCGCGCATGGACATCATGGCAAGGCGATTAACGTAAGGCGTCAGCGCAATATCGGCGATGGTGAACGTATTGCCCACAAGCCAGTCATTACCCGCCAACGCTTTCTCCATTTTGAAGAGATAGCTGTCATAAAGCTTAACCTTCTCAACCGCACCGGGGGCGTCAAAGCCATGGCGAATGATGGCGTCCTTGAAGCTTTTCCAATCAGAGGTGACGGAAAATTCTGGCGTAGAAGCAAGGAACTTCTCCGTGCCTTCTTTGCCCAGTTTGCGCAGAACCGTGTGACGGTGCGAGCATAGGAACGTCATGGCACCACACGCAGGATGCAGATCTTCGTCAACAGCCTTCGTCCAATAACGCACTTGCGCGCGAAGATATGGATCTTTCGGATGCACGGAGTTTTCGGGCATGATCTGGTCGAGGTATTCGACGATAACAGTGCTGTCAGGGATTACCAGATCATCGTGCACAAGCGTTGGCACAACCGACTTCGGGTTGATCTTTTGATACTCTGGCTCGAACTGTTCGCCCGCGAGTATGTCGATATAGACACCATCCCAATCCAGACCTTTCTCAGCCATAGCAAAGCGCACTTTAGCGGCGCAAACGGACGATCCGTGGTGATAAAGTGTAAACGTCATAGCTGCACCGTGACCCATTTGAGTTCTGTCATCGCTTCCATATCCGCATCCGTGCCTTCACGACCTACGCCGCTTTCACCGTTGCCGCCAAATGGCACGTGCGCTTCATCGTGGATGGTTGGACCGTTGATGTGGCACATGCCGGCGCAGATGTTGCGCGCAAAGTGGAAGGCTTTGTCGATGTCTTTGGTGAAGATCGCGGAGGAAAGGCCGTATTCAGTGTCATTGGCTTTTTCCAAGCCTTCTTCATAGCTATCGATTGGATAAATCGATGTCACAGGGCCAAAGGTTTCCGAGCGACATAAGATCATTTCTTCCGACACATCCGTGAGCAATGTAGGCTGGCAACGATTGCCTTCCCATTCGCCACCTGCTGCGAGCGTTGCGCCTTTGGCCACGGCATCTGCGATGTGATCTTTGACGCGCTGGCGTTGGCGATCTGAAATAATCGGCGCAATCACCGTGTTGGGATCACGCAAATCCCCCATGCCCACTTTTCCACAAATCATGGTAAAGCGTTTGACGAAATCTTCGTAGATCGGCCGTTCGACGTAAAAGCGACTCGACCCAATGCAAGCTTGGCCAGCGAACATAAAGATTGAGCGCGCAGCGAGCGGCATCACCTTATCAAGATCCGCATCGGCCAAGACGACTGTTGGGCTTTTGCCACCTAGCTCCAGCGTGCTCGGTGTTTTGTTCTTGGCGCAAATTTCGTTGATGTGTTGGCCAACCACGGTGGAGCCCGTGAAGGTCACAAAACTCACATCATTATGGCTGGTCAGATCATCACCAATCTCAGCGCCCATACCTGTTACTACATTATAAGCCCCTGCTGGCACACCCGCTTCCGCGACAATCTCCGCAAAGATCAAGCTCAGGTGCGGTGCCATTTCGGAAGGAAGATGAACAACCGTGTTTCCCACCGCCAATGCATTCGCCACAAGCCGGGTCGTTTTAATCAAAGGCACGTTAAAAGGAGTAATGACTGCAACCACACCGAGCGGTTCACGGATCGACATAGAGAATGTGCCAGGGCGGTCGGACGGGATTGTCTCTCCGCGCACATTGCGGCACATGCCGGCTGCTGCGCGGATCATCGTCAGACCCTTGGTGAACTCGAACATCGCTTTGGACACTGGTGAGCCGATCTCGTCGATCAAGCAATCTACCAAATCTTTCTGACGGGTCTCCATGATCTCAGCGATGCGCAAGAGCCAGCGCTCGCGCTCTGTCGGAGTTGTTTCTTTAAACCCTGGAAACGCTTTTTTCGCTGCCGCTAAAGCGCTGAAAACATCATGCGAAGTACCTTTGGCTGCATTTGCATACAGACTGTCGTCGAGAGGGTTCAACACCTCGAATGTTCCGGCGTCACTTGCACTAAGCCATTGACCATCAATGAAATGCATTAGAGTTTTCATGCCAGTCTGACCGTCCATACGTGAGGCTCCCGCTTCTTTCAGTTCCACTAGTGGCTCGCGTGATCTATTTGCGCCCATTTAGGATCCCAAATGCCGCGCCCAGCGTATTTCCCAGACGATTCCGCGAGCTTACACACCAAATATCGCCAATAAAGGATCCCAAATCAAGCCAAAATTTCCCAAACAAACCCGTCAAACCGAACTCGCTTGACTTTGGGATCCCAAATATCGTGAATATACGCTATGGAATCTATAGATACAGAACTCGCAGCCCAAATTCGCAACGACATCATTCTTGGCACGTATGGGGAGAAAGAGCGTCTTTCCGAAGCGCGGCTCTGCGATACGCACAATGTTTCTCGGACCCCGGTTCGCCTTGCATTGCGTATGCTAGAACATGAGGGGCTTATTCGTCGTTCTGAAGGTCGCGGATATTTCGTAAACGCCCCCAAAGTTGCTGACATTTTGCAAGCTGTTCTTGTACGCGGGCACCTAGAGAGCCTCGCAGCGCGTCTCATGTCTCAATCTCCGGGACGACACAATGTAATGCCCAACTTGGAAGCCGCCATAGAAGAAATTGATCGCCTCATTGACGCCGGTAAAATGGATGACACCTCGTTGCGTGCCATGCAAAGTCAGAACGCAGTCTTTCACAAAACAATCCTTGATGGGTGCGGCAATGACTTCGTCGGCTTCACATGTAGCAGGATCAGCCACCTACCGATGCTTGAGGTCGGCGCGATGATGTTTGATCGACAAGTCCTTTCCACAGCTGACGGGATCGAACGCTCCTTGTTCCGCCTCAAAATTGGTAATTCTCAGCACAAAGTGATTTTTGAAGCGATCCAAAGCGGCGACGCCGTGCGCGCGGAAGGGGTGATGAGAGAACATTCAAACACGATGGTCGAATACATCAAAGTCTTTGAAAAACGTGACGAAGAACTGACGATCAAGGATTTAATTGGCTATTCCGGCCTTGGCGTGTCCGGACAAGACTTAGACCCCACCATAAATAAGTGAGACACGACAATGCCTGCACATCCCGATCTCGTCGCGCAGAATGCGCAATTCACCAAGCAGATCCACAAGCTCTCTGATACGGTTTACACCGCTGTCGGATACGCCGCCTCCAACGTGCATTTCCTAATTGGCGATAGTGGGATTGTCCTGATCGACACGACCGAAACCACGCAAGCCGCTGAAAATATACTTGCGGATTTTCGTGCAATTTCGACACTCCCAATTACAACGATCATCTACACGCATTCCCACCGCGATCATATTTCAGGCGCATCCGTTTTTGCCGAAGGGCGTAGTGTCGAAGTACTTGCGGCTGACAACTTCACTTCCGATCTGGTCGGCGTGGACAATAGCCGCCCAGCCCCAAACAAAGCACTCATGGCCCGCACCAAACGGCATTTTGGGATCAGCCTGCGCCCCGATGAACGTATCAACGTCGGTGTTGGCCCCGGCGATCGCCCAATGAAGGGCATGGGCGAAGGCTTTATAGAGCCAACACTTCGTGTGTCCGACACGACCCAAATTACTCGTGAAGGGTTCGATCTTGAGTTAGCAAAAGCACCCGGTGAGACGCCTGATCACATCGTCGTGTGGCTCGCGGCTCAAAAAACTCTGTTCAGCGGTGACAACTTCTATCACGCTTTCCCAAATCTCTATGCCATTCGCGGCACCGCGTATCGCGACTTTGACGCTTGGGCAGATACGATGGATCAACTCATGGCCTACGCGCCAGACGTGCTCTGCCCTGGACATACACAACCCGTTATTGGCGCTGATGCAATCCGTACAGCGCTGACATATTACCGCGATGCAATCCGCTATGTGGTTTCAGAAACGGTGAAAGGCATGAACGCAGGGCTTGATCCTGTGACGATTGCCGCGGACCTGAAGCTCCCCGCGGACTTGGCAAGCAAACCTTACCTGCAAGAATTCTATGGTCATGTCGGTTACGCTTCCCGCGCCTATTTTGCAGGAACACTAGGGTGGTTTGATGGCAACCCAACCAGTCTAGGCGAGCTGCCCCCTGCCCTTGAAGCAAAGAAGATCATTGCTTTGGCAGGAGGCGCAGCCGCAGTCCTGAAAGCCGCACAATACGCACTGGCGAATGGAGATGCACAATGGGCTTTGGAACTCGCTGATCGGCTTGTTGCAGCACATGACTTAAGCGCAGATGGTGCTCGGGTAAAAATAGATGCTTTGCGCCTGATCGCCGACGACACCGTCAATGCACCCACGCGAAACTATTATTTGCTTTGCGCGCGCGAACTCGAAGAGCAATCAGAATGAAAGAACTGAATTGAAATGAGAGAGGCCCCTTATTGGCTTCTCCGATAATCACGTCAGTTTGCCAGAAACCCTTCGCGCGGTTCACCCTTTGCGACTGATGACTTCCTTTCGGTTGTAAATAAGACGGCCAAAATGCTTGACCGTCCTGATATGAAACTTCCGGGCTTTGTCGACCATCCCTCGGATCCGCATATCTTCCTTCATTCGCTCACGTCGCGGGATAATCTTATCCCGTGTCACGAGAACC
>Ga0206130_10007975_pt1 | contig 11531 bp, 9 predicted proteins | sample Helgoland_Spring_9_FD_148637 | JGI IMG/M metagenome (GOLD analysis project Ga0206130, IMG submission 148637) | Pelagic subsurface seawater microbial communities from Kabeltonne, Helgoland, North Sea - Helgoland_Spring_Bloom_20160512_1 | ecosystem: Environmental > Aquatic > Marine > Epipelagic ...
TTGACTTCGTATTTCTATAGTGATATAAGTCGCTTTTTATTCCAGGAAGACAATCAAAGAATCAAAGACTTTTCTGCCAGTTATTACAACATTAGAGCAATAGGATTGCCACTTTCTCTATTTATTGCGGGAGTTTTTGGAGTTTTTCGAGGCTATCAAAATACTTCATGGGCAATGGTAATTAGCTTTATAGGTGGATCAGCAAATATTGTGATGGATTTAATTCTTGTAAATGGAATTGAAGGACTAGTTCCTGCTTATGGTGTTGAAGGAGCTGCAATTGCTAGTGTTATTGCACAACTAATGATGGCTATATTATGTGTTGTTTATTTGTTGAATAAAACACCGTTTAATTTAAAATTGAGCTTTACGTTAAATTCTGAATTTTCGAATATGTTTTGGATTGCAATGAATATGTTAGCGCGATCACTGGCTTTAAATATCACTTTTATATTAGCACTTAGGTATGCAAGTGGATATGGAGAAAAACAACTAGCGGCCTACACAATTGGAATAAACATTTGGTTATTTACTTCCTTCTTTATAGATGGATACTCAAACGCAGGAAACGCCTTAGCTGGAAAGTTTCTCGGAGCAAATGATAATAAAAACTTAAATCGATTGGGTTGGAAATTAATGTTTATTAATATTAAAATAGCCATAGGATTATCCATTATATATTTCGTCTCCTACCCTTTTATGTCGCAAATTTTCAATTCCGACCCAGAAGTTCAACAAATTTTCAATAGTTTCTATTGGCTAGTTATTCTTGTAAATCCAATCAATTCAATAGCCTATAGTTTTGATGGTGTTTTTAAAGGTCTCGGTGAAGCTAAGTTTTTGCGAAATATATTGATAATTGGAACCTTTATAATTTTTATTCCTGTCTTATTACTAATGGACTATCTAGAGCTTGACTTATTCTCCATATGGATTGCATTTGTGGCTTGGATGTTGTGGAGAGCAATAAGTCTTGTAGTTAAATTTTATAAACTGGTAAATGACAAATAATATGAAAAAGCAATTTTATTCTTTCGGTATAGCGATATTAGCGCTCGTGTTGTTTCAATCATGCATGCAAACAACTTATGTGAATGTCCGACATGCTGCTCAAATATCACTGCCTGCAGATTTGGATTCTGTGCTTATAATCAACAAAACAAAAGTTTTAAAGGGGAAAGGAAACCAGGTTTTAAATGTTTTGGAAGGATTGGTTACTGGAGAACCTATATTAGGCGATAAATACGGATCTAAAAGTGCTGTAAAAAACATGCAGAAACTCGTTGTAGAATCGGATCGAATGGATTTAATTCATAATGAAATTATTAATTTAAGATTAGAAGATATGTCAGGTGACACACCGATTAAATCAGATATTATCGATTCTATTTGTGAAGAATATGGAGCCGACGGTTTAATTGCTTTAGAGCTTTTTGATTCAGATAGTTATTATTCATCCAACTCTGCAGAGGTCAAAACTCAGTGGCGAGTTTACTATCCAAATGAACGTAAAATCATAGATGAATTTATTATCTACTCAGGATCTAATGATTATAGTTTTTCTTCTTTGGTTCCTGCTGCTTACAGTTCTATATCTAAAGCCGGCGCTTATGGTGCGGAATTGTATTTTAACAGAATCGTCCCTTATTTTACAAGAGGAGCAAGATATTACTATACAAAAGGTTCACACGAAATGAAAGCCGCTAAAAAAAGTGTAAAGCTGGGAAATTGGGACCAAGCGATTTATTATTGGGAAGTAGAAACTGAATCTCAAACAAATCAGAAAAACGAAGGTAAAGCCGCGTATAACCTAGCTTTAGCATATGAAATTAAAGAGGATTTTGATAAAGCACTTGAATGGATTGATGTTTCAGAAGCAGCAGGAAACATGAAAGCCTCTTCTTACGGGGTTATTCTACAAAACAGGAAAAGTGAAATGCCGTTAATCGAGAATCAATTAAAAAGAGAATAGTCTACTTACAAAAAAAGCCACTTGTTAAGTGGCTTTTTTAATTATCTACCTAAATAAACCTACATATGAATTACTTCACCATAAGCAGCTGCAGCAGCTTCCATTATGGCTTCACTCATTGTTGGGTGAGGATGAATTGTTTTGATCAATTCATGTCCTGTAGTTTCTAATTTACGAATAGCCACAATCTCTGCAATCATTTCGGTAACGTTACCTCCAATCATATGAGCTCCTAATAACTCCCCGTATTTCGCATCAAAAATCAATTTAATAAAACCATCGTTCGTTCCAGCAGCACTTGCTTTTCCTGAAGCTGAAAATGGAAATTTACCAATCTTTAATTCGAATCCAGCTTCCTTAGCAGCAGCTTCTGTCATACCAACAGAAGCAACCTCGGGAGAACAGTAAGTACATCCTGGGATATTACCGTAATCAATTACATCTGGATTCTCTCCTACGATTTTCTCAACGCAAGTAATTCCTTCTGCAGAAGCAACGTGGGCTAATGCCGGACCAGGAATAATATCTCCAATTGCATAATAACCTGGGATATTCGTTTCGTAAAAATCATTTACCAAAACCTTACCTTTATCTGTTACAATACCAACTTCTTCTAACCCTATATTTTCAATATTTGTTTCAATACCAACAGCACTGAGCACAACATCACATTCAAGAATTTCTTCTCCTTTTTTGGTTTGAACTTTAACCTTACATCCTTTCCCAGAAGTATCCACACTTTCCACAGAAGAATTCGTCATTATTTTAATTCCTTGCTTTTTAAAAGAGCGCTCTAACTGCTTAGATACCTCCTGATCTTCTACAGGAACAATATTTGGCATATACTCTACTACAGTAACTTCACAGCCCATTGTTTGGTAGAAATAAGCAAACTCAACTCCAATCGCTCCAGAACCAACAACCACCATTTTTTTTGGCATTTTTGGCAGAACCATTGCATCTCTATATCCAATTATGTTTACACCGTCTTGGGGTAAATTTGGTAAATGACGAGAACGAGCACCTGTTGCTAAAACAATGTTTTTAGCTGAATACTCAGTCGTTTTTCCTTTGTCATCCGTAACGTCAACTTTCTTACCAACCTTTACTTTACCAGTACCCATAAGAACGTCAATCTTGTTCTTCTTCATTAAAAATTGAACACCTCCACTCATTTTGTCAGCCACTCCTCTACTTCTTTTAACAATTGCTTCAAAATCAGCTTTTCCTTCTTTTACAGAAATCCCATAATCAGCAGCATGGTTAATGTATTCAAATACATTCGCACTTTTCAATAGCGCTTTTGTTGGGATACAACCCCAGTTTAAACAAATACCACCGATTGATTCTTTTTCAATTACCGCTGTCTTCAAACCTAATTGTGAAGCTCTAATTGCAGTCACATATCCTCCAGGTCCACTTCCTACTACTATTAAATCGTAATTCATATCTTATCTATTTTGAGACGACGAATTTAGTAAATAATTAACTAATACATCTATAAATACCTCTGGAATATCTGATTATAATAGAGGGATAATTATAGTTCTTTTAGTATGTAGCGTCATTTAATCGTATTTTCTAGATTTTCCTTTAAAGGAATCTTTCAAAAATACTAACTTTGAGCAAACACCATTTTTTAAATGAAATATACATTCTCTGCAAAAAATCCAGCCAATCATTTTATTTCTATTAAGGTAGAATGCACCTTATCTAAACAAGATAAATTAACTGTTCAACTTCCTGCATGGAGGCCAGGGCGTTATGAATTAGCAAACTTTGCGAAGAATGTAAAAGATTTTTTTGTATTTGATCAGGAAGGAAATCGTTTGTGTGCAACTAAGTTGAGTAAAGACGCTTGGGAAGTTGAATGCAAAGGTGCTACCTCTATTCGTATACAATATGATTATTATGCTTCAGAATTAAACGCAGGCGCAACGTGGCTAGATGAGAACCAATTATATGTAAATCCCGTTAATTGTTGTGTATATGTTTTAGGAAAAGAAAACGAACCTTGTGAAATTCAACTAGAAATCCCTAACGATTACAAAGTAGCTTCATCCATGGAGTCTTTAGAAAATAATCTTTTTAAGGTTTCAAACTTCCAAGAATTGGCTGACACACCATTTATAGCTTCTAATTCTTTACGGCACAAAAGTTATGAATCAAATGGTGTTATCTTTCATCTTTGGTTTCAAGGAGAATGTAAGCCAAACTGGAACAAGGTAATTACAGACTTTCAAAAATTTACAGATTATCAAATAGAAATTTTCAATGGCTTCCCCGTTAAGGAATATCACTTTTTAAATCAGATAACCACTTATCACAGTTATCATGGAGTGGAACATCAAAAAAGTACGGTAATTCAATTAGGACCTAGTCACAAAGTATTCAGTACATCTTATGTCGATTTTTTAGGAGTGAGTTCCCATGAGTTATATCACACCTGGAACATTAAAGCAATTAGGCCCCAAGAAATGCTCCCTTACGATTTTACAAAAGAAAATTATTCTTATTTGGGATATGTTACGGAGGGCGTTACTAGCTATATGGGAGACCGAGTACTTTACGAATGTGGCGTATTTGAAGAAAGCCAATATTTTAAAGAATTTGAGACTTACTTGACAAGGCATTTTCACAACGATGGCAGAAAACATATGAGTGTTGCTAATTCTTCTTGGGACACTTGGTTAGATGGTTATGTGCAAGGTATTCCTGGTAGAAAAACATCTATATATACGGAAGGAGCGTTAATCGCATACATTTCCGATATGCGTATTAGAAAAGCTACGAGCAATGAAGCTTCATTACACAATGTAATGCAAGAAATGTATCAGCTAACCAATGCAGATCGAGGATATACAGAAACAGATTATCGCCATTTATTAGAAAAAATATCTGGAGAATCATTTGAAGATATCTTTATCAACCTATTGCATGGGACAGCAGATTTCACTCCATATATTATTGAAGCCTTAGGATACGAAGGATGGAAGTTTGAAGCAAAACCTTCTTCTAAAGAATATGAGAACTATGGATTAAAGGGAATCGGGAAAAATGGCTCATTTGAAATTTCAAATGTTATGGAAGGTTCTACAGCGGAAAAATCAGGATTAATTCCAAGTGACGCTATTCATTCGATAAACGGAATAAGAATCAATAATGATTTATCTGAATGGTTAATTTATTTTCAAGAAGACTCTATAAGCTTGTCCATTGAAAGAGAAAAAAGGTTAAAGAAAATAGACCTACAACCTAACAATGGAAAAGGGTTTAGCAAGTTCACAGTATCCAACAAAAGCAAATAAGTGGCAAATCAAAAAATCGAAATAGCAGAAAAACTAGAAACTCCAAAGAGTCTTAAAATCCTTTGCATCATGAGCTTCATCGGCTTCGCATTGGCTATGGCCCAGGATACCTCGTTCTATCTTACTTATGGTTCGATTCAAGACGTAGTTGAATCAGCTGACCAATCAACTTGGGAATTATTGGAAACTAAATTTGATCTATTGCAAGAGAAAGGAATCAGCATCTATGAAGCTGATGAAAAAACAATAAAAGAAGACTTATCCATGCGGATTTCACTCATGTATATCTATAGGTCCATATTAGACGTATTAGCATTGTTAGGTGTCTCAATGATGTTTATTCGATTAAAACTAGGCTTTGTTATCTATGCAATTTTTCAGGCTGCCTATGCTGCAATTCCTTTTGTAATGTTCGGTGTAGGTGGAGCGATTATTGTTGGCAATGCTAGTATTGCTATCACCCTGGTTTACATTGCTCTGTTTCTAACTCAAAAAAGACATTTAATAAGATGATTGGGGGAGGTAATAATATCCAACGTATAAAAATTGAAGAAGAAAAAATTGCAGAGAAAAAAAAAGCTGAACCGATTAGTATTGTGGCTAGAAACCTGCGCATACTCAAACGCATAATTCTTGGAAAAAACAAACCTCCACATTTTCTTCGTTTACTTTGTTGGTTATACCTTGGCTGGAGTTTATTGATGGTTTTATACTATGGAGCTGTAGCTCTTTTAATAAGATCCTCTGCTATTCAAGATTTAGCACTTGAAGCCATTGGTGCAAAATACTTCTTTGTTTATGGTTGTTTACATGCATTGGCTTTTATCGGTGTAATATTTATGTGGCGCTTAAAAAAAATCGGCTTTTATCTATTTTCAGCACCTACTTTTGTTATGCCTTTTTTACATCTACTAATGTCATGGAGTTGGAAAGAAGGTTTATCGGAGAAATCAAATAAAATTGAACTCATAATATTCTTATTTTCCATTATTTCGATTGGGTTATTTGCTGTTAATTGGAAATCTTTAAACCTCATTAAAAGGAAAGAACATTTACATGAAGAATAGAATTATATTTCAACAAAAGGACCAAAAAAGACATTTTATACAATTTATATTCATTTTTTTGCTAAATAAACAAATATTTTGCAAAATTTAGCGTAATATTAAATATGAGTAATTCTATCAAGCATACACCAACGCCTAAAAAGGGTATTGCCGGTAGAATATTTTACTTTTTTCCTTTCCAACTCGTTTTCCTACACATTAAAAGAAACCAATTACTCTTATTATTTTGGTTAATATTATATTTATTGATGACCGGTGTAATAGGGAAAAGTTATGGAATCCCTTACCTTTTTCTCGCACCAGAATATTTAGGCCAGGTTAATTTTTTATCTTTTGCTATTCTCGGTTTCTCGATTGGAGGATTTATTATGGCTTTCAACATTTATAGCTACATAATATATGCTTCGGAATTTCAATTTCTAGCTACACTTTCAAGACCCTTTATTAAGTTCTGCTACAACAATCATATAATTCCTTTCATTTTTGTCATTACACTTTTCTTTAAAGCCTATGCTTTTCAAGTAGATGAAGAACTAATGTCCTATGCAATGGCGCTATGGAACCTTTTTGGCTTGGGACTTGGCATCCTCTTATTTCTCATTATTTCTACTTTGTATTTTGTAAGGTTCGATAAAAATGTACATGAAATCAGTGGTAAAGATGCTTCTTATTTCGAAAAACTATTAGCTTCTGGAAAAGAGGCCACGCTTATCAAAAAAATTAAGTGGTATCAACGAATAGGAAGAAAACAAAAATGGCGCGTAGATACCTATATGGGAAGTTTGACTAAAATAAAAATGGCGCGTAGAAGCGACCATTATGATAAGGAATTACTTAAAAAGGTATTTAAACAAAATCATATTAATGCTTCTTTTTTTGAAATTGTACTAATTGCTTCTTTTATCATTTTGGGATTATTCAGAGATATCGAATGGGTTATTATACCAGCTGGGGCAAGCATCTTCTTAATATTCACCATATTCTTGTTGCTCTTTAGCGCATTGTATTCTTGGTTTAAAGGATGGACGTTAACGTTAGTGATTTTAGGATTGATGGTGTTTAATTATGCTTCAAAAAATTACGATATGTTTAATTTCACCAACTATGCATACGGAATTGATTATCAAACGAAAGCGTCCTACTCTTATGATAGTTTGAGAAAATTATCAGGAAACAAAAATAATTACGATGAGTCTTTTACCCACACAATACAAATATTAGAAAACTGGAAGAAGAAAAATATGGCTCACACGAATAAAAAACCAAAAATGGTTATTTTTAATATTAGTGGAGGTGGCCTAAGAGCAGGTCTTTGGACAATGTCAGTTATAACAAAACTTGACAGCATTACAAATGGGAAATTACTCAAGCAAACGCAGCTAATAACAGGTGCTTCTGGAGGAATGATTGGCGCTTCTTACCTAAGAGAGTTGTATTTACAAACCCTAACAGATAAATCTATTAATTTATCCGACCCTAAATACTTAGACAACATTTGTAAAGATTTATTAAATCCGATGGCCTTTAGTATAGCGACAACTGATTTTTTCATACGCTCGCAAAAAGTATACAATGGACCATATAGATATTCAAAAGATAGAGGCTACTTTTTTGAACAAAAATTGATTGAGAATTTAGGTGCTTTAAAGAACAAAAAGTTGTTCGAGTATTACCTTCCTGAAAAAGAGGCTAAAATACCTATGATAATATTCTCACCATCCATAACGAACGATGGAAGGAGAATGCTTATTTCACCACAGCCTATTAGTTACTTAACCTATAACGATACTACTTTTGGAACTTCAACTTATAGCTCCTTAGAGAATATTGAATACTCTGAACTATTCAAAAATAATAATGCCAAGAATTTAGACTTTACAACAGCTATTCGAATGAATGCCACATTTCCCTATGTACTGCCTATGGTCTCTTTACCTACTGAGCCTCCAATTGAATTAATGGACGCTGGATTACGCGACAACTATGGACTAAAAACAAGTTTAGAGTTTATTCGAGCATTTAAAGATTGGATCACAGAAAATACCAGTGGAATTATAATAGTTGAAATAAGAGATAAGCAAAAGTACTTTGAAGTTAAAAATGTAGAGAGCGGATCAATAATGCAGCGTATTTCAACACCATTTGCTTCTGTTTATGGAAACATTCTTAAAACACATGATTACAACAATGACCAATTACTTAAGAATGCTCTAGAATGGTTCCCTGGTAAAATGGATGTGGTTTCATTTTATTTAAACCAGAATGAAAATGAAGAAATATCAATGAGTTTTCACCTTACAGAATTTGACAAAAAGAAAATTATTGCTGCTTTTAACAGTAAGGATAGTCAAAATTCGCTTAAGAAATTATTAGAACTGTTTGAAAGATAATCCTCTTGTTTCTTGTTTTAAAATGATTACTAACCTTTGAATTAAAATGTGTTTCTATTATTTGAAGAAGTCAGAACAATTAAATTATATATAAATAATTATCAGTACTTTCATTTTCCAAATGATATTTAATGTTAGAAGAAAACAAAGAAGATGAAAGTCGATCTAAAGTAGATTATGACCCTACTCGAATTGAAATAGGAAAGGATGAAATCATAGGCATGCCTAAAAAACTTGTTCATTTCTTTCTTAAAACAATCTCTATTAAAAATGAAGTTAATCGAACAGCAACTATCACCAATATTAAAGATGGAATTGAATTTTACGGCTCCAATGTTTGGATTCTAATCTGCTCCATCATTGTAGCTTCAATTGGCTTAAATCTTGAAGAACCAGCGGTAATTATTGGAGCCATGCTTATATCGCCATTAATGGGACCCATTAGAGGGTTGGGACTTGCCTTAGCAACAAACGATTTTCAAACACTCATAAAATCACTAATCAACTTTGCCATAATGGTCGGAGCTAGTTTATTAGCTTCTTATTTATATTTTCTTCTAACCCCACTAAAAGCAGAAACATCTGAACTACTTGGGAGAACCAAACCACATGTTTTAATAGTATTAGTGGCTTTTTTTGGTGGTTTAGCAGGCGTTATTGCTGCTGCAACTCATAAACTTGGTACAGCTGGCACCATTATACCAGGTGTAGCAATTGCGACAGCACTGATGCCTCCGATGTGTACAGCAGGATATGGGTTGGCTATAGGCAATTTCAACTACTTCTTTGGAGCAATGTATTTATTTTTATTAAACTCTGTATTCATTGCTTTATCTACGGTTATCGTTTTACGACTGCTCAACTTCCCCAAAGTTTCATTTGTCAATAAAACAACCGAGAAAAAGGTGAAAATATACATCTTCGCAGCCACCCTTTTAATAATCATTCCAAGTGTTTTTAAATTTGTAACAGTTATCAAAGAGACCATTTTCGAGCAAAATGTTCTAAGCTATATGGAAAAACTAGAAGGCATGAACGAAACTAGAGACATTCGGGTCAAAACAAATTTCAATGATGGAAACCCTGAAATTAAACTGATTGTCAGTGGGGAATATGTAGACAAAAAAGATGAACGCTATTGGATAGAATTACAAAAGGATTTTGACCTTGCTGCCGTAAAGCTAACAATCAAACAAAATGCCAAACCAGCTTATCTAGACACCACTGAACTTGAATTAAATGTAATTAATAAGCTCTATGAAAATCAACTAGATAACCTTAATTCTGTTAGTGAACAAAGAGATTTCTACCGGAATGAATTAGCAAAATTAAAAGCGGCTGAAATAAATTTAATTGCGCTTGAAAAAAGAATCAAAGTACAATTCCCAGAAATAGAACAATTTACATTTTCAAAAGCTTTAGAAAGTAATTTCACAAATGTAATTGACACTATTTACACTGTCAATATTCATTGGGCAGATGGTATTGACACAACATTTAAAGCAGAATCGTTTCTGAAGTTTGAAAAACTTATTAAGCTAGAACTAGAACTGGCTACCAAGAAGGAAATTGAAAAAATCAGGGTACTGAATTATTGAAAATGGCAAAAAAGAAAAAAAGAATAGAGATTTTCTCGTCCAACGATGACTTTGAAAATGAAGAAGAAGCGACACTTGCTCCTAATCAGCAAAAGTTATACGTTTCTCTAGATAGAAAGCAACGAAAAGGAAATGGTGTCACACTCATAGAGGGGTTTGTTGGCTCCGAAGATGATTTAAATGATTTAGGAAAAAAATTAAAGTCTAAATGTGGTGTTGGTGGTAGCTCTAAGAATGGTGAAATATTAATCCAAGGCGATAATCGAGATAAGGTTGTTAAACTTTTGGAAGCTGATGGATATTCGGTAAAAAGAAAAGGTGGTTAATTATCACAACCTATTTCCGCAGTAAAGTTAAGCTCCATACCACCAAACTTTGAATATGTTTAAAAAGCTAAAGAACAACTATAAAGTAATTTATTCCAGATAACTCAATTACTTGCTGCATTCGCATTCTTTGCATGCTTCAAGCGTTTCAAAAGGGACTACTCCATCGCACCCTCCCCAGATAAATTCTTTGCATTTTTCTTCTTCTTTATCGTAATAGTACTTTGCAATCATTGCCCTACAGTTTCCTTTTTCAGGTTCCAAATCACAATTGCAAACAGAAGTAATAGGTTTAGTTGCAGAACAACTAGTAAATACTATTAGCACAATTACACTTAATACGGATTTAAAAAATATCATTTGGTACAGGTTAATAAAATCTACTTTAATTCAAACTTAATTTACTGTTTTTGTATCCAGTTATACGTTAAGTCACATTGCTGATAATCGGCATCTATTCTAATATAAATATCATTTAATTTTCGATTTACCCAGTTTTCTGTTTCTTCTGCTTTTTTCTTACTTAATGCAAAGTTCTGAATCATTTGATAATCATCAATCAAATTCGCTTTGTGTGGTTCTGTGCGTTTCATTAACTTAACAATTCTGTATGCATTACCATTCATCGTTTCGTAATAAATTGGGACAGAAATTTCACCCTCTTTTAAATCGTCTATACCCTTAAACAACTGAGGGTCTATTTCTTTCATATCCCAATACATAGATCCTGTGGATTGATTATAGATTACACCTCTACTTCCTTTACTATTGTCATCGTCAGAATACTTTAAAACAGCTTGTTCCCATGTTATATCACCAACTTCTATATCTTTTACAATTTGGTTCAAAGTATTTTTTGATTTACTCATC
>Ga0206130_10007979_pt1 | contig 11527 bp, 10 predicted proteins | sample Helgoland_Spring_9_FD_148637 | JGI IMG/M metagenome (GOLD analysis project Ga0206130, IMG submission 148637) | Pelagic subsurface seawater microbial communities from Kabeltonne, Helgoland, North Sea - Helgoland_Spring_Bloom_20160512_1 | ecosystem: Environmental > Aquatic > Marine > Epipelagic ...
GACTTAGAGAAGTGCTTTCCATGCCCATTTTCGGTCCTAGGGATGTGGAAGGTGTTCCTTTTTTAATATCAATGTTCAATAATGCGAAGCCCATTGCGACGGTCAGACCGTATTGGGCAACTTGCTCATTGTACATTTTTGACAATGCAATCCAGGATTTCCTGATTTGAAAGTCAAAGGTTTCTTTTGGTTTCATACTTCTAATGATGAACCCAATATACTAAATTATGCTATGCGCGCATAGCATAATTTAGAAGTCTAAACTGCGTAGAAGCTGTGGTAGGAGGAGGTATTTGAAATCATCCATGAATTCAGATTTCGCACTGTTTAAAGCCGTTTCTTGAGATGCGGAAATGGCCGTTCCAGATATCGTGGCGCTGTTCCAAATCATTGCGTTGTTTTCAGTTGAAGAAAGTGAAAATTGCCCCGCGATGCGCACTTTGTTGCGTACCAACGCATTACGTGCCTGCCCAACTCCTGCGGTTTCTAAAGCCAGCTGCCCATCGAATTTTAGAACTAGTTGTGCAGTTTTACGACTACCTATAGTAAAGTCTTTTGATAGACTTTTTTTGAGATCATCGACCAATTCATCGACTCCAGTATTCTCTATGAATACCGTTGGCTTCTGAAAGTTTACAGCGATGGATTCTCCCCATTGACTCTTGTTTTTTAGCCAACTTTTTGTTTCAGTATGGGCAGATTTAATACGATCCCAGTCCCACGTAAAGAACAGAGTGACGCGGGTTTCAATGCCTGTGTGTATGCATTGGATGGTTTGTTCTTGAAGAATAAATTGTCCCGAGCTTGAAGAAAGTGCAAGAGGAATCTGCTCTTGACGTTGTTGCGGCTGTTCGTGCTGTACACGAAACGTTGCTGGTAAACCTAAATAGGCCGGCTTTTCCAGAAGCCAGTCGAGCGTCCCAACAACGCTTTCAATCGACCGAAAAGCCTCAGTGGCACTCGCATTTAATTTCGTTCTGTATCGGATGTCCTCAAACAATTGAAAGTCGTGGGCCTTGTCTAATGCGTCAATAAGGGCGCTTAAGCGAGAGGAAGCTGAAAGATTTGGATTTTTTGCCTCAGAGGCTTTAGTATTGATCCATTCCATAGCTGCTGAATCTTGTATTGCTTTTTTGCGCAGAAAGGATTCAAGGTCGAGCCTGTAAAGGGTATAGAAACGGTATGAATCGGCATACGTTTCAACTAGTTCATAATCATCTAAGCGAAGGGATGAGGTTGATGTAGTGTTCGATTCAAACGCGCTATTAAAACCCCCAGCATCTTCTTTTTGCAAGAGTTTGGTTTCGTCGTAGATCTCGCTTTGAACTTCTTGTGCAAGATCTGCTAGTGCATTTGAACGTGCCGCTTGCTGATAGGGTACGTTTGGATTAATGAAGCTATTCCCCATGCCATAAACATAGACCCCATTAGCGTCAATTGGCTTTCCTGAAATCCAGGACGGCGGCGCATTCTTCTTTGTGCCACAACCCCAAAGCAGGAGCGCAATAAAAAGTATGGTTAGGTTTCTCATTCGCGTATTAACTTCTGCGCTAGGACGTAATCTGCGGCTTTTTTAGCAAGTATTCCAACGGCATCTTTCCTCATGGAAGATGTGCTTTTAACGCGTTTGTTTCCTTTTCGTAACCGGTTTAGCCGTCCGCTATCATTTGACCTTCGATCACTAGGGTGTGCCTTATGTTGGTAGCGCCAACTGCCGGAATATAAGCTTCCTGTTCCGGAATACTGGACGTAATAAACTTCGTCGCTAAAATCTTGATGATACGATTCTGTCCATAAAATTTTCGACGTTGCTCTTTCAACCAAAGCAACTTGCATATCATAACCGGCTTCATTTCGTTTATGATATTCCATGTAGGTCACCTTCTTATATTTAGCTTTTTTAATTTCTTCTCCTTCTTCGTTTTTCTCAGTAACGTAGTATTTCTCCCATCCTTTTTTGGTTTCTTGAAAGAGTCTCCCTTCCTCCTCATGGGCGTGGGTAATAATGACCTTGAGGTATCCGTCCGCAGCCAAAAGCTCCTGTGTCACTGCAGCCTCGTTGGTAGTGCCATTTATGATGGCTTCTTGCTCTTGCTGGAGTAAATCAAAATTTGTTCGATCAAGTAGTTCTAGAAAAGGATCTTTTTCACGTTGTATTAGCGAAATAACGGCACTCTGTAGGGCAGCGGACATCGTTGCTTCGCTGCCAGTAATATTCGGATCGGAAATGATGCCTAATCGATATTTACCGCGCTCGACAGCTTGCTCTTCTAGTTTACGTAAGAGATTTTGCTGTGGGTACTTTTTTAATGTGGGTTGTAGCAATTCATAGGCGTTTCGATACTCGGCTTTTTCTAAAAGTTCAAGAGCTGAAACATAGATAGGTTCAACCTCTGCAAACTCCAAGAGTGCTTTCACATCTTTGTAATCAGGGTCTAATTCTTTTATTTCAACCAGATTTTTTTGAGCACGTTCGTATTGACGTGTTCGAATCCATTTGTTCGATCGTTCATATTTCTGCCCTAGGAAACGATTCAATTGGTCCTTGTAATCCTGATCATAAAAACCCTCATAGCGGCTAGTATTGATATAGGGGACTAGATAATTTCTCCATTTTTCTGCATCACGAAACTTGTAAATAGAGGCACTGTCATTTCCATCGGCGAATCGGTAATTCGTAAACAATTCTTCTAAAAGCGCACTACCGGTCTCCTCCATGGCAATTCGGTATTTCACCTTATTGGGCTTACGGTCAATGGCTTTTTTATAAGACGTTACACTTTCTTTCAGCATGCTGGCCTGCGCGTACTTCTTCCCAGATTTATAATGATATTTTGCACCATGACACGCGCTCAAGAGTAGCATAGTACATATGATCAATCCAAATTTTTTCATTCTCCCCATTGCGTTTTATAAAACAAAAGCCGTGCCTTTGGGCTTAAAGGTAGGTTACGCCTTATTTTTATCCTATGAATAACCCATTGATTCTTCTTTCACCCTCTAAGGGAATGAGCCGTAATAGCGAACTCGCATCAGAAGTATCAGGACTTTGTGCATTTCCAGAAATTACAGGGAAGGTGGTAACAGCAATACAAGGATTGAAACCGGAAGCAGCAAAGAAATTATTTAAGGTAAGCGATACTTTGTGGACCGAAGTCGCTGCAATGTGGGGGAGCGATCTCAAGTCGTACACGAACCCCGAAGTTGGTTTGCTTGGTCTTACGGCATATACAGGAGAAGCCTTTAAGTTTCTTAATGCAGCGGAATTGTCACCGGTGGGAAAATCAAACGCACAGCAATCTTTATATATTATGAGTGCATTATATGGGATGGTAGGTGCTAATATGTGCATAGCTCCCTACCGATTGGAAATGCAATCTCGATTGGAAGTAGCTCCTCACAGAAACCTCTATGGTTTATGGCGTCCCATTTTAACACAATGGGTTAATGCCCTAGATGCTCCTTTCGTAATTGATGCTTGTAGTGGCGAATACAGTAAGGCGATCGACTGGAAAAACGTGAAGCAGCCGTATGTTCAAGTGGATTTTAAGCAAATGAAAAACGGTCAAATAAAGTCGGTATCGGCCTTCAGTAAGCAGGCTCGGGGTGCTTTTGTGCGCTGGTGTTTGGACAACAATATCAAAGAATTGGAGTCGTTAACATCCTTCCGAGAAATGGGGTACCGTATACATACATTTGACGATAATAAATTGGTATTTTTGAGGGACTCACAATGATTATGAAGAATATAAAATACATCGCCCTTGTGGCGGCGATAGTCGGAACGACTTTCAAGGCAAGCGCGCAGAGAACAACTGCATTTTTAGAATTAGGCGGATATGCCATGACACAAAATTACCTCGGTGATGTGAACGGAGGTAGTTTAGGTGCATTGACTCAAGAGGCTCGTTTTGGATTAGGCACCCAGTTAAAATATAATTTTAACAGTTTACTCAGCGTAGGTGCAGATGTTAACTATGGAAGTATTTACAGTCACGATAACCTGCACGGGAATTCAACTCGCGATTATCAGGTAGATACAGATCTTTTGAATGTTAATGTGTTTACGAATGTGCATTTTATCCCGTTCGGAAAATACAATCAACGCAATCATCATACACCATTTATTCACGTTGGAGTAGGTGCATTGACCTACCAGCCGCATCTAAACACGAATGCACAATACCCTGAGGAAATTGCATTGTATCCAGGAACCGGTCATACTTACACATATGCCGTTGGTTTTGGTTGGAGAATTCGTAGGTCACTAAAAAGTTTTTATAACCTAGGTATCTATTACAATGGATTTGGCGTTTCTAACGTGGAAGGGTTTAATTATACCGCAGAATATTTAGTTGCGAATCCTGCAGAGCGCAATGCACTCGATGGAAGCATTACATTTAAATTCGGAATGAGTTTAGGTTTCTTCGAGCAATAAGTTCGGCACAGCCTTTGAACCATATATAGGGCCCTCCGAAAGAGTGGCCCTTTTTTGACCTTAAGTGACAGCATGACGCGGAATTTAAGGCAAACCCTTAATTGATTTGAATGAATATGGACACATTGTCACTTAGCGATATCATTAGTGAAAGCACGGAATTTATTCCTTTAATGACTTCTGATGAAGAGGTTGAAATTCAAGATGACCAGCTTCCAGAATTACTTCCTATACTTCCGCTGCGAAATACAGTTATTTTCCCTGGTGTTGTTGCGCCTATTACAGCAGGTCGTGATAAGAGTCTTCGATTGATTAAGAGCATCAAAGAAGATCAGAAATTCGTTGGAATGATCGCACAGCGCGATGGCGATACTGAAGATCCTGGTCAAGCGGAGGTGTTCCCGACAGGAACCTTAGCTCAGATAGTTAAAAGTTTTAAAATGCCCGATGGCAATACTACGATCATCATACAGGGTAAAAAACGTTTTAGAATTTTAGAGTGGGTTGAGACCGAACCTTTTAATATGGCGAAGGTTGAATTCCTGCCGGAGTTCGTTCCAGCCGAGGATGATGCAGAATTCACGGTGCTCATGGACTCTATAAAGGACATTGCGTCTAGATTAATTCAAGAGAGCCCTCACATTCCAAGTGAGGCGCAATCTGCTTTAGATAATATCAAGAGTAATACGTTCCTGCTTAACTTCATCGCTTCGAATAGCAGCATGAATCTCGAGAAAAAGCAAGAGGTTTTAGAATTAGATTCTTTGAACGATCGTGCATTAAAGGTTTTAGAGGGATTGAATCTCGAATTGAAAATGCTTGAGGTCAAGAATGAAATTCACGATAAAGTAAAGCACGAATTCGATCAGCAGCAACGCGAATATTTCCTGCACCAACAGATGAAGACCATTCAAGAAGAATTGGGTGGGAATAGTAGTGAGGGTGATATAGAAGAAATGCGCCAAAAGTCAAAAGGAAAAACTTGGGACGATAAGACCGTAGAACACTTTGAAAAAGAGTTGCGTAAGTTGCAACGGTTGAATCCGCAGATGCCGGAATTTGCCATCCAGCGAAACTATTTGGAGTTCATGCTGGACTTGCCTTTCGAGAGCAAGGGTGATGCAAGTATAAATCTGAAATCGGCTCAAAAGGCGCTTGATAACGATCATTACGGTTTAGAAAAAGTGAAAGAACGAATCTTGGAGCATCTTGCCGTTCTCAAGCTTAAGGGAGATATGAAAAGCCCTATTCTTTGTTTAGCGGGGCCTCCTGGGGTAGGTAAAACTTCATTAGGTAAGTCCATAGCAGAGGCCTTAGGTCGTCCTTATGTGCGCATGTCCTTGGGTGGGCTTCGTGATGAAGCAGAAATTCGTGGACATCGAAAAACGTACATAGGAGCAATGCCGGGTCGTGTGTTGCAGAATATGAAAAAGGCAGGTTCTAATGATCCTGTATTCATATTGGATGAGATCGATAAACTGAGCTACGGCGTAGGTGGTGATCCGTCTTCGTCGATGTTAGAGGTGCTTGATCCAGAGCAAAATAATAGTTTCTACGATAACTATTTGGAAATGGGTTATGACTTGAGCAAAGTCTTTTTTATCGCTACTGCGAATAACCTAGGTGCTATCCAGCCTGCGTTGTTAGACCGCATGGAGATTATCGACGTATCAGGCTATACGACAGACGAAAAAGTAGAGATTGCAAAACGCCATTTAGTGCCAAAGCAGCTTGCGAACCACGGATTGACTAAAGATCAGTTCAGCATTGGAAAGCCAGAATTAAAGGTTGTGGTCGAAGGGTATACTCGTGAAAGTGGTGTCCGCTCTTTAGATAAAAAAGTGGCGAAACTCATCCGTCATTCTGCAAAGGATATTGCTATGGGCGATGCTGAAGTTGTGAGGATAGAGAAAGATGGTGTAGGCAGTATACTTGGCCCCTCTAGAGAACGCGACAGTTACGAAGGAAACCACCATGCAGGTGTAGTCACTGGATTGGCTTGGACCCCGGTAGGTGGTGATATTTTATTTATCGAAAGCTCTATAAGTAGAGGCAACGGAAAAGTTATTGTAACAGGGAACCTAGGCGATGTCATGAAGGAGAGTGCAACTATTGCACTGGCGTATTTAAAAAGTAATGCAGAAGAATTAGGTATCGACCCTAAACTTTTCACATCGTACGACATAAATATTCACGTACCTCAAGGTGCCATACCTAAAGATGGTCCGTCAGCAGGGATTACTTTATTGACGGCATTGACGAGTTTGTTTACCCAGAAACGTGTTGCCGCAAAACTTGCAATGACAGGAGAAATAACCCTTCGCGGTAAGGTGTTACCTGTAGGGGGGATAAAAGAAAAAATCCTAGCGGCAAAGCGTGCAAAGATTACGACCATCATTCTTTGCGATAAGAACCGCAAGGACATTGAGGAAATAGAGGCGCACTATTTAAAAGGCATGACATTCCATTATGTAGGAGAAATGCAAGAAGTTTTGGATTTAGCTATCTTAGACCAAAAGGTGAAAAACGCAAAGAAACTAGTGCCTGTGGAAGTTAAAAAACCTTGATAAGAGCCCTTGCCATAACGGTATTATGGAGTTCGCTCGCCCTCGCGCAAAGCGGTGGATCGGGCGTGTTCTCTTTTCTTGATAGGAGTGTTTTCGCCGGAAGCTCTGCTTTGGGGAATACTTCATATATCAATCCTGGACCTGTTGGTGCTTTCGCCGTTCAAAATCCACTTTTACTTAATGACAGCACTTTATTCCAACTTGAAATGAGCGGAGGCTCCCTTGGAGAAGGCATTCAGTTACTTCAGGGAAGTTATGGTTTTAAGATAAAAGGACACCCGGTAATTGCGGCTGCCCAGACCATTCAGTATGGGGAGTTTACGGCTACAGATGTATGGGGGAATAATTTAGGGGTGTTCTACGCAGGAGATATTGCGTTGTCCTTAGGAACATCATTGGTAGAATGGCGTAACTGGCGTTTTGGGATGACTGGTAAGTTAGTCAATGGAACCTATGAAAGTTACCAAAGCTGGGCTGTGGCGTTGGACCTTCAGGCTATGACACGCTTAGAGAGCGGATTAGATGTTGCGGTGTTGTTAAAAAATACGGGTAGACAATTGTCCACTTTTGCCGGAACAAGAGAAGCCCTTCCCTTAAACTTATTGGTCGCTTTTGGACAAAAATTAGAGTATGCTCCTTTCCGTTGGGCTTTAGTGCTAGACCAGTTGAACCGACCTAATTTGGGCTACGACGATCCTAATCTTGTGACTGTAGATCCGGTTACGGGCGAGACGACGCAGGGCACTCAATCGTTATTGAATCTTGGCCTACGTCACTTAAACGGCTCTTTAGAATTTCTTCCCACACAACGCTTGCATATCATGGCGGGATATAGCTTTAGACGGCAGTTTGAAATGGCCTTATCAGATCGTAGAACAAGTGGCGGATTTACACTGGGTGCATCTGTCTATTTTTCCAAATTCCAGTTGCACTTTGCCAATGAATTGCGCAGTGTCGCTGGGCGAATGAATACGCTATCTTTAAACCTGAACTTATAATTATCCCATTATGATCAAGTCGCTCACAATTGCCATAGATGGGCACAGTTCAACTGGAAAAAGTACGCTTGCAAAGGCGCTTGCAAAATCCATGGGGTACGTCTATGTAGATTCTGGCGCGATGTATCGTGCAGTGGCTTTGTATGCCTTACGCAATGGTTGGGTCAGCAAAGAAAATGGTTGTGATGCTACCGCGATTGAAGGTGCGTTGGACCAGGTGCAAATCACCTTTGAGTTGGATGCGGCCGGTACCAACGCTACTTTCTTGAATGGTCAGCGCGTAGAAGAAGAAATTCGAGAAATGGCGGTGAGTCACGTCGTGTCGCATGTGGCAAAACTATCTGAAGTACGACGTCATTTGGTTGCCTTACAGCAGGCCATGGGTCTCGACGGGGGTGTTGTGATGGACGGCCGCGATATAGGAACGGTAGTTTTTCCCAACGCAGAGCTTAAGATTTTTATGACTGCATCGCACGATGTTCGGGCTGCGCGGCGTAAAGCAGAATTGGATTTCAAAGGACAAGACGTTTCATTTCAAGAGGTGCTCGAAAATCTCAAGTCGCGAGATAAAGCGGATATGGAACGTTCGGATTCCCCGCTCATTGCGGCCGAGGATGCACGTATTTTAGATAATAGTACAATGAATCGTGAGGATCAATTCGAATTGGTCCTGGATTGGACTAAAAGCTTACTATGAGGCCTAAGGGCGTTTTGCTAATTCGGTAATACCGCCTTTCACAACATCACCTTCTTTTACAAGGATTTCACTGTCTAAAGGCAGGAATAAGTCTACACGTGAGCCGAATTTGATAAAGCCATATTCTGAACCTTGAAGAGCAAGATTACCGGGCTTTGAATACATAACGATACGGCGTGCAACAGCGCCTGCGATTTGGCGAAACAGTACTTTCCCCCAACGATCATTATCTATTGTGACGGTTGTACGTTCATTCAGGGTAGAGCTTTTGGGGTGCCACGCTACGAGAAATTTTCCTTCGTGATGTATGGCTTCGGCCACTCTACCGCCCAATGGATAGCGGTTTACGTGTACATTAAATGGAGACATGAAGATGGATACCTGTATACGCTTATCTTTGAGAATCTCATCTTCAAAAACTTCTTCAATGGTTACCACCTTACCGTCCGCCGGGCAGATAATGGCATCAGGATTTAAGGTGACTGTGCGCTTTGGATTGCGGAAAAATTGTAGTACAACAGCATAGAGCACGACACTGACTGCGAGTATTGCAAAGTGTAGCCATTGTAAATCGGTCAGGTATTGGACCAATGCATTAACTATGAAAAGGGCGATGAATGAAACCGTTAGTGTTCCTTTTCCTTCTTTATGGATCGTCATATGAGTTGTATGTAATGATAAACTAATGCGGCCACAGGTGCAGCTGTTATAAAACTGTCTAGGCGGTCTAAAGCTCCACCGTGTCCGGGTAAAAATACACCTGAATCTTTGATATCTGCTTCACGTTTTAGTGAAGAGGCAACTAAGTCTCCAAAAGGAGCAGTGATTGCTACTGTCAGGGCTAGAGAAAGCGCTGCCGCAGCTGAGGTCCAGCCGACATAATGATTTACCACCACACCGACAATCAATGTTCCGATAATGCCGCCTATAAAACCCTCAATCGTCTTTTTCGGGGAGAGTTTTGGAGCCAAAGGACGTTTACCGAACTGTCGGCCGACTAGATAGGCGAAGGTATCACTGGACCAAATCATAATGAAGATGAATAGAATGAGCCACGGAAGATCTTCGGCAGTTTGAATTAAATACGCCATGGGCAGCCATATGTAGGCCAATGCGAATAAACCTCGACGCATCTCATGTGCCGGACGCTGTGAGCGCAATAATGTAAGTGCAAGAAGCACACCTATAAAAAGGGTAGAGGAAATGAGTTCTATCGGGCCACCCCAATCGAAAAATAATCCAAGAACTAAGGCGATGGTCGTAAACGCAAGCAAAGGGAATCGGCTTTGGACGTCTAAAATTCGCGCGACTTCATTTAGAAGAAGGGTAGTAAATACCGCTAATAAGTAGGGTCCAAAATCGCTGTAGCCAAAGGTCCCAATTAGAACTAGGGCATAAATCCCTCCAAAGAGCGCGCGTTTTCCCATTAGGCTTCGTCTTCAATCAAAATTAAAAAGACCGTCCTTCCTTTGTTCGGATCTGCAGATGCTAGTTCCACTGCTTGATCATGCGGTGCACGGATTACAGCAATATTCGAAGGTCTGTTCTCTCGATATTTCTGATTTATTGCGGTCAGACCGTCTCTCAGATTAGCCACGATCTGAGAGGTGTACGCGATAAGAATATGGTGTTGGGGGAGGTCACCTAGTTTTCTGCCACCCGTGTGGTGTGAATGGATCATGATACCACCATTAAATGCAATTAGCGCCTCGCAGGTGCTCAGCACAGCGGGAAACTGACCGTCGTTCTCAAAAGTGGTATCCAATTTTGTATGGTTACTCCAATCTGCGATTGTAGGGCTAGAAATATAAACTCCACGCCATTGATGATCGCCGGCGTATTGTTCTAAAGAATGAACGGCTTCTTGTAAGCTAGTACAGTACATGAAGTTACCACCACCTTCAGTGAAGGTTTGGACGAACTTCACATCTAAAGGTTCCTCTTTCTTAGGAGCGAACTTTCCTGCAGAACTTTCCTTAGTCTTCTCGCTTTTACCGAGAAGGCTAGTTTTAAGCTTTGTAAGAAATCCAGTGGATTTTGCCATTACGCGACAGACATTTATTCAAAAATAATACGTGTAGGCTAAATACTACCGCTCGCGCCTCGTAGCTATTAACAAAAAACCGCGGCCCAATGGGCCGCGGTTCTTCAGTTTCACATTAAGCTAAAGGCTTATTATTCCTTCGCTACAGCGTCGTCATTGGAGGTGTCCGCTTCTTCTTCAACACGAACGTTGTTAGTATCCTCAGTCGATTCCTCTGTCTTCACCTTATCAAAGGTGGGCGCATCGGTATTTGTAGTGGATTCGGTAGGAGCTTCAGCGGGCGATGCTTCTACTTCCTCCTCTTTCTTTTCTTCTTCTTTGTCCCAAGGACGTTTTCCGAAGATTTCCTCTACATTTTCTTTGAAGATGACTTCTTTCTCAAGCAATAAATTAGCTAACTGGTCTAACTTTTCACGATTGTTTGCCAACATATCGATGGCACGCTCATACTGCTTTTCGATGATTTTACTTATTTCTTTATCAATGATTTCAGCGGTTTGTTCTGAATACGGTTTGTCCATTGCGTATTCGTTTTGACCCTGACTATCATAGTAGGTTACATTTCCGAGCACATCATTTAGTCCATAAACTGTTACCATTGCGCGTGCTTGTTTTGTCACTTTTTCAAGATCACTCAAGGCGCCCGTAGAGATTTTGTCGAAGATGACTTGTTCTGCTGCGCGACCACCCATAGTGGCACACATTTCGTCTAACATTTGCTCAGCGGTAGTAATTTGACGTTCCTCAGGTAAGTACCAAGCGGCACCTAGCGAACGACCACGT
>Ga0206130_10007983_pt1 | contig 11523 bp, 14 predicted proteins | sample Helgoland_Spring_9_FD_148637 | JGI IMG/M metagenome (GOLD analysis project Ga0206130, IMG submission 148637) | Pelagic subsurface seawater microbial communities from Kabeltonne, Helgoland, North Sea - Helgoland_Spring_Bloom_20160512_1 | ecosystem: Environmental > Aquatic > Marine > Epipelagic ...
AATCTGCACTTCCTTTGTTAATTCTAAATTGTGATTCAGCAGCGTAGTAATTATCCGTGTCCAACAAGTCAGACATGATAATGGAATAGTTACTATCTGTGGGTTGCGGTATGATTAAGCGATTGCGAAAGAATACACCATAATCTGTGTTTGGACATTGTATGCGTCCAGCACCTGGGCTTGCATTTGCTTTGACTACAAAGTCAGTAGGACTGCTAAAGTCTCCATCCCATTCAAGTGGTGTTTTATTTTTACCACGAAATAAAATTAGCTTCTCAAGTGACTGTACAAAGCTCGCCCCATCTGCTTCTGCCACCACTTCACTACCAGGATAATCGATGTTGATACCAGAGTTATTTGCATCATTCCATATGATTGCTTTTGACTTGGTTGCAACCACTACAAACTCTGTGCCTGTTGCTGGGTCACTAAACAATGTGCTGGCAAATACACGCTCATCTGATCCGTTGTAAGTAAGTGTGACACTACCTGCTAGGAAATCTATACCTTTGCGTACCTCTGCAAGATCACCAATCAAGCGCATATTCTCGCTTGTCTGTACGAAGCCCGGTTCTAAACTTGTTGCTTCTTGGTATGAATCAATGCCACGAAATCCACGATCTCCGTCTGTAAGAACTTGGTCATCTAATCTACCTGATGTGCGATAACGTGCCATTCACTTGTTCTTTATTTCTTGGTAGAGTTTTCTACCCATGTAAATAATTGTGATTACACCTGCAATGCATCCAAATAAATCATCCAGGTGTGCTAGACCAAAAGTGGCAACTGTACCACTCATGCCAAGAATTGCAGTGCGATCTATCATTAGAACAAGCAATCCAATATGATTATGCCAACGACAAGTCCGGCAAATATGGTTATCATTTTAGCTTTCTTCGACATGTCCAAGAACTTGTCTTTTAATAATTCAAGATTTCTCATTTCGGGAAGGAGGTTTTACAGGAAATGGTGAGCGAGTCTGATGTTTAATTGCTTCGGTTTGCGAGCATTGACGGGCTGTTCTTTTTGCCACGAAGATTGGGATTGCGAGGTAACCACCAAGGAGGATGGCCGCTCCGATTAGAATCTTTTTGATGTAGGATGTGAATGCCTCAAAGCCTGTTTTATGCTCCTCCATGCCTTGAGCAACCAAGGCAGATACATCACCATGACTTAACGCCTCTATGGTTTCTTCTGCTTCGATTAGGGCATCTTTGTTTTTGAGTGCTTCGCCAGCTAGGACTCCAGCACCAGCAGATAGTCCACCTATTACCGGGCCACCTAAAGATCCGGCTGCACCTCCAGCCAATCCTCCCACTAGAGGGTAGGTAGAGCGCATGGAACAGGAGCAAAGCATGAGCATTAAAAATGGTGTGGCGTGAATCATCCAGGAGGTTCGTCAGGAGTCCATTCGTCAGTCGCTAATATGGTAAGTATTTCAGAATGCGTGTATTGCGTTTTACCATCCAAGAATGAAGGTGTTGTGTCAGTGTCAAACTTAACAAATGTCTTTGTGCCATCGACTGAGTAACGAACTGTATCGGCACTCGTCTCATCCACTTGGCTAAAATCAACGGAGTCTACTTCGTCCGCATTTATTATTACATATTTTCTGCTCATAATTTATTAAGATGGTACTGTGGTTGAGAAGGTTGGACCGTTAGTTAAAGTTCCGTCTATAGAGGATGCTGAACCTTGGTTAGTTATTGTTGTACCTGTTCCCCCATCGTTATCACCCATTCTCCACCATCCAACAGGGCTTAATGAAGTAAGGTCTGCTGGTACTCCGCTGTTGTAGATTGCGGTAACATCAGATGCAGATAATGCAGAGTTAAAGAACGCTACTTCATCAATTAAACCTTGGTGATACAGATCGTAAATATTACTACTACCTATTCTTAAATTAGCGGCATCAGATACATTAAAATTAGAAGCAGACCCACTAGCCTCAAGAGAACCATTAACATACAACTTATCACTTCCTGATTCGTGCGTAGCTGCAACATGAAACCATGTATTAGCTGAAACTACGGTTGTTGAATCGAGTGAGTCGTTTGAGTGGTAGGAAGCGAACCTTATTTTATTTGTAGTATTTACTACGAAAAGCTCGTAGCCGTTAAAAACAGTACTGCTAGTTGCAGTATCTACGATTATGTTATACCGATTAATTGCCGTACAATAGAACCAAGCACTCCATGTAAATGCTGTGGTCTCCAAAGCTGTGCTGTCAGGTATATCCATATAGTCATCACTACCATCAAGGCTTACACTGTTTTGGTTGAATACATATTCTGGTACACTTGTTGAGAAGGTTGGGCCGTTTTCTAGTGATCCGTTGTTGCTACCGCTTCCTTGGTCTGTAATAGTAGTGCCTGTACCTGAGTCGTTGTCTCCCATTCGCCACCAACCTACAGGACTTAGTGAGGATATGTCTGCTGGTACTCCTAGCGTCCCTGCTGATGCTCCACCTCTTAGTGTAGATATGTCGGATGCAGAAAGTTCAGTGTTAAAAATAGCTACCTCGTCTATTAATCCATTTGAGTAAGTGGAATTACTTTGCACAGCACCTACTCTTGGTAAAGTGCTTGAATTTCTAGCAGCTGTAAAAGTACCACTAGCGTAATCAGCATCATCCACCCTTGTGCCATTTAAATAAAGTTTAATGCCACTCGATGCCTTTGATGCGTCATAAGTAACTACAGCGTGATACCATTGACCAGTGTTTAAGCTTGTTGTTGAGTCTTTTCTGCCTATATAACCACCGCCTGTTCCAAAAGCAAAAAAGTGAAGTTGGCTAGAAACTGTCCGAAAAGCCCACTCCCTACCAGCACCACTACCATCTTTAGTAACTATATAAAATGCATTGAGGCTATTAGCATTAAACCAGCCTGAAATTGAAAAAGCGTTGTCAGTTCCTGAGCCATTTCCCATACTGAAAATATCTGCGTCAGGGATGCTCATATAGTCATCACTTCCATCAAAGCTTACGCTGTATTGGTTTGCGAATGGAGTACCACCAGGTGTTCCACTACTAGTAGCAGACTTACCTCCACCTAGTCCAAGACCAAGCGATATGGCCGAACTTCCCATCCTAGATATTGTAGGCTATTACAGCACCACTTGTAAGATCGATGCTTGTGAAGTTTCCGTACAGTACAGTTCCAGCAGCAAGCTCAGTTGCATCCTGTCCCGTGCAAATATCATCTAAGTTTGTAATGTTACTTGCCTGTGCTGCTAGTACAGTTGCTTCTGTTGCTTGGATCGCAAACCATTTGCCTGTATGAACCGCAGTATCATTAATGTACTCGCCTCCATTTAGTCCTAAACCTCTGTATTCTGATGCCATAATATTTGTTCCTTTTATGCCGAACTAACGGCAGTTGTTCCGTACGTAATTATTTGTAAAGGAGTTGTTTGCCCCTCTTGTCTTTCGAGCTTGTCCAACTCGCTTTGTAAAATTGCTTCTGCTTGTTGGTATAAAACTTGTGCTTTGTCACCCTGCCCGTCAGCCTGCAACCAATCGCCAGTTGCCCCAACCACCGCATACTCGCTAAATACATATGGAAAGTCACTTGCTCCACTTGCATACTCTGGGAATGGTGCGCGGTAATACACCCATACAGGTGCGGTAGAATTATGGTCTGGCAATATTGCTTCTCCATACTCGCTTGCACCTGTCACATATACATTTTTGTATGCAATATCACTTGCATTGCCATCCAATGGATCATGGTCAGTGACTCGAAATATCTCGCTTATGGTTGTGCCAAAGTCCAGGTAGCTCAACATGCTTGCAGTTGCAGTTGCACCACTTCCACCACCTCCACTTATTGCAACTGTGGGTGTGCCTGTATATCCTGTGCCATTATTTGTAACTGCAATTCCATTAACTTCTCCATCTGCATTAATAGTTGCAGTGGCTGCTGCACTTGAACCTCCTCCACCACTAAATGCGACAGATGGTGCAGTTGTATAGCTCGCTCCTCCACTACCCACTTGTACGCTTCGTACACGCACATCTGGTATGACTTGCGTTATACGTGATACAAATGGCCATGCAGTGCGATCCCAGGCTAACTTGCCAAATCGATTAAAGCTGCGTACGGCAGCAGTTGTTTCAGCAGTAAGAAAAGAATCCACGCCAACCATACTTACTAGGTTGGTCAACATGGTGCTTACTGCTATCTTCCTCATGCGAAGCTAGGTTCGTTAAAGCCTCCAGATGCGAAGGTCTTCTTGGTAAATGATTTTGCTTTGAGATGTGGGTTGTCACGAAAGAACTCATTGGTGAATTGCTTATCGCCCCAACATCCTTGCTTGTCCTGATGCCAGCGGAAATATTCGCGTGCAGGTATTGTACCTTTTAATTGTCCTAGTCCCTCGACTTGTCCACCTTCTCCATTCTCTTTTCCACACTCAAGCTCACGCTTCTTTGCTTCGTACTTCTCCAGGTCAACTTCGTAACGAAGGTGCTTCTCTAAGTTCTTCATAAATTGCGAACCATTACCTTGAGATGGTTGCCACTTTGGTATGAATATTTCTGCCATAATAAAAAGATGTGGAAAAGGGAGTAGCCCGCTACGCAGACTACTCCCCAAATCCTAATTGCAATTAAGCAAATTGACCTAAATCAACGATACGTAATCCGATCACAATTTCCCCGGCAGTAGCTGATGCAATCGCTGCATCTGTTACTTCCAAGATAATTGAAGCTGCGGTGTTTGTTCCACCTGCTGCTTGTGACTGACCACCTGTGAATGCATCTCCTGTATTGAATACAGGGGCAGTCATGGCATCGACATCAAGAGCATCAATGAACTCATCTGGGTCACCAGCAGTTGTTCCTACATCAATGACAAGCGAGGTTGTACCTGCAAATGCGACACTTTCGTATACACCAGCAAGTTCAACTGCACCACCAGCAGGAATAGTAGCGATGGTCAACTGACCACCATTACCGATTGTTTGTAGATCTTCGTAAGTAGCGGTGTATACGTGTGTAAAACCTCTACCTGCTTCATTATTTGATAATTCTGACATATCTTAAATCTCCTTTATGTTTAATATTATTGTGCAACTAATTAGTTAAAAAAACCATGTGCAACAGGCGAGAGGCAAGCAAGTCCGGCTACGACATCAACAAAACCGCGTCTTCCACCTCCTTGATTCTCAAGCTCAGTTACAGACTCAGCTTTCAAGGACATCATGGATACATACTCAGGATCAATTAAGAGACCTGCATCTGCGTCAACTGCGTCACTACCGCTTGTTCTGTTAATGAACAAAGAAGGAACGATTGCCACATTTCCAAAATCACCTTCGTAGATATTAACTGACAAAGTAATTTTCTTGGAATCAGCGTCTTGATTAACTGTATAAGTTCCGTTAGTAGCTGCAAGCTGACGGGAGAAGTTTGAGATTTCCTTCTTGAGACTTGGGCCTGCAAGTAAGGTCAACTGTCCACCGGGCATTCCGTTTGCTTCGTAGAGTTCTTGAAGAACGCTATTGAAGGTTGTTTCGGTCTGCGTGCCTGTTGTGTCATTAGCAACATTCTGTGCGAATGTAGGAACGTCAGAAGGTTGTCCACCCACTCCAAGCCATTTTAACATGCCTCGTGTTTTGTAAGGTGCGCCTGCTCCAGCGTCTGCTTGACGATCTTGTGAAGAACAAAATGCAGATTCGATTGAACGTTTTACGTTGCGTACTGCTTTTGACTCAGCGTTTGCAAATTCAGATGCGACACCAGCAGTATCCACCATCTCTTGCAGATCCGATACCATGAATGTATCACGGAACTTTTGCACATAATTCCCAATGCGAGCGCGGTCAGCAGATTGATTCTTGAAAGCAGTAACATCTTCGCCTTCTTCAATTCCACCAAACTCAGGTGAGTTTAATTTATCAACCTGATATTCAAAGAATGTCCCGGTTGCTTTTCCTTTTTTCATTAATGAAACGAAAGGCGTAGATTCTGGTTCTAACGTTGAAATTATCGACGTGAGATCCTCTTTATTTCCGCTTGTATTGTACGTAGTACTCTTAGCCATTTTATATATCCTCCTATTTTTGTTTTAAATTTATGCGATTGCTCGCTTTAGTTTTATGTAATTTTGGTAGTCTGCTATGTTACCCGATTTCTCGAACTTGGCATGAGCTGCCTGTATAGCCTTCTTCTGTTTACTTCCCTCGGTTCTTGATTTACTTGCACCTGCTTCTGCACTTGCGACAGGAGCAGTTGGTTTCTTCAATTTCTTCGGTTGACCTGCATTGGCTTGCTTTGCCTTTACTGCCTTTAATCCTTCCACCATAAGTCCAAGTGCAAAATTGCTATTGGGTAGGTGGTCAACTAAAGGCTTGTAGAGTGGGCTTTGCTTTACCTGCATGAACAATTGGTAGTCCTCACTTTCTCCGTCACTTAGGAACTCGAAAGTTTGTACTGCCTGTTGGTCGGATTGTTGACGTTCCTGTATCCACTTCTGTCTTGCTGGAGCATCTTTGCGAAGGATCTTTTTTGCATTCGCTTTGATTCTCTTGAGATCAGCTTTGGTGTAAGTCTTGTCTCCATCCTTTACCACATATTCATTACCAGCGTCATCATACTCGATTTCGTTTTCCATCCCCTCGTCTGCCCATTCCATGAGCGTGTTGAGGTTCTCTACTTCCTTAGCAAGTGCATTGACATCGTTGACATTATGCAGGGCATTATCCTTAAGGAATGCAGGTTGTTCAGTAGGCACGGGTGCTTGCTCAACTTGCTGCTGGAGTTCTTGGTTTTCGGCAAGTAACGCTTTCTTCTGCGCGGTAAGCTTTCCAAACCGCTTGATTGCAGAAGCATTGAGATGCTTGGCTAATTCCTTAGACTCCTCCTCGGACAATGTATCCAAATCCAGGTCTTTAAACTTTGAAAGAACATTATCTGAAGGTTGTACGGGCGGCTCAGTAGATTCCTCATCTGATTCATCCGGCTCTTCAGCAGACTGATCCTCTAATTCCTCTTCCTCTGTAGATTGTGCAACAGGTTCAGATTCCTCTTCGGTGGTGTCAGTTTCCTCAGTCTGGCGTTTCTGCATCAAGGATGATGCGAGTTCTGCCATTGTAAGGTTTCCTTCACCTTGCGTTAAACTATCAACAGAATTTTCGGAGGATTCTGAGACAACCTCTTCTTGAATTGCTTCCATAAGATCAAGGTATAAATTACCTAGTGTAGCAAAATGTAGCCTAATGTAGCAAAAAGGGCAATGAAAAAGCCCTTACGACTAAATCCCCAAAAAGTCGCAAGGGCTTTATACTAACTACTATATACCAACTAAAGTTTGTAAAAGGTATCCAGTTCCTCGTCTATTGCTTCAAGCTTTCCACACATCATGTAGTGGCGATTGGTGCAGTCTATGATTGCTTTTGTCTGCAATTGTCGGATGACTTCTTCCCTCATTGCTTCTCGCATTTCTATATACTTCTTAAACTGAGGGTCGTTCTTTAAAGTAGATAGAGCAGTTATTGCTTCTTCGGGGTCAATATCGTGGTAGGTTTTTCTTTTTCGGGGACTCATTGTGTTAGTGTAAATATTAATTCAACTATTATAAATAATGTATCCATGATTACATCACGTTCTAAAAAGAAGAAAAATAGGGTAAGTAATGCATACCACTCTCTTTGTAGGTTGTGCATCCATCATTTTTTCTTACGCGCAGTCTTGGCTGCTTTCTTAAATGCCTTGGCAGTGGGTGCGCCTTTTGTTCCGGGTTTTCTCATCTTCTCTTTGCTTCCAGCCTTGATACGTTTTCGTTTTCGATGAATATTTTTATAAAGTGACATCTAACAATCCCATGCTTTGCGTGACCAATAATTGGCACTAAGTTTATTTGTCTTACCTTTTATCCCACCTGACCTTGCACAGTAGCTCTTCTTTCGTGCTGGTTGGTTTTTCTTGATGGACATTTTTGGATCTCCGAAGCGTACAAGCTTTACATCGTCTCCTTGCTTGGCAAGTACGGCAAACTTCTTTGACTTACCTGGTGTGCGCTTTGGTTTATTGTATGCACTAAACTTTTGACCTCGGTAGGTAATCATTTTTTCTTACGACCACCACATTTCTTTTTAGTCATTTTCTTCTTAGGTCTTCCAACCTTAGTCCCGTAAGTTCCTTTTCCCATTGGCATAATTTTATCCTCCTGTTTGTGCTGCTCCTGTTGATCCAAATTGTGTGGGTGCTGCTCCCAGCCTTCCAATCTCAGCGTTCGCTTTTTGCTGAACCTGCATGTTTCTTTGTTGCATATAATTTTGAATACGCTCCTGTAATGCCGGATCTTGTTGTACCTTTTGTGCCACATCGGGTTGAGCTAACCATTGCTGGAATATCTGCAACTTCATCTCGTGGGCATCATTTGGTTTAACATTAGGTGGTACGCCAGCATAGATTTCTGCAATAGTCTGTCTTTCTTCATCCATTGCTTTCTGCGAGGCAGTTTCTTTGGGAAGCATGATACTTTCCGCAGCACCTGGTAAAATCTGTCCGACTGCAATTTGTAATAATCGCTCAGTGTCAAGCGTGCCATTCTTGTCGAGTTGTGCGCCAAGTTGTGCAATTGCTTTTACACGCTCAAGCATTTGCTCTGGATCTTGTGTGGCTGCATCGAACTGCATGTAAAAATCAAATCGTTCACCAGGGTTTCCTTTGGCATACTTCTGCATGTCTTGCATACCTGTAACACGGAAGTATTCTTCGTCTGGCCCATACTGCTGGTAAAGAGAGTACACTTGGTCGAGTACATGCTTGAGGTGGTGAAATACTTTATCTATCACCTCCTGTTGTTTCATCTGTGCTTCCACAGGATCTACACCCGGTGCGTTCCTTCCAAAATATCGATTTGCTTGTTCTGCAATGTATCTACGCAACTCAATGTTTACTGCTGATCCACGAGGTGTGTCTGCAAATCTATACTCTCCTGGCGTGCGGTATGGAACACGTACCCCAGGCCCCCACTTCGTGGGGGCACGACCCATTGGGTGTTCTAGGGGTGGCAAAGTGGTAAGCGATTGTGCATCAACCGCTGCATCTGTTTCTGCCTTGAGTACCTGCTGAAGGCTTTCGATAAGCTCCGGGTATGACCTAGACGAGTAAAGTTTCTTGCTTGTTTTTTCAAGGGTGGTAACTACGAATGGATATTTCCCATGCGAGTAATCAAGTAATTGATGCTTGGCATAAAGATCAGGTAGGTGGGGTTGATATATGGTACAGTAAATACCGGGTACATTATCCTCATCCAATAGTCTTTGATAACAGTACACAATTCTAACCAAGCTATTATCATCCGTTCTTGTAAATTCATCATCATCACGCAGTTGGTAGAGATTATCGTCTGAGCTTTCCCCCTGCCCTGCCACATCAATGGCAGCATCCACAAACTCTTCTGACCAATTTTCGGTACTAATTTTAGCCTTTAATTGCTCTGGTGTCATTGACACAACATGAAACATATATGGTGCTTCTTGTGGATCGATACAATAGCTTGGCCAAAATACATCCTCGTCTGGTGCAAGGGCTTTAATCTTAGGTCTGCTTACAACTTGGCGAGTAACAGGAACTGTGGTTTCTCCATCCTTGCGCATTTCCTTTAACATTGCCCGTGCCTTGGACTTGCTAATATCAAACTGCGTTTTTAGTGCCTCACTTAGTTCCTCATCCATGCTGCCATCCTGTATCGCTCCGGCAATTTGTGGAAGTACTTGAGCAATCTCTTCTAGCTTAATGGTTTGTTGCTGCTTGAGTTCTTGGTTCTCGTACCAGCAATAATGTACCATCATGCCCTTCTCAAATAAATGATTCAATCCAAGTTCAATCTCAGGATAGAACTCTTGCATCTTGCTATTGATTAACCAACGAAGGAACATACTCACTACATTGGCACGCTCAACATCACTTGATTCTGTGGGTGTGGCTACAATGTGCGCACGTCTTGTTGCATTCATACACATTGCAACTCGGCATGAGATTAACTCATCTGCCATTTTTACTTCCTGGTCACTTGCCCCTTCCCAAGGAAATACCTCACCTGTTGAACTTTGTGAAGCGTGCTTCTTAAAGTCATCACTCTTGCCTGACCATAAGCAATGACGGGTATCGTAGTCTCTTTGCCTGCGGTCTAGCCACTCGCCCAAATCACTTTGTGTGCGCTTGTACGCTTCACTTAGGTAGGCAATGTCAGGTTCTTTGGAGACATAAAGTAATTCTGGATCGCTGGCAGAGAGCATGTGTAGCATAAAGCTACAAAAGTAGCCTTATGTAGTCAATCTAATACCCACCACCACCTGTGACTTGAATGTCACGATGGGTGATATGTTCCGCACCACTTACAAATAGGTAACGCAAGCAGTCAATTTGGTCAGAAAAGTAGTCATTCTTGGATTCTCCAGCATATTCAAGCATGGACGATATTGTATTTTCACAATGGTCAGAGAAGTAAAGCTTGGGACAATTTGTCTCTGTCATGGACTCTGTATCATCCCAGCTAAGTGCATCATTGATCTTGGCAATACCAGAGTCTATGGACACGCCCGGTGCAGCACGGAATACAAATCCCATGTTGCTCATTGTATTAATAATATTACTCTCCCCTTCCTTGGTACGCACTGTGGCTGCACCCATTCGTGGGTCAACTATCCGTTCAAATATCTCCTCTCCTTCTTCCTGTGCCTCGAAGTAATCCTTGTACTGTGAGTACCCCCAACCTAGAGGACGTTGTCCAGGGCCAGGTTTACCCACTGCTTTACCAGCACCATTGATGTGTGGGATTGCCCATGCTCCCATCGTACTGTCTGGGAACTCACGATAGACATATATCTTCCCATCTTTTGTCACACCTGCCCATAATCCAACCCAAGGTTTACTACCACCTGGATCGCATATAAAGTAACGGGTTACCGATACAGTTGGATCGAGGACAAAAGGAATCTTACTATGTTCTATTACATTTGTCTCACGCTGGAACTTTGCGAATTTTCCTTCAAAGCTCTTGCTTGGAATACCAAATAATCGAGCAAGCTTTACCTCCTGTGGTTGCTTACTATAAGTACGTACAAGTTCATTGGAATCTACAAAGGGTGAATCCTGACTCCAAAAGTAATAGATCCGACAGTCAGGCCAATTTGCAGACACTTGTTCAGTAGGTAGTTCCTTATCCATTAACGCAGAGTACTTCGACCTGACTGTCGTAGCTCCTTTCAATAAACTATTCACTAATGGCGTGTAACCTTGCAGGGTCGTAAAGGTCAAAATCAAGCGACCATGATTATCGGTAAGTCTCGCCAATAGCGTGTTAAAAATATTTTCAGGAATCTCCTCATCTGCGTGTATTGCATGGGCTGCCCATCCCTCAAAGATTTGTGGGTCTGCCATGTACTGCCTGTAGTTATTAAAGTATATCGTACTCCCACGCTCGGCATCTGGATGGGTGGGTGGCAAGATTGCTTTGCCTGCATTAAATCCATTCTTCTGTGTGTATTGCAGACTATGATTCTCACTCT
>Ga0206130_10007986_pt1 | contig 11518 bp, 12 predicted proteins | sample Helgoland_Spring_9_FD_148637 | JGI IMG/M metagenome (GOLD analysis project Ga0206130, IMG submission 148637) | Pelagic subsurface seawater microbial communities from Kabeltonne, Helgoland, North Sea - Helgoland_Spring_Bloom_20160512_1 | ecosystem: Environmental > Aquatic > Marine > Epipelagic ...
ATACTCGCGAGAGCGCTGCTATAGGAGTGTCAAATGGAGAGGTGTCCGAGTGGCTTAAGGAGCACGCTTGGAAAGCGTGTGTACGGTCAAACGTACCGAGGGTTCGAATCCCTCCCTCTCCGCCAATAAAATACTTTTAAATCAATCACTTAATGACACCCCTTGAGTCTATGGGGCTTGGTTGGGGCATATTCAACCTTTTTGATGCTATTGCGGCCATTCCCGTGGCGTCTTCTCTAATCCATGTGCCGTAGTGCTTATCAATCATCGAGGTTGATGTGTGGCCCAACTGGTTTGCGATCCATTCTTTAGGCATACCTATTGTTAGCATCTGACTGCAATAGGTGTGACGGCAATGGTTTGGACCTCGGTATCTCACCTTGGCTTTCTTTAAATGTCCTCTAAAAAAGCGATCACGTACTGGCATATCTGATACATGGGGGCGTCCAGTATTGGTGTTTAAGAACACTGGTGTGATCATTTGTCTCTTGATTGTTTTGTTGTCTTTCTGAAGCACTTCAATTTCCATTTGTGGCATTAAATAGGTGTGTGCTCTTTGTCTTTGAAGGACGCAAATTGCGCTGTCCAAAAGTTCAACTGTACGAGTCCGTTTATCTTCCTTGGGGGTCTTCCATTTTCCTTCAACTCTTGCACGTGTTACTTTTATCTCGCCTTTCTCAAGGTCTATATCTTCCCATGCCAAAGCAATGTATTCGGATAAACTCAACCCGCTCCAAATAGCAAACTCGATCATATTGACCTCTTGAATACGAAGAGTTGATGTGCTGACTATCCTTGCTATTTCATTTTGGGTGAAGGGGTCTGGCTCGTCATGTAAAACGACTCGATTTTCGATGCCTTTAATTGGGTTATCAAAGCCTTTAAAATCCCTACTATAGTCACCCAGTACGCCACGCAAGATGATCAATAATTCGTTAATGGTTTTGTTTGCAAGATGGGCTAGGTCATTCAATATCCAATCTTCAATCTCAGAAGGCAGGATAGAAAGAACATTTCTTGATCCCCACTTGGGAATAATATGGCAATTGGTTTTTGATCTGTAATTTGAAAAGGTTGAAGGGGCTGTAGTTTTTTCCTTTCTGGCAAGCCACTCAATCACAGCAGCTTCTATTATTACGCCTATTGCGTCTGGGCTGAATAATTTGGATTTTGGGCAATCCGGGAAATGTGCGGCATAAGAAAAGCTACCTTGGTTAATTTCATACAGAACGGCATTGCGTTTTTGTTCCGCAAACTTGATATTACGGGGCGTACTCTTCAGCCCTTTTAAAGTTGGTCGGCAACGTTGCCCTTTATAACTAAAGACTATACGGATTGAATCATCTCTAACTTCAATACCTGTCGGAGACTTATTTGTATTCATTTTCTACCCAATCATCCATAGCCCGCCAATTGACATTAAGATTGCCGTCCGGTGCTTTTGCATAGTGTACACCCTCTGCAAGGGTTCCATTTTTAATCTTTCCACGGAAAGCGTCCTCGGTCATGCCCTGTAGTTGGGCATACTTTTTCAATCGCAACCACTTGGGTAGTGGTACGTCCAATATTTCATTGCTTTGCTTCATCTGATACTCCGGTTAGTTTTCTTAGGGCAACATTTTTCAATTGCCTAAAACTATCTATCGGTCTGAAATTGGAGTGAGCTTATTTTCTAATAAACAAAGAATAGAATATTAGGCAATTACTTCGTGGCCCTATCTAACCTTGCCCAAGTATCGGTGAGTAACGGAAAGGGTGGGCTGGTTGTTCCAAACAGAAAGAAGAGGGGGGGCGGGACAGAGGCACTTCCGGTAGGCAACGGAACGCTGTAACACTTCCATTTTGTGTTTGTGCACCTGCCAGATATGAAAATCGAGTCGATGAATAGGTGCTGCTGAAATGCATCGGTCAAATGGGCTGTCCTTGCTTCCCACCTATTGATCAAATTGAAAAATTTTTATGTGCGCTAAAAATAGCTATTGCTATTTGATTATTAGTTGACGTATAATCACAACGTGATCGTTCTGTGTATTGACACTTCGGCCTATTCTTGCTACAATACCCCCCGTGAGCTGCTTTATGCAGTAACCATCTCGACAAATTTGAAGCCATTCACTAATGCGTGGCCTGAACTAATCGAGAACCTCCCTGCAATTTTTAATTGCGAGGTTTGTTTCATCGACTTACCCCAATTGGAGTAAACGTGAACTTAAGCGAAAGAAGACCGTCGTCTTTAAAGACATTGAACCGGACCTGCTGAGGTAACCGTACAGAACAATTGAGAGATTCAGTTCTCCTTTGAATGTGTTGGTTGGCCAGATAGGTCCACCAAACTTAACATTTAAGGAGAATCATATGATTCGATATAACAGCTACACGTCTGCGGACATTGCAGATGAACTCAAGAAAATCAGCCACTCTGTTGGCAACCATCCAGTTCTTCAAGCGAAGATTGATCACTACCAACAAAGATCAGGCCCGGTAAGGCTGGTCAACAGATCATTAGAATACGAAGACTTTCTTAGTTCTTGGGGGCCTTATCAGTTCCGCATAGTGTTCAGGGCCTACAGGCCAATGGACCCTCGGGACTATATCAATCCCTTGAGACGATTGACCAAGTCAGTAAATCATTGGCTCTTTAAGGAAACCAAACTTCAAGAAGTCCCTGACTCCAGACTAGTCCGAAATTTTAAGATGCTTCAAGGGTTTGTCGTCCTTCATCAGCATGAGCCTCGCCCCTTGGTGGAGATTGTCTGCAACGTCAATCAACATGATGTGATTTTCACCAATCATGATCTTGAGACGGCATTTCGCAATAGTAAATGCTTCGAATCGGTCAAGAATCCCGTCCCCTTATTGGATAAAACCTCCATAAAGGTCTCGCAACCTACGCAGGGTTACTGGACGGATGAGTATCTGGAAGATGCTCCTCACATGCTGAGCTTGAATGGCTCACGCATTGTCTTGGAGTACTGATATGAATCGTACTCAACTTGAGGCAGGCCAGTATGTAGTTGTAACTGGCTCTGCCTATTCAGGAATCGTTTTCGATCAAGCCTCTTATGATGCTGTGGTTAAGCACTGTAAGAAATCTGAGTACCGTGTTTATCCAACGCTGGTTGAAGCTGAAACCGCCTACGGAACATCGGGTGTACGATCTTTAGTTAGGGGGGATGGTTCCATTATCCCCCCGCACCCTAGATCAAATAGGGGAAGTCGGAAGGCTTCAAAGAAAAAGCGCCGTGCAGCAAACAAGGGCACGAAGGCGGTAAAGCAACCAATGTATGGAAATGACATTGTTACCGACAATGTCGATGTACACATATTTTGTGACGGTAGTTGTTACCCGAATCCGGGACCTGCTGCCTCAGCAATGATCATCTACAGAGGACTTGCGCCGTTTCAACTGTTTTATGGTTGCTATGAGAATGGGACGAATAACACGGCAGAACTGAAGGCTGTGCGCATGGCGTTGCAGGCAGTGTCACATTCTTACTTTGCAGAGCGTCGTGTTCAGATACTCACGGATTCAACTTACACGTTGGGCAGTGTTCTGGACCGGGCGCCCAAGTGGTCTCTTAAGGGGTGGGATACTAAAGCGATTAGGGGCAAGAAAAACGTAGAATTGATCAGAGAAGTCTACGAGCTTTACTTGAGGGTCGAGTCTCAGGTGGAGTTTGCTCATATCAAAGCTCATTCAGGGGTCGAGGGAAATGAAATCGCTGACATTCTTGCTGAATTGGCCCGTACCGACAAGGTGGAAGACCCCGCTGAATTTACGGATATTAACGAGCTTGAAAGCAGGTTACCTAAGAAGCTAAGGAAGAGTTGTTTGGCGTCGATAAGAACCCTTAGCAATAACAAGGGGGTTTCTGATGAGTGAGCAAAATAGCCCTCAAGATAATAATCACTCTGGTGCCAGCATTACTGATATTCGAAGTAATGCCGTGCAAGAGTCATCAGTCAGCAAGTTGACTGGAGAACAACTAGAAAGCTTTGCAGAAGCATTAAGAAAGGCTGGTCTGAAGCCAGATGAACCTGTTATTGCTGATGGTGGCGTTCATAGGTGCTCAGTTAATAAAATTCCGCTACTTTGCAACGATGGATGGTACGTCTTATTCCCTAGCAAGAACCCCGTGGGTGTATTCGGCGATTTGAAACAGGGTTCAGTTTTTAAGTGGCCAACGGAATCTACCGCAGATGAGCATGCGGATGAGGGAAATGAGCTATTAGACGGAATCACCCCATGGCCTGATCCAGTCAATGGCGTTGAACTAGCCAATGAATTGGTCAGTACCTTTCGGAAATACAATATTTTACCAGAGCATGGCTATGAAGCCGCTGCACTCTGGGTGATGCAGACCTATGTTTACAACAGCTTCCGAATTCTGGCCAAGCTATTGGTGTGGAGTCCAGAAAAAAGATGCGGCAAGACCACAATGCTGGAAGTGCTGGAGAGTTGTGTCAACTCTGGACATATGATTTCGAATACCACTGGACCGGCGCTGTTTCGTTTGATTGAAGCTCAAGATGCGGTGACGTTGATCTTGGATGAGGCTGATAGGTATATCCGCTCAAACGAAGACCTTGTTAGCATTATCAATAGCGGTCACAGCAGAAGGTCAGCAAGTGTCATCCGTACCGAGCAACGAGATGGTCGATTAAGCCCGGTGATATTCAGCACATGGGCTCCGCAAGTCATTGGGATGATTGGTAAGCCTGATGGGACCATTATTGACAGGTCAATCTCTTTAGGATTGCAAAGAAGCCCTAACGCACTCGCCACTCCGAAAGTACCCATCGACTTATTTGAACAAAATAGTGACTTAAGGCGGAAGCTTAAACGATGGGGCGAGGATCACAGCGAATCTCTTAGAGCGATAACGCCGGATATTCCTGAGGTTTCAAATACCCGTGCAATGGACAACTGGGGACCACTCCTGTCAATAGCTGACGAGTTAGATGGTGACTGGTCACTTAATGCCCGTGAGGCGATGCTGGCACTGGAAGGTGACGAGACCCATAGTGAAGAAAGTCAGGGAGTGATGTTGCTTCAGGATATCCAGAAAGCATTTGATGGCGCTGGCCGTGATCGAATGCACACATCCGACCTAATCGAATCACTTGCAGCAAATGAAGAACGCCCATGGGCTGATTTCTCCAGAGGTAAACCTATTTCGCCTCGTGCTCTGTCGGACCAATTGAAGCTATTTCAGGTCAGGTCAAGCCAGATAAAAATCGGAGGAAAAAACAGAAATGGGTACGTTCAAGCAGACTTTGAAAATGCATTTAAAAGTTATCTGCCTGAACCCGGTGAGTGTGACTCTAAAACTCTACAGCTCTTTGCTGCCGGGTCTTCAGCGGTAGAGGATAAAGATAGAAACAACTCTACCTCCACCCTCTCCTCTACTTTTAAAACCAGTGATGACGGGGCTTAGCTGGAAAGGTAGAGGCGTAGAGAATGGGTGGAAGATTACTGTATTAGAAGGTCGTCTTAGCCGCTGGGTCTCAAGATTACAAATCGGATGACGATCACTAGATAAGCTGGTTGAATTAGAAATCTTGTTGTTGATTCGAAGACAGGTTGTGACTGAACGAATATATAAAACATTGATAGCCAAATTTTAATGCTTGGATTGTGAGTTTTATGGTGGTTGTTGAATTACAGAAGGACGTATTACCAGTTGATGAGAGGCAGTGCCTGCTTAGACTAAAAGTGAACTGGTTGTGCGGAAATATCATTAGCGTATCTCTGATGCCCTAATGATAAACCATGGATGACAATTAAGGATTTTCTAAAGTTTTTGAAGATTGTTAAGACAACCATAATTTTATTACTTACTCGGATTCGATAGTAACAATACAACCATAGTTTAGTTACTTGAGTTAGATTCCATAGCAACAATACGGGTGATACCGCCAAAGCTATACAACTGATCATAGCTCTATTAGCCGATTGCTATCGAACTGATAAGACGTTTCATGCAGTGATTCACTCAACAATAATTGTTGAAGTAACTCCATGTGATATCAGGTGACTACTGCCAATTTGATATTAACTAATTGCACTACTTAATTGATTATCTGAGCTAAATCTAGAGTGTTGTATTAACTGAACGGAAGCAGGACTGTTTGTAACGTCACGACAGTAGGTCAGTAACAACCATGGTTTAGCCAATAGAGTATTCATTGACTTGGTATCAGTAGCCAATTGATAAAAGTATTTGGCTGCTTGATTGCTATACCAACTGTCACGACGTCGGAACCAGTTGTGTTGGTTGGAAGCAGCAAAAGAATCTGTAGTTAATGAAATATATTGAACAGGTATATTCAACTGATCAAGCAATGTTGTCTTCTATCGGTTAGATATGTAGCCAGCTAATTATCCAGTTACAAGCACTAAATCAGTTACTGGTTAGTTCAGTATCTGATCTATCAATAAGAAACATGAACCACAGAAATATCCGCAATATAAATAGATTGTAGAAAATAGAGAAATACTAATAACAAAGGGAATAACAAATGAAATCACCAAGAAGAATAATCACATCGACGCCTGAAGAATTGGGTGCAACCGAAGAGCTAAGAAATATCAAGTGGGAAGCTGGGCTTCTGGTGCGTCATAAAATAGATTTACTGAAATATTCGCAAAGAGGAACGGCGTTCGATTCACCTGAATTTAGGAGTTATCGAATAGCCATTGACGAATTTGAATCTAGGTTGTATTCCATAGAAGAGATAGAGAAATCAGCAACGGGTATACCTGCTTTCGTTACCATGAAACCTATACGGGATTATTGGACAGGTTATCTAATAGAATACGTTGAGGTGGCTATAAAGCAGGCAAATAGGGAATTCTTTGGTAGCAATTCCAGTGACAGAATCACTGGTGTGGTCATGATAGAGAATCGCAGTAAGTTTGGAAACAAAAACTACGCACATGCTCATTGTATGCTCAGTTCGCCTGATGGATTCGATTGCAAAGCTGACTTAGATAGATTGAGGTTATGCCTTGATAAGATTTTGCGTAAAGGAAAAAAGAGACCTGCAACCGATTCAGACATGGCATCGCTTAGAGAGAAAGTGACAGATATAGAAACAGGAGAGAAGTTTGCCTTTCACTACAAAGTACATGATAAATATGGAAGGTGTGTGTTCCCTAGTCTGAATGTAAAATCGGTCTATGATCTTGCGTGGTCTGCTGATTATATGACCAAGAACATCATGCATCCTGAAGTAGTTAAATCAGATGTGCAGCATGGTGCCGGGCTATACCGGATTGAATATCCAGTTGGCGTTAAAGGTGATAAAGGAAATCGACCTAAGTTAATTAGAATTTGATCCAACTGGAATAAGGGTTTGTTCAATTCTCGAATACTAATGGCCAAAATAGTCAATCGGATTATTGAACGCTTATTCAGCATTAGTGGTTAATTCGTCTATAAGATTATTTGGTGGGTTCTAGTTGTCAGTATTTGGAAGTTGAGCCTTGGTTTGGACGACAAACGTCAGTGCTCCAATAGTTGTTAATAGCTGTATGTCAATGGACGCGTCTAACTTCAATTAGGCAGGCTGTAGGGGTTAGTGTCCTAGCATGACCATACACATCAAGTGAGTTATAACTCGACTCAGAATCGCTTATGTGAAGCCTGAGGTGCATTTGGAGTGTTGATTAGGCTGTCTATTGGCCTCGATGATAATCAAACTGTCTAATTGCTCACGATATTGAGCAATATCCCACGCAGTTGAACATCCCACCTGAGCATACATCCATTATACGCCGTTAGACCTAATCTGGAGCTGTATGAGGGCGTTTAGCTTCTAACATGCTAAATGGTATTGTTGCTGGCAGTATTTCCTTACAGGGCTTCTAGTTGAGCCTCACGGCAGCAGCTAATTCACCATTATTTGTATTAGATTGATAAATATCTAGAATATACAGAGATATATTAATTAATCAGGCAGTCCGATGGCAGACACAAATATACTCAGAAGAAGCAGGTCACTACGTAAAGCCAGCAATGAATTGACCATTGATGAGTTGGAAAACCTTCAACAGCAGATACAAGGATTTATATCGGATAGAAAAGCTGAAGAGAAGCGTTTGAAGGCAGAGCAAGCTGAAAAGTTGAAGGAAATCGAACGAATCCAAAAGGAAATGGCTGCTGCTGGGATAGAGCTTGCAGACTTGCGTGGAACAGGTACTAAATCACCAGCTACGAAACGAAATAGGCAACCGTTTAAATATCAGATAACGGATAAGAATGGAAAGATGAAAATGTGGTCTGGGTCTGGGCGTAAACCAGACTTAATAATCGAATATCTGAAGAAGAAAGGTAACAAGCTGGAAGACTTATTGATCAAGTAATCAAGACAGCTATATTTCCATTCACTCCACGCTGTCTGTCGTTGCATCTCACCTGAGGGATTGTGTGAATCCTAACAATTGAGAAGGCAGTCGGATTGCTCACTCATCCATCACTCCTCACGGACGACCATAAGCGTCAGAGTGACAGCAATTGCTTCCCTGTCCTTTCCGCAGTGATTCTGAAGAATTCATCAGCATCCATTTCAATATTATTGGCTACTTCAATCAAAATCTGATTAATCTCAGCCACTTCATAGTCACCCTTCAATAGTTCACCAGCTAGTTCGAATATCGGAGTAGTCTTTTCCTGATCCATTTTATTCACCACGCGTATGTCGTTAGGAATATTTATGGAATAAGAAATAGAACTGAAAAAGATTAGGAAGGGTATGCTGTCGCGAATCAAAGGAACCCTGAAAGTATGGTGGGTGCATGGCAAAAATTTGATAATAAGGTGGACACATAATTTAATCAGCTAAGACTGACATTACAGTCTAATAATCAGTTAAACCCTATATATGCTGTGTTCTATGGATTTAGAATCTAGTTTCTGGGGCTTGTTGTCATTCTGTATCTCCCCTAGCCTGCGTTTAACTATCTAATGCCGAATGACACGTCCATGCTGCACACCTCGGCCTCGCTGTAGGCGATTTATGAAATACTTTGATGTCTAGTATTGCCTATGCATGAGTCGCTTAGAGCGCCCCTCTGGTGATCCTATTGGCAACCTGCATGGCCAGCAATCAAGTTAAGTCATCACTGTTCCCTCCATCTCGATTATCAATCTCACGACACGTCATTCGCGTTTGTATAGATATCTGTAAGGCAACGTAAAAATTGCCGCTAATAATCTAATGGAGATGAGAATGAATTTTGATAAAGGTTTTTATGATGGAAAAATGTCTGACTACAGGAAGAGGCAGTTTGACCGTGAAGAAAAAGAGCGGTTAGACAACAGGCTTGGACTAGCCTATATGGATCGCGAAAAGAAATTGGTGGTGGATGAAATTAGCAGGGCTGATGAAGAATATTTAGGGCTTGTTCAGTAAGCTTGAGTTGATCCACGTGGCCCTTGACAGTGGAGGGTACAATCTATGGAAAGGTGCGTGGTCCATTGCTGCTGGTTCGCTAACCGATCTTGCTAACCTTGATATCAGTTTTTGAATCGAATTGAATCATGAGTAATTCCAATGACTGCACAGATCAACGATGTATTTTTATACTCAAGCAATTCGAATAATTGCAGCAACTATGCACTGGTTGGTATTACAGGGAATGCGATACTGGAGATTAGTTCTCTGGGCCTATATCCCATGCCAGTTTGTACAGCATCGTGGTCTGGCCACAGAAAATATTATTCAATAATTGATTCTCAGCTTGTTCTGTCTGGTCTTGATATTAATCTAGGTGAAAGTCAGGCAAAAACTGCCCCGACAATAAACGGGGTATCTGCTACTTATGACGCCGATAATTTGCTGTTTAATAGCCATTATGAGGGTATCAATCTACGGCTTACATACTCAGGAAAGTTGCTGATCGCAGCCGGTTTCATTGCCGAGCTATACGACCATATGGGTTTTCACCCGTCATGGAAATTCAAAATTGTGCATGAGCTTGAATTCGTCGGTGACGGCCGTTTGATTAATGGAATAGATAGATCAGACGAAAATGCTGCGCTTCGACAAAGAATCATGCTGGCAGATCAACATAGGTTAGGTGACGACGCCACAATTAAAGATATTGAAACCTATGTAACGAACTCTTTCAGCCGTTCATTTGCAGAGCTTTGAATCTCTTGGGTTTTGATATAAAGAAAAAATGAACTGGGTCTCAATTGTCGTAAGTAACGAACACCGCCTTTGTCAATGCTCTTGTCATTTTGTTAAGGGAGGGGCTGGAGGCTATTCTTATTGTTCTGGCCTTAGTGATGTTTGTAAGAAAGTCTCATAGTTCAAGTGGCGTTGTTCACATTCACCTCGGTTGGATTAGTGCGCTTTTAGCAGGTGTAGCTACTTGGTGGATATCCTCGTCAATGCTCCAAATCACTGGTGCATCACGAGAGTTAACCGAAGGCTTCGCGGCTCTTTCCGCCAGCGTAATTCTGCTGTATGTCCTACTTTGGATGCACAACAAAATCAGTACCGGGAAATGGCAATTGTACTTGGAATCACACACGGAAAGGGACCTTTCAACCGGCGCACTTTGGGGTATGGGCGGACTCGCCTTTGTAGCCGTTTATAGAGAAGTATTCGAAACGGTCAGTTCTATCAAGCCCTAAGGTTACAAGTCTCGCAGGAGGTTAAACCCGCTGTTATCTATGGCTTTGCTGCTGGTTGTCTTCTGTTGGTATCTATTGGCTTTGCCATGGTGAAGTATGCGAAAAAGCTCCCAATAAGCGAGTTCTTTAGGCTTTCAGCCATGCTTATGTTTGGTTTGGCATTCATACTAGCAGGTAAAGTCATGATCGCTCTGGTAGAGGCAGGTTTATTGGTTTCGCACCCAGTGCCTTTCCTTCGGGTAGACGCACTAGGTGTTCATCCATATCTAGAGAGCCTAGTTGTTCAACTGTTCATCCTAATAATAGGATTGATGTATTGGCTAAGGACAAGATCAAACACGAAGGAGACCATTGCGTCGAATCGAGTTGACTCTCGCTAACTTACAGGTGATTAAGTAATGCCGCTTACAAAAACAAAATTTCGATTATCAAAGATGGATTGTGCCTCTGAAGAAGGCTTGGTTAGGATGGCATTGGACGAAAACATAGCTATCAAACAGCTTCAGTTCGATCTCGGTAACCGAGAACTTGAGGTGATCCATGACAATTCTTCTGAAGAGGTTCTCAGCAAGCTAGACCCTCTGAATCTCGGTGCCTCTATTCTTTCGATGGTAGATGCTTCGGCCGAAGAACTAGATGCTTCAGCCGACCCGGCGCAAGAGTCAGGAGACCTAAAGTTACTTCTAGCCATCAATGCGACGATGTTTTTGGTGGAGTTTGCAACTGGGATATATGCAGAGTCCACGGGGTTGATTGCTGATTCGTTGGATATGTTGGCTGACGCAAGCGTCTATGGGCTGTCTTTTCTTGTCGTCTATCGTTCTCGGAAAGAGCAGCAAAGCATTGCTAGGGTGTCTGGGTGGTTGCAGGCG
>Ga0206130_10007988_pt1 | contig 11516 bp, 7 predicted proteins | sample Helgoland_Spring_9_FD_148637 | JGI IMG/M metagenome (GOLD analysis project Ga0206130, IMG submission 148637) | Pelagic subsurface seawater microbial communities from Kabeltonne, Helgoland, North Sea - Helgoland_Spring_Bloom_20160512_1 | ecosystem: Environmental > Aquatic > Marine > Epipelagic ...
CTAAACGCCCTCCAAGGCCTACTTCTATAATGGCAATGTCTACCCTAGCTGATGCAAAATAATCAAATGCCATAGCCACAGTCATTTCAAAAAAAGACAGGGCATTTTGGCTCATATAATCTTTGTGGTTCAACACAAAAGAAACCACTTCATCCTCAGAAATTTCAAGACCATTTATTTTAATACGCTCTCTAAAGTCTTTTAAATGTGGTGAGGTATATAGCCCTACTTTATAGCCTGCTTCTTGTAAAATAGCGGCCAACATATGAGAAGAAGATCCTTTTCCATTAGTACCAGCCACATGAATGCTTTTAAATTTTTGGTGTGGCTCTCCCAAATAAGCACAAAAATGTGTAATCCCGTCTAATTTAGCATTAAGGGCCACAGCCCCTTTTTGCTGGTACATAGGTAATTGATCAAACAACCATTGAGTGGCTTCTGTGTAATTCATTACTGTTGCCCTCCCAGCTTAAAATTAATGACTACAAAACCAATTTGCTTTTCAGGCGCCTCAGCATCTGGGGCCCACTGATACATAAATGCAGTCGCTTTGGCAGGGGCTAAAAGGCAGGGGGCGTTGTTGGTAGAGCCTTTCACTCCCGGATCTGCAGCAATTACTTTTCCTGACCTGTCCACCGTAATAGCCACAACCACCCTGCCCTCTTCGTTGCAATCAGGCGTTACAGATCCTTTAGAAGCCAAACTTCTACCTGCCAATCCAAAGCCAAAGCCTTGAACTTCTCCTGTAGTACTGCCATAAAATGAATTCGCATACTTAGATCCATCAGAAAGTCCTTGATTGGCAGATTTTTCACCATTTCCTACACCTGACCCTTGGGCTTCTTTAGCGCCTAAAATATTTGCCAGGGCCGCTTTTGTAGCGGCCGATGCCTGTTGGATTACTTTCTCAGGTGTTTTTTCTGGGACTGTTTCGGGCACTTTTTCTGGCACTGATTCGGCCGCTTTTTCAGCGAGCTCTTTGGGAAGAACTAGCTCGGAATCTGCTGTAGTTAAAACTTCTTCAAGCGCTTCTGAAACCACTTCCTCTACCATTACTTCTTTTACTTCTGGAGCTGCATTCATCTCAGGTACAATTGTTTCTTCTGTAGTGGCTTGTATTGAAGGTGCTAGCGTTAAACTATTACCGGGATCTGTATTTCCAAAAGCAATGAGTATGCCATTTTCTGGCGGCGGATCTAGGTACCTAAGACCTGCAAAAAAAAGGAGTAACAGCACCGCTAATAGAATAAAAGCAGTGGTCCAAAAAGATTTTTTCTCGTATGTGGTTTGTAAAAATGCCATTAATTTGGCCTTACTGCAAGGATTACCTTGAATTGGTTTCTGTTGGCTACATCCATGACAAATACAGCCTCTTTTATCGCAATGGATTCTGCCGCCCTAAGTATAATTGTAGGGGCATCTTGTGCAGACAGTTCTTGAATTAAAACAGCCTCTAACTGGCTCTTTTCCACTAACTTTTCATTTAAAAAATACCTTAAATCTGCGTCTATACTCACTGAAACCTGTTGGGTATTAGTGGTCTTACCTTTGGCTTTTGGCAGTATTAAGTCTAACGCATTAGGACTGTTGGAGGTAAGTAAAAAAAATATAAGCAACAGAAACACAATGTCCGTCATAGAAGACATACTAAATTCTGGACTGATCTTATTTCTACCTTTTAATTTCATAAAAACTAGACAGGTTCGTTCAATAAGTCTAAGAAGTCTACTGCGTTAGCTTCCATACTATGCACCACTTTATTGGTCATATTAACCAAATGGTTGTAGCCAATATAGGCTATAATACCCACGACTAAACCACCTACCGTAGTAGTCATTGCGGTATATATACCTGAAGCCAACGCCCCCATTTCTGCCTGACCACCAGAGGTAGCCATTTCATGAAAGGCCAATATCATTCCAATCACCGTGCCTAAAAATCCAATCATTGGAGCGGCACCTGCTACTGTAGCAAGCACGCTAACATTCTTTTCTAATTTATACACCTCTAAAGTACCTGCATTCTCAATGGCTGTATTAATGTCGTCCAAAGGCTTTCCTATTCTAGACACCCCTTTTAAAGTAAGTCGAGCAACAGGTGAGTCTGTTTGAGCACAAAGTGATTTTGCGGCATCTATTTTACCATTACTGATATAGTCCTTTATCTGGTTCATGAAGTTCGCGTCTATTTTAGCTGCTGCTTTTATAGCAAAAAGTCGTTCAAAATAGATGTAAAGTGCTACCGCCAAGAGGACAAAAAGTAAGCCCATAATAAATACGCTCCCTGCACCTCCATTAAAAATAAGGTCTATAATGGATAGGGTTTTCTCACTAGAAGCCGCAAGCTCTAGGGTATTTTCAGCCAAGTTATCTTGCATAAAATAGAATCAAATTAATTTATAAGCTAACGTAAGAAAATGCAAAAAATTATGCGTTCAACACAAAATCACGCAATAAAATGAATGTTAAACCACCACTTAAGAAGCCAATTAATGCCAACCAAGCAATATTTTTAAAGTACCAGAAGAAATCTATTTTCTCCATCCCCATAGCTACAACACCAGCAGCGGAACCAATAATAAGCATACTGCCCCCTGTTCCTGCAGAATAAGCAATAAAGTGCCACAAAGGATTGTCTAATCCTTCAGAGAACATACCAATACTAGCGGCAACTAGAGGCACATTGTCAATCACTGCAGAGCCTGCACCTAATAACAGCACCACAACATCTGAATTGGGAATGGCTGCGTTTAAACCCTCTGCGAAATGAAATAACATTCCAAGAGATTCTAAAGCTGCAACAGCCAACAATATCCCTAAAAAGAATAAAATACTTGGCAACTCAATTTTAGACAATGAGTGGTGCACTGGACTGTGGTGACCAGCCGCCTCACTCTTACCATCTACGTCAGATAAAGAGAATTTTGAGCTAGAATATATCTCAGCAAAAGTGGCTACTACAGCCAAAGATAGCATCATACCCACATAAGGTGGCAAGTGTGTAATGGTCTTAAAGAAAGGTACGAAAACAATTGCTGTTAAACCCAAGTAAAGCATGGTAGCACCATGTCTTGATTTAGGGCCATCTTCTTCTGTGGGATCTATATCTAGGTTTCCTTGAAAAGCTTTAAAACGGGTAGCGATTAAAGTAGGGATTACCATACATACGATTGAAGGTAATAATACATGTTCCACCAATTGTAGGGCAGACACCTTGTTGGCAATCCACAACATAGTTGTAGTAACATCTCCAATAGGAGACCAAGCCCCTCCAGCATTTGCAGCAATAATCACCATACCAGCAAACCACATACGCGTTTCCTTTTCCTTAATTACTTTTTGAAGGATCGTGATCAGTACTATTGTAGCCGTTAAGTTGTCAATAATCGCAGATAAAATAAATGCCAAAATGGAAAACAACCAAAGCAATTTAGATTTTTTCTTATATTTTATAAAACCTTTAATGGTAGCAAAACCATCAAAATAATCTATAATTTCCACAATAGTCATTGCCCCTAAAAGGAATACTAAAATCTCTGCAGTTTTACCAAGATGGTGCAATAAAATCTCCTCTATATGGGTAGGAACCAATTGGCGGAGTGCCGTGTCTACCTCAAAAACATCCATATGAGTTAAAGCTATAATCGCCCATAAAATAGCCATCATGGCCAAGGCAGGAATTAGTTTGTCAATTTTAAGGTTGTGCTCTAAGGTAATGGCCAAGTAACCTACAATAAATACAATCAGGATAATAGTTTCCATAAAATATACGGTGTTTTTGAATTTTTCAACTTAACTGAGACTCAAAAGGAATCCCAACATCTACGCTAACAAATATAAAAAAATGAGCAAGTAAAAATCATTAATTATCAGATTGCTTTAAAAATAATTATTGCGCTTATACTTGAAGGTCTAAAAATCAATTGATTTCAAAAATCATTGTTTTCATATTTACTATGCATGCATAGTAAATATGATTATATTTGAATAGATTAAAAATAGTTTTCTATGGATTTTAAATTGAATGAAGAGCAAAAACTCATCAAAGAAGCTGCTTCAAACTTTGCGCAACAGGTTCTCCTTCCTACTATTCTAGAAAGGGACGAAACCCAAACTTTTCCTATCCAAGAAATTAAACAACTGGCAGAATTGGGGTTTATGGGAATGATGGTAGACCCTAGCTATGGAGGAAGCGGATTAGATACTATGTCTTATGTATTGGCCATGGAAGAACTCTCAAAAATAGATGCTTCTGCCTCTGTAATCATGTCTGTAAACAATTCACTGGTCTGTTGGGGATTAGAAAAATATGGAAACACCCAGCAAAAAGAAAAATACCTACCCGATCTATGTAATGGAAAAAAAATAGGGGCTTTTTGTCTTTCTGAGCCTGAGGCTGGATCAGATGCCACCTCTCAAAAAACTAGGGCTGTGAAAAAGGGTGATTACTACGAAATTACAGGGACTAAAAATTGGATCACCAACGGAAGTAGTGCGAGTATTTATTTGGTCATAGCACAAACAGACCCTAAAAAAGGCTCCAAAGGTATTAGTGCTTTTATTGTGGAGAAGGAAAGTCCAGGTTTTGTGATAGGGCCAAAAGAAAATAAATTAGGTATTCGCAGTAGTGACACCCACTCCCTTCAATTCAATCAGGTTAAAGTGCATGAGGAAAATAGGATCGGAGAAGAAGGATTTGGTTTCACCTTAGCCATGAAAACACTCTCAGGAGGAAGAATTGGTATTGCTGCACAGGCACTCGGTATAGCTGCTGGCGCTTATGAATTGGCCTTAAATTACGCCAAACAAAGGGAAACTTTTGGGAAACCCATTAGTCAGCATCAGGCCATTGCCTTTAAATTGGCTCAAATGCATACTAAAATTGAGGCTGCTAGGCATTTGGTCTACAAAGCAGCTTGGGAAAAAGACCAGGGACTCAATTACGATTTATCAGGAGCAATGGCCAAACTATATGCCTCAGAAGTAGCTATGGAAGTTAGCGTAGAAGCCGTTCAGGTCTTTGGTGGAAATGGTTTTGTAAAAGAATATCATGTAGAGCGACTCATGCGGGACGCTAAAATCACTCAGATTTACGAAGGCACTTCTGAAATCCAACAAATGGTAATATCTAGGGCTATTTTAAAAGACTAAACAAAGGCCATTATTGAAATCTCATTTAAAAGTGGCCAAAATTATCACATTACATTTATTTCAACGTTTTTTTAAAAACACTGAACTTTTTTGTTATAAATGACTACATCATTGCCGTAAATTCAACATATTGGATATTTTTGTGTAAACATCCAATACTTATGAGGCTAAAAAAACAGGGGCTGTATTCCCCAGAATTTGAACATGACAATTGTGGCGCAGGATTTATTTGTAGTCTAGAAGGAAAAAAATCCAATGATATTATCCACAAAGCACTCGAGATTCTAGAAAAACTAGAACATAGAGGCGCAGTGAGTTCAGATGGTAAAACTGGAGATGGTGCGGGAATACTCATTGACATTCCCCATGATTTTTTTGTAAGTGAGTGCTCGTTTAAATTACCAGAGCCAGGAAATTATGCGGTAGCTAATGTATTTTTACCTCAAAAAGACAACCAAAGAAATTTCTGTACAAAAGAATTTGAGAAAGAAATAAAATCTCAAGGGTTGGTCCTTTTAGGATGGAGAATAGTCCCTGTCAATAAATCCGTGCCAGGAAGAATTGCCATGGAAACCATGCCTTTTATAGCCCAAATCTTTATTGGAAAAGAGCAGTCTGAGCAGGACACAGCTACTTTTAACAGAAAATTATTTATAGCTAGAAAAAAAGCAGAACACACCATATACAACTCAAAACTATCTGAGCAAGGGTTCTTTTATCTGCCTAGCCTTTCCACCACAATCATTATTTTCAAAGGCTTGCTCATGCCAGAAGACATTAGTCTTTACTTTAGAGACCTACAGGATACTAGGGTTGTGACTAGGTTGGCCTTGGTGCATCAGCGATTTTCCACCAACACCTTCCCTACATGGGATTTGGCACAGCCTTTCAGGTATATGTGTCACAATGGGGAAATAAACACTTTAAGGGGGAATGTCGCTAGAATGCGTTCCAGAGAAGAACTTTTAGAGAGCGACCTTTTTGGCGAAGACATAAAAGCGATCCTTCCCATTATATTACCCAACAAATCAGATTCAGCCACGCTAGATATGGTCGTAGAATTACTGCTTATGACAGGAAGATCTCTTCCAGAAGTCATGATGATTTTAGTGCCTGAGGCTTGGGAAAAAAACGACAATATGTCTGCGGCTAAAAAAGCCTTTTATGAATATTATTCCTGTATGATGGAGCCTTGGGACGGACCTGCCTCAATTCCTTTTACGGATGGAAATTATATTGGTGCAGTTTTAGACAGAAACGGTCTTAGACCCTCTAGATATTCTGTGACAAAAGACGGTTATGTAATTATGTCTTCAGAAACTGGCGTAGTAGACATTGATCCTAAAAATTTAGCGCATCATGGACGTTTAGAACCTGGTAAAATGTTCTTAGTAGACATGTCTGCAGGGAGAATCATCAATGATGAAGAAGTTAAAGAACAAATTGCCAAAAAGCATCCTTACGAAAAATGGGTCAAAGACAACCTCGTACATTTAAAAGACATTCCATATAACGACTGCCCCTTATTTATTGGAGAAGCCCCACTTGCCCAAAGAAAAGCAGCCTATGGGTACACCTTAGAAGACATAGACACCATAGTAATGCCTATGGCAGAAACAGCCAAAGAGCCTATTGGTTCAATGGGAACAGATACACCCATAGCTGTATTATCGCAAAGACCACAATTGTTGTACAACTACTTCCAACAGCTCTTTGCCCAAGTGACCAACCCTCCGTTAGACGGCATTAGAGAGGAGATGATTACGGACATTAGCCTTACCCTTGGTAGCGACCACAATATATTTGAGGAGACCCAAGAACACTGTAGAAAATTAAAAATTCAGAATCCTGTAATTTCTAAAGAAGATTTAGACAAGATTAAGAATTACGATATAAACCCACACTACAAGGTTACGTCCCTACAAATGTTATACACCCTAGAAAGAGGGCATAACGGATTAGAGGAGGGACTTGAATCTTTGTTAGCAGAAGCCAGCAAAGCCATTGAAGAAGGCAGTAATATCATCATCCTTTCTGACAGGTATATCTCAAAAGACAAAGCAGCCATCCCTGCCCTACTCGCTTGTTCTTATGTAAATAATGGCTTACAGCGTTTGGGAAAAAGATCTAAAGCCAGTATAATCATTGAATCTGCAGAGCCTAGAGAGGTACACCATTTCTGTTTGCTTTTTGGGTATGGCGCCAGTGCCATAAACCCTTATTTGGTTAATGAAATTATTGCAGAACAACTCAAAGAAAACGATATTACAGCATATACTTTTGAAACTGCCATACAGAACTACAACAAAGCAGTAGGAAAAGGCATTTTAAAGGTAATGAACAAAATGGGGGTGTCTACCTTAAACTCCTACAGAGGGTCTCAACTTTTTGAGTGTATTGGGATTAACACCAAAGTAATAGATAAATACTTCCCGAGAACCACCTCTAGAATTCAGGGAATTGACCTCCATGAAATTGAGAAAGAACTCAGCAAAAGACATGCTAGGGCATTTTCAGAAAACCAACCAGAGGCTTCTTTAGACTTAGAAATAGGCGGAGATTACAGGTGGAGAAGAGAGGGCGAAAAGCACTTATTCAACCCACTTTCTATTGCTAAATTACAAAAAGCAGTAAGAAACAACGAAACGAGCACTTACAAAGAATACGCCCAATTGGTCAATGATCAAGCCAGAGACCTCATGACCATTAGAGGTTTATTAGAATTTTCTAATTACGACCCAATTCCGTTAGAAGAAGTAGAGCCGTGGACAGACATCGTGAAAAGATTCAAGACAGGTGCTATGTCTTACGGATCCATTAGCAAAGAGGCTCATGAGAACTTAGCCATTGCCATGAATAGGATTGGCGGAAAAAGCAATTCCGGAGAAGGGGGAGAAGACGCAGAAAGATTTTATAAAAATCAAACTGGAGATTGGAAGAACTCTGCTATTAAGCAAGTAGCTTCGGGACGTTTTGGCGTGAGCTCAAATTACCTGACCAACGCTTCTGAAATTCAAATAAAAATGGCCCAGGGAGCCAAACCTGGAGAAGGGGGGCAATTGCCTGGTCCAAAAGTCAATCCAGATATAGCCAAGACAAGAAACTCAACCCCATATGTGGGTTTAATCTCCCCACCACCACACCATGACATTTACTCTATTGAAGATTTATCTCAACTTATATTTGATTTAAAATCTGCCAACAGAGAAGCTCGAATTAACGTAAAACTAGTCTCAGAAGTGGGGGTTGGAACAGTCGCTGCTGGGGTTTCTAAGGCCAAGGCCGACGTTATACTGATTTCAGGTTTTGACGGTGGTACGGGAGCTTCTCCTTTAACATCTTTAAAGCATACCGGACTTCCATGGGAATTAGGGATTGCAGAAGCACAACAAACCCTTGTAATGAATGACCTTAGAAATAGGGTTAGGTTGGAGTGTGACGGACAGTTAAAAACAGGTAGAGATGTAGCTATTGCTTGTCTATTAGGCGCAGAAGAATTTGGTTTTGCAACAGCTCCATTAGTTGCTTCAGGATGCATAATGATGCGTGCCTGTCACCTAAACACCTGCCCAGTAGGTATTGCCACACAAAATCCAGAATTGAGAAAAAAATTCAAAGGACAACCAGAACACGTGGTTAACTTCATGTACTTCATAGCACAAGAGCTCAGAGAAATCATGGCAGAACTTGGATTCAAAACCATTGACGAAATGGTAGGCCAGGTGCAAAAACTAGACAGAAAGAAAGTATTAAACCATTATAAGTCCGCAGGTATTGACCTAAGTCCAATTTTACATCAGGTAGACGTTATTCCTGGAACAAAACTGTACAATACCACTAAGCAAGAACACCATATTGAAGACTCCATAGAGTTTGACATTATAGAAAAAGCCCACCCTGCACTCTATAGAAAAGAGAAAATGAGTTTAGATTTTCCTATTAAAAATACGGACCGTGCCGTTGGAGCTATTATCTCAAATGAGATATCTAAAAAATATGGCGCAGCAGGAATGCCAGACAACACCTTGAAACTTAATTTTACAGGAGCAGCAGGACAAAGTTTTGGTGCATTTGCCACCAAAGGTTTAACCATGACGGTGTATGGAAACACAAACGATTACCTTGGAAAAGGACTTTCTGGGGCAAAATTAGTCGTGAAAGTACCTGTAGAAGCTACTATTGTTCCGCACGACAATGTCATTACAGGAAATGTGACCTTATACGGTGCTACGGCAGGAGAAGCCTATATTAACGGTAAAGCAGGGGAACGTTTTTGTGTGAGAAACTCAGGAGCTATAGCTGTAGTAGAGGGTATTGGAGACCATGGTTGTGAGTATATGACCGGAGGAACAGCGGTAATACTCGGGGCAGTAGGAAGAAATTTTGGCGCAGGTATGAGTGGTGGAATTGCCTATGTCTATGACCCTAATAAGACCTTTAAGTCTATTTGTAAAGAAGAAGGATTAAATCTACTGGCTGTAGAAGATCAGACAGACATAGACCAATTAAAGACACTGATAGAAAATCACTATCACGCCACACAAAGTCCTAGGGCTCAAGAAATATTAGAACAATGGGAGTCTCAGCTGGGGCATTTCATTAAAGTATTCCCAGAAGAATACCGACTCGCACTAGTTAGAATAGCAGCAGAAACCGCTCAAACTTTATAGGAAAATGGGAAAGATAACAGGATTTTTAGAATTCGACAGAAAAGTAGAATCTTACGAAAAGCCAGAAGAGCGCGTAAAGAATTATAAAGAATTTACGGTTCCTTTAGAAGAGAAAGACCTCAAAGATCAGGGTGCAAGATGCATGAACTGCGGTATACCATTTTGTCACAGTGGCTGCCCCTTAGGAAATCTCATTCCAGATTTCAATGACGCCGTTTACAAAGGAAAATGGGAAAAGGCAGCTAAGATATTACACGCCACCAACAATTTTCCTGAATTTACAGGAAGGCTGTGTCCCGCACCTTGTGAAGAAGCCTGTGTATTGGGTATTAATGAAGATCCAGTAACTATAGAAAATATTGAAAAAAGCGTAGCAGAAACAGCCTTTGCAAAAGGCTGGGTTGTGCCTCATAAACCAGCCATAAGAACTGGAAAAAAAGTGGCTGTTGTTGGATCTGGTCCTGCCGGACTAGCTGCTGCACAACAATTAAACAGGGCGGGGCATTTAGTGACCGTTTACGAAAGAGACTCTAAACCAGGCGGATTATTAAGGTTTGGTATACCAGATTTTAAGATGGAGAAAAATGTCATAGACAGACGTTTGGCTATATTAGAAGAAGAGGGCATTGTTTTTAAAACAGGAATTGAAATAGGAAAAGACCTAAACGCAGCTGATCTTAAAAAAGACTACGATGTTGTATTACTAAGCGGTGGTGCAACTATAAGAAGGACATTAGATATTCCTGGAGCAGACCTAAAAGGGGTGGTTCAGGCCATGGACTTTTTAAAACAAAGCAATAAACGCGTAGGAAAAGAGACCTACACCAATGAAGACATTTTAGCTACAGGGAAAGATGTCATTGTAATTGGCGGAGGAGATACAGGATCTGATTGTATTGGAACCTCTATTAGACAAGGGGCTAATACCGTGTCTAACTTTGAAATTATGCCTAAAGGCACTACCGAACGACCAGAAAACCAGCCTTGGCCATTTTTTCCAATGCGACTCAAGACAACTAGCTCTCACCAAGAAGGGGCCTCGCGTTTCTTTAGCATTAATACCAAAGAATTTGTTGGAGACGCGAATGGAAACCTCACAGGTTTAAAAACCATTGAGGTACATTGGGAGCACAGCCCAGGACAGCGTTCAAAATTGGTAGAAGTAGCTGGAACAGAGAAAATATGGAAGGCAGAAATGGTTTTATTAGCCATGGGCTTTACAGGCTCTGAGAATACAGTAGCAGAACAGTTGGGGGTAGCAATGGATCAAAGAACAAATATTGCTGCAACTGAGGACAACTATAAAACCAATGTAGCTGGTGTTTTTACTGCTGGCGATCAAAGAAGGGGACAATCACTCATTGTTTGGGCCATTGCAGAAGGAAGACAGGCTGCACACCATATAGATAGCTATCTCATGGGGAGCTCTAACTTACCATTAAAAGGAGAAGGCGATTTACCGAGAATCTAACTGGACCATCAGTAATTGCTTTTTAAAGGGAACCCGTTGGGTTCCCTTTTTTTGTGATTGCAAATGTGACTATACTTGATATTCCCTTGGGAATAGGGCAAAAAAAATCCCGAACACATTGCTGTATTCGGGATTCAAAAAAAGGCAACGACCTACTCTCCCACTTGGTATAGCAGTACCATCGGCGCTGATGAGCTTAACTTCCTTGTTCGGAATGGAAAAGGG
>Ga0206130_10007990_pt1 | contig 11515 bp, 8 predicted proteins | sample Helgoland_Spring_9_FD_148637 | JGI IMG/M metagenome (GOLD analysis project Ga0206130, IMG submission 148637) | Pelagic subsurface seawater microbial communities from Kabeltonne, Helgoland, North Sea - Helgoland_Spring_Bloom_20160512_1 | ecosystem: Environmental > Aquatic > Marine > Epipelagic ...
ACCAAATTACCCGGGGATGTCGGTGCAATTCACTTTGTTGGCATCGGTGGCATCGGCATGTCAGGAATTGCCGAAGTGCTGCTCAACCATGGCTATCAGGTGCAGGGCTCTGACCTGAAAGCGTCGAAAATTACGGACCGTCTTCAAACATTGGGCGCGGTGATTTTTGAAGGCCAGAAGCCGGAAAATCTTGATCATGCCGAGGTCGTGGTGATCTCGTCGGCGATCAAGCCGGGCAATGCCGAGTTGGACAGCGCCCGCCTACGCGGTTTGCCGGTGGTGCGCCGGGCTGAAATGCTGGCTGAACTGATGCGGCTGAAATCTAATGTTGCGGTTGCGGGTACCCATGGCAAAACCACCACGACCACGATGGTGGCGACGCTGCTGGATGCCGGTCAGTTTGACCCCACGGTGATCAATGGTGGTATCATTCACGCCTATGGATCGAACGCGCGTATGGGGCAGGGCGAATGGATGGTGGTCGAGGCCGATGAAAGTGACGGTACCTTCAACCGGCTGCCCGCCACCATCGCCATTGTCACCAATATTGATCCCGAGCACATGGAGCATTGGGGTGATTTTGACACCCTGCGACAGGGCTTTGTGGACTTTGTGTCAAACATCCCCTTTTATGGCTTGGCAGTGTGTTGCACCGATCACCCCGAGGTGCAGGCGCTGGTCGGCAAGATCACCGACCGGCGGATCGTCACATACGGTTTTAACGCGCAGGCCGACGTTCGGGCGCTCAACCTGACAACCCAGTGCGGCGTGGCGCATTTCGATGTACAGTTTCAGGCGGAAGATGTGACTTTGACCGGTTGCCGTCTGCCCATGCCGGGTGATCATAACGTTTCAAACGCCCTTGCGGCGATAGCGGTGGCACGTCATCTGGGCATGAATTTTGATCAAATTCGTGATGCGCTGGCCGCATTTAAAGGCGTCAACCGTCGCTTTACCATCGTTGACGAGGTCGATGGTGTCACCATTATTGATGATTATGGCCACCATCCGGTCGAGATCGCCGCAGTACTGAAAGCGGCACGGCAAGCCTGTGACGGGCGGGTGATCGCCGTGCACCAGCCGCACCGCTATAGCCGGTTGCACGATCTGTTCGAAGAGTTCAGTAGCTGTTTCCACGAGGCCGACGTGGTGGCCATATCTGAGGTGTTTTCGGCGGGTGAAGACCCGATTGAAGGCGCATCGCGCGATGATCTGGTGGCGGGCCTGATCCGCCACGGTCACCGTCATGCCAGCGCGCTATTGCAACAAGATGATCTGACGCAATTGGTCCGCGATCACACCAAGCCGGGTGACATGGTGGTCTGTCTTGGGGCGGGTACAATTAGCGCTTGGGCCAACGCGCTGCCCGCACGGTTGCGGCAAGTCTGACGTTGGCAGAAACTGTCCCCTCCGTAAAATTGGGCTGGATTTAACGATCTGTTCGTTCGCACTGGGTGGCCGGGCATAATTTTTGGACATTGACCATATTTTGTTACGTGCCGGATAAGCTGGCGCATTTTCATTCTGCGATTGCGGGCTGCACTCAAAATTTTAAGTGCTCTTAACGCCGGCCTAACGATAAAACCCCCTTGCGTTTTATCCTTTAAATGCGGCACTGCTTTCGCAAGCAAAAATGGGCAAGCATGACTGATATTCCCATCCCACGCGGCAGCATTGCCAAAGACCGGCCCTTGTCAGGATTGACATGGTTGCGTGTTGGTGGGCCGGCCGAATATCTGTTTCAGCCCGCTGATCCCGAGGATCTGGCGGCGTTTCTGCGTGATTTGCCCCGCGATATGCCGGTGTTTCCCATCGGAGTGGGCAGCAATCTGATCGTGCGCGACGGTGGAATGCGCGGTGTGGTGGTCCGGCTTGGGCGGGGGTTCAACCACATTCAAATTGACGGCGCCACAGTCATCGCCGGGGCGGCTGCTCTGGACGCCCATGTCGCGCGCCGGGCTGCTGAGGCTGGGGTCGATCTTGGATTTCTGCGCACTATACCAGGTTCGATCGGCGGGGCTGTGCGGATGAATGCCGGCTGCTACGGTTCTTATGTCGCCGATGTATTCGTGTCGGCGCGCGCAATCACCCGCGAGGGTGACTTGGTGGACTTGACAGCCGATGATCTGAATTTTCGCTACCGCCAGAGCGATTTACCCCTGGGCATGGTGCTGATTGAGGCCCGGTTGCAGGGACCCGTGGATGATCCTGGAGTTTTGGCCGAACGGATGGCGGCGCAGATTGCCGCGCGCGCTGCCAGCCAGCCGACGAAAGACCGCAGCGCTGGCAGCACATTTCGAAATCCGGCGGGGTTTTCCAGTACTGGCCGTGATGATGATATTCATGACTTGAAAGCTTGGCGGGTCATCGACGAGGCAGGGTTGCGCGGGGCCACGCAAGGCGGGGCGCAGATGAGCCCAAAACATCCGAATTTTCTGATCAATACTGGCGGCGCCACGGCTGCTGATCTTGAGGGGCTGGGTGAATATGTTCGAAAAAAAGTCTTTCAAAAGGCAGCAATAACGTTAGAATGGGAAATTATGAGGGTTGGTGAACCGATCCCAAAATAGTGCTGGCGAAAACAGGCGCTACCAAATGGGCCAAAGGCCCGGAAGATCGAGGCAAGATTGGGTATGTCGAGCAGGACAGACCCCAAAGTTGCGGTACTGATGGGCGGCTTCTCGGCAGAGCGCGAGGTGTCGCTGTCATCGGGGCGTGAATGCGCTGCGGCGCTGCGGGGCGAAGGCTTTGAAGTGGTTGAGATAATTGCAGATCGCGCCCTGTCCGCGCGTCTGGACGAAGCAGCGTGCGACGTCGTGTTTAATGCGCTGCATGGTCGCTGGGGCGAAGATGGATCTGTGCAGGGAATGCTGGAATGGATGGGTTTGCCCTATAGCCATTCGGGCGTAATGGCGTCAGCATTGGCGATGGATAAAGCCCGCAGCAAAGACGTGTTCCGGTCTGTTGGCCTGCCGGTGGTGGACAGCTGTCTGCTGCCCAAGACCGAAGTTGCAGCCCGGCATGCGATGGCGCCTCCCTATGTGATAAAGCCCAACAATGAAGGCTCATCCGTAGGTATTTATCTTGTGAATGAGGGGGTAAATACGCCACCAGATTTGGCGCCTGATATGCCTGAGGTGGTGATGGTCGAGACCTATGCGCCAGGGCGGGAATTAACCACCACTGTGATGGGGGACCGGGCGTTGACTGTGACCGATATCATCACAGATGGATGGTATGATTATGATGCGAAATATGTCGCCGGCGGATCGCGTCATATTGTGCCGGCGGCGCTGCCTGACGAGATTTTTGCCGCCTGTATGGACTATGCTTTGCGCGCGCATCAGGCTTTGGGATGTCGCGGTGTCAGCCGCACTGATTTGCGTTGGGATGAGACGCGTGGGTTGGCGGGATTGATAGTGTTGGAAACCAACACCCAACCAGGAATGACGCCAACCTCCCTAGCGCCAGAGCAGGGCCAACAGGTTGGGATCAGTTTTGGTCAGATGTGCCGCTGGATCGTTGAGGATGCGTCATGTTTCCGTTGACCGGCAATCAAAAACCTAAAAGCGATCCGGCGCCCTCGGTCTGGACCTACAGGCTGAACCGTCTGATGTTGACCCCGCTGTTTCGGGTGACAGTGCGCCTCGTGTTGCCAGTGGCCGCGCTCTGTCTGGCAACTTGGGTGTATTTTTCCGATGCCGGACGTCGTGAAGCCGTTGTAATCGCGAAAAATGAGATTGTCGAAACGATTAAAAACCGTCCTGAGTTTATGCTGAATGTGATGGCTATTGAGGGGGCAAGCCGGTCTGTGTCGGAAGACATTCGCGAAATCCTTGCAATTGATTTTCCGATCAGCTGGCTTGACCTTGATCTTGATCAAGTGCGTGATACCGTTGCGGGCCTTGATCCGGTCGAGCAGGTAAAAGTGCACCACCGCAAGGGGGGTATTTTACAATTGGATGTTGTCGAACGGGTGCCGGCTGTGGTGTGGCGCACCAAGCAGGGCATGGAGCTGCTGGATGCAACAGGGGCACCTGTCGGGCTGCTTAAAACCCGTGCGGCACGGGGCGATTTGCCGTTGATCGCCGGCCCCGGTGCAGCGGCCGCGGTGCCGCAGGGATTGGCGATTATTGCAGCGGCCGCCCCGATCAAGGACCGTTTGCGGGGTTTGGTGCGTGTCGGAGAGCGGCGTTGGGATATGATTTTGGACAATGATCAGCGCATTCTTCTGCCGGAAGACGCGCCGGTTCAGGCCGTTGAGCGGATCATTGTTCTGCATCAGGCCAGCGATTTGTTGGCGCGGGATCTGGCGCTGGTGGATATGCGCCTTGGTGCCCGGCCCTCGCTGCGCCTGAGCGACAACGCGCTGCGGGAACTGTCGCGGATAAAACCCATATACGTGGAGAATTGACACTATGATGGACCTCTATCAGTCTCAGCGGGCGATGCGCCAGATGCGCAAGGCGGCCCTGCAAAAAGGTGTGATTGCAATTCTTGACGTTGGCAGCACCAAGATAGCCTGTCTTGTACTAAGGTTTGACGGCACCGATTATGACCGCAGCTCGGACGGGGTTGGGTCGCTGGCGGGACAGTCGGGCTTTCGGGTTTTAGGGGCGGCAACAACCCAGTCGCGCGGCGTAAGTTTTGGCGAAATCGATGCCATGCGCGAAACTGAACGTGCGATCCGTACGGTGCTGCAATCGGCGCAAAAGATGGCCAATACCCCAGTTTACCATGTTATTGTGTCTATGGCGGGGGGCAACCCCCGGTCTTACGGTTTGGCAGGTTCGGTTGACATCGGCGGCGGTCAGGTCTCTGAAGAGGATGTCGCGCGGGTTCTGTCATCTTGTGACGTGCCCGATTTCGGAGAGGCGCGCGAGGTGTTGCACGCACAACCCGTCAACTTTGCGCTGGATAACAGATCCGGTCTGTCAGATCCGCGCGGTCAGGTCGGGCAAAAAATGTCCACCGATATGCATATGATCACCGTGGATGCGGGCGCTGTGCAGAATTTGGTGCATTGTGTAAAGCGCTGTGATCTGGAGTTGGCAGGGGTGGTTTCCTCGGCCTATGTGTCTGGCCTGTCCAGCTTGGTTGAAGATGAACAAGAACTTGGGGCGGCCTGCGTCGATATGGGTGGGGGGGCTACGAGCCTGTCGATTTTCCTGAAAAAGCATATGATTTATGCTGATACGGTGCGCATGGGGGGAGATCACGTTACCAATGACATCTCCTTGGGTTTGCAGATTCCAGCAACCAAGGCTGAGCGTATCAAGACGTTTTATGGTGGGGCCCATGCCACCAGTATGGATGACCGCGAGCGGATAGAGATCGGGGGCGATACAGGGGATTATGACCGCGACAGTCGCAGTGTCAGCCGTACTGAATTGATCGGCATCATTAAGCCGCGGATTGAAGAGATCCTTGAAGATGTTCGCTCTAGGTTGGATGCTGCGGGGTTTGAGCATCTACCCAGTCAGCAAATTGTCTTGACCGGGGGTGGTAGCCAAATTCCCGGTCTCGACGCGCTTGCCAGCCGAATTTTGGGCCAGCAGGTGCGTCTTGGACGCCCGCTTCGGGTGCACGGGTTGCCTCAGGCGACAACTGGGCCGGGCTTCTCTGCTGCGGTCGGTCTGTGTTTGATGGCGGCAAACCCGCAGGATGAGTGGTGGGATTTCGATATGCCGTCTGACCGTCATCCCGTGAGATCAATGGCCCGCACGGTCAAATGGTTCCGTGACAACTGGTAGCCACCAAATGCGGGGCATTTTGCGACATTGTCTATGGATGTGCGACGAAACTACAATATTTTGTGCCCTGCACGGCGTTTTTTTACGTGACCTTGCGCCATTGTCGCAGTATCATAGGGCGATATAGCAGATAAAAAAATCTACTAGGATGTAGCACAGGCGGACGAACCAATGACCTTGAACCTCTCGATGCCGGGATATGACGAACTCAAACCGCGAATAACGGTTTTCGGAGTGGGCGGTGCGGGCGGCAACGCGGTCGATAATATGATCGATAAAAATCTCGATGGAGTGGATTTTGTTGTCGGTAACACCGATGCGCAAGCTTTGCAGCAAAGTAAATCAGAGACCCGCATCCAGCTTGGTGTCAAAGTAACAGAAGGTCTTGGCGCGGGCGCAAGGGCCAGTGTTGGTGCCGCAGCGGCAGAAGAGAGTATCGAGCAAATTGTCGATCATCTGGCGGGCGCTCATATGTGCTTTATCACCGCTGGTATGGGTGGGGGTACAGGAACCGGGGCAGCGCCAATTATTGCACAGGCAGCACGTGAATTGGGTGTGTTGACCGTCGGCGTTGTGACCAAGCCGTTCCAATTTGAGGGTGCCAAGCGCATGCGGCAGGCCGAAGCGGGTGTGGAGGCGCTGCAAAAAGTTGTCGATACCCTGATTATTATCCCAAACCAGAATCTGTTTCGTCTGGCGAATGAAAAAACCACTTTTACCGAAGCGTTTTCACTGGCTGATGATGTACTATATCAAGGCGTCAAAGGGGTGACAGATTTGATGGTGCGTCCCGGCTTGATCAATCTGGACTTTGCCGATGTGCGGTCTGTGATGGATGAGATGGGCAAGGCGATGATGGGCACCGGCGAGGCCGAGGGCGAAGATCGTGCTGTCAGTGCGGCCGAAAAAGCAATTGCCAACCCGCTGCTGGATGAAATCAGCTTGCGTGGCGCTAAGGGCGTTTTGATCAATATCACGGGCGGCGGTGATCTTACCTTGTTCGAACTGGACGAGGCGGCCAATCGAATTCGCGAAGAAGTCGATGCAGAGGCCAATATTATCGTGGGCTCTACCTTGGATGTTGAGATGGGTGGATGGATGCGTGTCAGCGTTGTTGCGACGGGAATTGACGCTGTTGAACCACCTGAAGAACTGCCGCGGCCACGACGCAGCAAACCCGCGCCGCACGATGGGGCTGAGCCGCACCAATCCGAGTATGATGCGCCATCAGACTATCATGCTGCGAGCGAACCAAAGGCGCATGGCCGGCATGAAACGCGGACGCGGGATGAGCAGCCGCAGTATGAGCAGCCTCAGTATGAGGCGCGGAGCACTGCGGGCCAGAGTGCTGCGGGCGAAGAGGCATTTGAAGCGCCAAGCGTTGATCGCAATTCCGAACAGGCTGCCGATCCTTATGTGTTGGGAGAGCCAACATTTAACGCCAATGAAGAGGCCTATGACTCTGAGCCTGAATCCTTTGTCGCGCCGCGCCCGCGTGAGCCGGGCACACCGTCGCCTGAGACAATGACGCGGTTGCAAGAGGCAGTCAGGAATGCGCCGAATAGATTGCAACAGTCTATGAGTCGGGTCGATGACGTCCCAGCCGATACCGATCGTTCAAGATTCGGGATCAACTCTCTGATCAATCGAATGACCGGTCAACCCGGGGACTCGGCTGAAAAGCCGGTGGCCACTCGGCGGCATCCCACCAGCCAACAGGCTGAGCCGGAGTTTGAACCAGAGCCCGAACAGGGTGTGGATCCAGATCAGGATCGCATTGAAATCCCAGCATTTTTGCGGCGTCAAGCCAACTAGATCGCAAGACTTGCGGCATTAAGCTTAACCGCTTGTTGGCGGATAGGCGGAAATTCGCCGCCTATCTGGGGTGGTTGTTTCAGACCGATACAAAGTTTGAGTTGTCTATTTTGCGGGTCACCTTTAGTCAAAGGCCAAGACAGACATCGGCAACTGTGTGAGAACGGCGAGGTTAAATTTGCAATCCACCCTAGAGAGATCGGTTAAGTTTACTGGCATTGGCTTGCATTCGGCTTCGCCTGTGACTTTGGTCATTCATCCAGCCGACGTTGGGTTTGGTCTGCAGATCAGACGAACTGACGTGAAAGAAGGTGGCGCCGGTTTCGCTGCCCATTGGACCTGTGTGTCCCACTCGCCTTTGTGCACACGTTTGGTCAACGACGAAGGTGTATCGATCTCAACCGTTGAACATGTCATGGCCGCGCTTGCGGGTTGTGGTGTTCACAATGCGTTAATTGAATTGAACGGACCGGAAGCGCCGATTTTGGATGGAAGCGCCGTACCGTTTGTGCAAGAGATTTTAGCCGCTGGTGTAAAGCCCCAAAACGTGCCGGTCACCGTGTTTAAAGTGCTTAAGTCGGTAGAATTTCATTGCGATGATGGTTGGGCGCGCCTTGCGCCTGCAGACACATTGCAAATGGATTTTCATATCGAATTCGAGGATGCTGCTATCGGCACTCAAAGTAAAAAGCTGAACTTGGCAAATGGCGCGTTTGTGCGTGAACTTTGTGACAGCCGCACTTTTTGTCGCCAATCGGATGTCGATACTATGCGCGCCAACGGCCTTGCTCTGGGTGGTACTTTGCACAATGCCGTGGTGGTTGATGGTGAAAGCGTTCTGAATCCTGGTGGTATGCGGTACAGCGATGAGCCAGTTCGTCATAAAATGCTGGATGCACTGGGGGACCTTGCCTTGGCAGGTGCGCCAATCATCGGTCATTATACCGGGTTTCGCGCCGGTCACGAGATTACGAATAATTTGCTGCGGGAATTATTCAGCGTGCCGGGTGCTGTTGAACAGGTTCAGTGCACCCCTGATATGCTGGCCTGTCTTCCGGGCGTAGGTGTCACCGAGCAGGAAATCCCAAAATCCGCGTGAATTGATCCGCAATTCGTCCTATGAACTTTTGCACCGTAACTATCTATGCTAAAGCAAAAACAAGCGCATAAATTGGCGTGTTTAAGGTGGGGTGAATTGGCATGAACGGACGCTGTGCACGAGGCCGGATGATAGGCATTGGTCTCGCTTTGTGTATGCTAATAGGGTGTGGTAACGGTTCAAACGTAAAAGGTGATCTTGGGATTAACGGTTTGCCGATTGAAAAGTTTTCGGCCCTGCAGATCTACACGCGCGGCGAATTCGAATTGGAGAGCGAACGCCCCAAGAAAGCGGCCAAATATTTTGCACAAATCGAAAGATTATACCCTTATTCTGAATGGGCCAAACGGGCCCTGATGATGCAGGCCTTCGCCCATCATCAGGCCAAAGAATATGATTTTAGTCGTGCGGTCGCACAGCGGTTTATCGATTTCTATCCGGCAGATGATGACGCTGCCTACGCACAGTTTCTTTTGGCTCTTAGCTATTATGACCAGATTGATGATGTCGGTCGCGACCAGCAATTGACCTATCAAGCCCTGCAGGAGTTGCGGACTTTGATCGAGCGCTATCCCGAAAGCGAATATGCGCGCTCTGCGATTTTAAAGTTTGACCTTGCCTTTGATAACTTGGCGGCAAAAGAAATGGAGGTGGGGCGCTATTATCTTAAGCGAGGGCATTTTTCGGCGGCAATCAATCGGTTCCGCGTGGTGATTGAGGACTTCCAAACCTCGACCTTTACCGCCGAGGCGCTGCACCGGTTGGTTGAGGCGTATTTGTCGCTGGGCCTGACCAATGAGGCGCAGACAGCCGGAGCGATCTTGGGTCATAATTATGTCGGAAGTGATTGGTATCTCGAAAGCTATAATCTGCTGACTGAGCGCGATCTTGAAATGGAGCCCTCGGGCGACAGTTGGTTGCGTAAAATCTATCGGCAGGTCATTCGGGGTGGCTGGCTTTAAGCTTTAAAACGGGAAAGAGACCAGGCAATGCTCAAGGCGCTTGATATTCGCGATATGCTGATTATCGATCGGTTGGAGGTGAGTTTTCAGCCGGGGCTAAATGTACTGACGGGTGAGACCGGCGCGGGAAAGTCGATATTACTGGATGCGCTCGGCTTTGTTTTAGGCTGGCGGGGGCGGGCCGAATTGGTGCGCCAAGGGGCTGAGCAAGGCGAGGTCGTGGCTGTCTTTGAATTGCCAAAACAGCATCCCGTTCATGCTGTTTTGGCCAACATCGGCGTGCCGGCTGGAGCCGAATTAATTCTGCGTCGGATCAACAGCAAAGAGGGTCGCAAGACGGCTTGGGTAAACGACCGCCGATGCTCTGGCGAGGCGTTGCGGGCTCTGTCAGAACATTTGGTCGAATTGCATGGGCAGCATGACGACCGTGGGTTGCTGAACGCCCGCGGTCACCGGACTTTGCTGGATGAATATGGCGGCCACCAAAGACTTTTAAAGACGACAAAAGAAGCTTTTGCAGCTTGGTCTAAGGCGCAGTCAGATTTGGCAAACGCTCTGTCTGAAGCGGCCCTTATTCGCGAAGAAGAAGATTTTTTACGATATGCTCTGAAAGAGTTAGAAGCCTTGGCCGCAGCGCCGGGCGAAGAGGTCGAACTGGACGCGAAACGGCGAATGATGCAGGCGTCTGAACGGATCCGGGATGATGTAACGCGGGCCCATTCGGCGCTGACTAAAGAGGGTGCAGAGGGGCAGATAACGGATGCAGTGCAATGGCTGAATGGTGCCGCGGATGGCGCTGAGGGTCGGTTGGATGGTGCTTTGGGAGGGCTTTCTCGAGCTCTGACAGAGTTGGACGGCGCTGTGCAACAGATCGAGGCCTGTCTCGATGAGATGGCGTTCAACCCCTCTGATCTTGAGGATGCCGAAGAGCGACTGTTCGCGATACGTGGTTTGGCGCGCAAGCATCAGGTTTCACCGGATGCTGTGCCACAACTGGCGCAAGACTTGCGCACAAAACTTGATCGACTGGATCAAAGTGATGAAGATCTGGCTGACTTGCGGACAGTAGTGAACACCGCTGAGGCGACCTATGAAGCTGCGGCGCACCGTCTGACAGAGGCGCGAAAAACGGCCGCCGTGATGCTTGATCAGGCGGTCATGGCCGAGCTTGCACCGCTCAAAATGGATAGGGCGGTCTTTGCCACAAGGGTCACGACAGCCACAACTGATAGTGCAGAGGGACGCGATGTGGTGGCTTTTGAGGTGGCACCCAATCCGGGTGCCCCATCCGGCCCTTTGGCCAAAATTGCCTCCGGGGGCGAATTGAGCCGTTTTTTATTGGCACTCAAGGTCTGTCTGTCGGAAGCTGATGCTGGGCGGACGATAATTTTTGATGAAATTGACCGCGGGGTTGGCGGTGCCACAGCGGATGCCGTTGGCCGCCGTCTGAATGATCTGGCCCAGCAGGGACAAGTGCTGGTGGTGACCCACTCGCCACAAGTCGCCGCCTTGGGTCAGCACCATTGGCGGGTTGAAAAACATGTTGTTCAAGATGTGACCACTTCAACTGTTGTGCCGCTTGACGACGCGGCGCGGATCGATGAGATTGCGCGGATGCTTTCTGGGGATACCATCACAGACGAGGCGCGTGCGGCTGCACAGGCGCTGCTGCCATAGTGATAATTCTGCGTTGTGGGCTAAGCCTGTGCTGGCCCGAGGGTGGTTTTGAAAATGTTCAGTTTTGCCGCAGTAATTTACCTGGATTCATGATGTCCTGAGGATCCAATGCGCGCTTGATACTGCTCATTACCGTCCATCCGTGACCGTGTTCTCGGGCCATATAGTCCAGTTTTCCAACTCCGATGCCATGCTCTCCGGTCGCGGTG
>Ga0206130_10007993_pt1 | contig 11512 bp, 10 predicted proteins | sample Helgoland_Spring_9_FD_148637 | JGI IMG/M metagenome (GOLD analysis project Ga0206130, IMG submission 148637) | Pelagic subsurface seawater microbial communities from Kabeltonne, Helgoland, North Sea - Helgoland_Spring_Bloom_20160512_1 | ecosystem: Environmental > Aquatic > Marine > Epipelagic ...
TACAGCGGATGCGAGAACTGGCGGTTCAATCGGCAAACGACACCAATAGTGATCAAGACAGATCAAATCTTCAAGCTGAGATGAATGCATTAATCACTGAGGTCGACCGGATTTCATCCGCAACAACTAGTAGTATTTTTTTTACTTAAGTATATTTACATATACTTATTAATATATTATTTAGTAGTGCAATATTGATAGAAAATTAGGGTATTTAGATGAATAAAGCCACCTACGTTACCGGTATAATAGTCGCCGCAGTCCTTGGAACCTATTTCGGATTATTTGGTTCGCTCGCATTGGACTGGATGTTGCCATATAACATAAACTCAACAAATCCATTCAATGGTTTGAGAGAATTTGCACCAAACTTAATTTTTTCAGCAGCCGGCGCATGGGTTGGAATTGCTTTTTACAAGATCGCCTGTAAATCCTAACACACTCCTGTTACCGATCACTTGTGTGACCGCCAGATGCGACCGGTTGCATAGTCAGGCCGCACGCCCGATGCAAAGGAAGCATACAAACGGCAAGACCAGAGATCAATGCCGCGCTGCGAACCAATGACCGCCGTAGTGAGCATAAAAGCCTGCAAATGCATATTGGAAAGATAAGTAATTGATAAAAGAGCGCTTGGAAGTAAAACCAAACAATTGAACAGAGGTAAATTCCTGTATTAGACAACCAATTTACCTGTTAGGGGCATAAAAGTTTTATACCAACTTACTTACGCTTTAGCCTGAAAATAACTCCGATGGCACCAGCGAATGAAACCAAGAAAGAGACCGATTCAGGTCAAAATCTGTAAAAAAGGGGAAGAATTGAATTTAATCTAAACACTGAGCACCCAACAGTAATTTTTACCCTTGGAGGAAATTTCACGAGGGGTAAGGTAGATCAATCAACTGATCTGAGAGAAATCGGCGCAAATGACTTTTGAAATGTGCGAGCACAAGTCATGTAATTTCAATTGTGCCCCTCAGAAGCTTAAAAAAGGCAATGCTGTTTGAAGTTTTTTGAATATTGATGGAGCGAAACAACGTGTACAGACTGCATTTGCACACCCAATACTAGCAGAATGACAAAAGCGTTTAGAACCCACAAACTAGATCGTAGTGGGAAAGACTACAAAAGATTCAATAGAGGTTTCACAACCTCTCAGTGCAAAGTTTCAGAATTATGCCGGAGTGGTCTGCCCTTAATTCACGATCAGCAGAAATATACCTTAAATGCAGGGCGTTTTCGTCCCTCGGGCGAGAAACTGAAAAAAGCGAGAAATCTAAAGTTTGCTTTGTCATATCGTCCCATCTAGCCAACGTTCTTAAAGACAATAGTTTTCAAATTTGAGAAAATGTGTTTTTGAAAAAACTGAATCTATGTTGAACGAGAAGCCCAACGCGACGCGCAGAAAGGAAGACAGGAAGACAGCCGTCACTTCGTACCACCATGCGACCCACGGAATCAGACAGGGGCTTAATTCTATCCGGATCAGCCCATCGCTTGATGCCAAACTCTTTTGACTTATCGGCCAAGCGGGTCCCTTCATTACGCTAGGTATTCAGGAGCCAAACAACGCTCACAATGAATATTGAGACATAATTGAAATTAACAAGTATTTTTGTAAAGTGGATTTTAAATGAAAAAATTATTTATAACATTATTTACAACCGCCATGCCCCTTTTTATATTTGCCAGTCTCGCCCTTGCACAGCCCAAATGCGATCCGCTCGCAGAATTATGGGACCACTGCATAGGCAGCCATACCTATGACGATGGCAGCAAATATTCCGGCGAATGGCAGGCAAACAAGCGGCACGGTGAGGGCATATATATTTACGCAACCGGCAACAAATACAAAGGGCAATTTACAGCCGATAAAAGGCATGGTTTGGGTACTTTTACTTGGACAGACGGTGAAAGTTATGTTGGCTCTTGGCGATATGACACCCCAAACGGTCAAGGCACCCGTAATTTTTCAAATGGCTCTGTAAAAAGAGGCATCTGGAAGGATGGTAAGATTCAGCCAAGCAAAAAATTCAACCCCTCTGTGTTTGCTCTTTCACCTAAACAAAGTGCCAAAGAGATATCGGCCTCCTGAGGTAGAGATTCCAAGTTTGGCCCAGTCTTCTGGTCAGTATTAAAACTTAAGCAGTTGGAGGATGTAGACTGGCGGCGCGGCATCCAAGCCCAACACGGAGCCAGGCTTTTTAGGGCTGCTTTGGAGCCGCCAATAAAAGTCCGATCTCGGAATTATTGCACCGACGCGCTTATGTTAAGCTGGATTCAGCTTTCCACATAATCGTCATACGTAACCAAGCGCAATTTTGATACGCTGCGCTCCCAACTAAAATCACCTCAAACAAAGACGTTTATGAGGATCTAGTAAAAAAACCCGCCCCGGTTAAGGGACGGGCTGTAATTTTTAAAATAGCATAGAGAGTAAAAATCTTTTTTGAACCTCGCAGACTGAGGGAGATGAACTGCCAGGCCTTAATCTTGATGTTTTCAATACCTAAGTATGTATTATATCTTTAAAATAGTGTCAACAACTTTAGTTGATATTTTTTATAAAAAGTTAGATGAGGTAAAAAGAGGTGTACACAAAAGATGGGAGCGATCTTAATTCAAGCTTTGTCTAAGTTAGACTTGCCCGCCACACCAACGGACTGACGTAGATGCCGATCTTATATTTTATTAAGATACGTAATTAATCGACCAGGCGATAATGCTCTCGGTAGAAGTAATAATCTGACCCCCGGCAAGACCGACAGCCGCTCAATAAACTGCTTCTCGGCAACGCCTTAAGTAAAGTTAAATTTTCATCATACCGCTGAGTAGTTTTGTTCAGAATCAGATCCTTGGATAAAAAAAAACCTATTCTTCATGTGCCCAATCTAAGAATTTTCTCACGCCACTCACCAACCCAATAGCAATGAAAGCGATTTTGCCCTAAGTCCCCATTACTTACCCAGATAACGCGACAAACCTTAAAGTTAAAATATAAATTTGCTACCACCGTAATCAAAGGGCTCAATACTCATGAGTTTTTCGATGCAAAGTACAAGCGGTTTACACAGCTTAATGACCTACCACAGATTATTTTGAGGCCCTATCAAAAGATATTCAGTCAACATAAATGCATAGTTTTCAACTCGAGACATCATAATAATGTCTCAGGTCTGAAATATTAGAGGCAAACTTCATAACCAACAAATGACGATACTAAAAAAGGCATCTCTACCCAGAGCCGAACCTTGGCAGCGGCCATATCTGGTTGCAACGCACCGCCAATCCTTGCGCCTGCGGATCATAATCTGGATACGGTTACGGCGTTAATATCGGTCACACTGCGCCGCTAAAATCAACAGATCAAACTCATAAGCCTAAACACTGTTGGTACCAATCGAATTATTTTAACGATACTCAGGCATCTTGCGTTCGTCCACAATACGACTGGCACAGATACCAATATTCTCAATTTCTACTTCAATAGCTTCACCGGCACGTACCCACCGTGGCAGAGTTTTGGCGTGACCAACACCAGGGGGGTGACCAGAGCGATCAAGTCAACGAAAGACAGCGTAGCAAATTCTGATATTACTGCAATCGTGCGAGCAACCGACCACATCATATCCGATGTCGAGGCGCCTTGCAGAATTCCATCCCCAACGCGGCTTTCGGTTTTCAACCCTTCACCGCCTTCGGGCAGCTCGTCAGGGGTGACGACGATAGGGCCAACAGCACCGGTTTCATCAAAGTTCTTGCCAGCAGTCCATTGGTTGGTCCTGCGTTGATATTCGCGCACAGATCCATCATCAAATGTGGTGTATCCAAAAACATTGTCCAAAGCTTCAGATTCGGAAATATGTTTTCCGCCTTTTCCAATGATCACCATTAACTCTGCTTTATAATCAAGCTGCTCGGAACAAAGGGGGCGGATCATTGGCGCGCCTGCCGGCATTAACGATTTGGGACCCCGCATAAAAATCACAAGATATTCCGGAATGTCATATCCACCCTCTTTGATATGATCAACATAGTTCAACCCCAGACACATGGTCATTCCCGGTGAGATAATTGGCACTGCTGGCTTGATGGATGCAGAGGCACAGTTGTTGCCCCCGCCGCTCGACTTTCCAGATCAGTTGAGGTCATCCCAGCCGTAGTAATGCCCATTAAATCCGTCCCAATTGATTGGTCTCGTTCTGTCAGGTTGATCACATTATGCCAGACACCAACAAAACCGCACTGCCGCCAGCGACTTGGCCGACACAAAATCTCATCTGACTTTCTTAATTTTCGACATCGTAGTTTTAAATTTCATAGGCTTCGGCACTGGGTCGACCAGGCAGCCGCGGTTTCAAGCAGATAATCAGTCAAACCCAACAGTACCACTAATCTCATCACCTTTTTGCTGCATAATAAGATACGCGACGCTCCAGATAGGCCAAAAACTCTGAAATAGTGAATGCGAGTGCAAATAAAACGATCAGAACGGCCCAGAAATGTCCCATTAGAAAGTTGGCAGAGTATAATTCGAACAAAGCCCCAAAACCAACGATTGAAATAAGAAGCTGACCGATAATGACCCCTTTAACAGCCCGGATTATTCCAATGCGCACACCGCCTAAAATCTCGGGTAGCGCGGCCCAGAAGTAAATTTTAAAAAAGGCGTCCATGGGAGATGCGCCAAAACTATTCGCCATTTCGACCAGAGAGCGGTTGATCTGTTTCACACCCGCTCTCGAATTTAAAATAATAATCCAAATTGCGAACAGCGCAGTCGTGATAATGATCGACTTCATTCCAAAGCCGAATAACACCATTAGCACGGGTACAAGCGCCGTAAGTGGCGCGCTGAGAAACACATTGACCCAAGGCAAAAGCAACTCATCCAAGAGCCGGTTCTTGCCCATTAAGATACCGACAACGATCCCGATCACAACCGCAAAGAAAACACCAAAGAAGAAGGCATAAGCTGTCTCCGCCAATGCTTTTTGAAAGGCGGGCGTTCCTATTATGGAAAACAAAGTCACTATAACCTCGCTGAGTGGCGGCACAAAAAACGTAAGGTCGGCACGTCCGACAATTTCCCACAACAGCCCCCAAAGGATCAATGAAGACATACCGGGGAGCCTATATCCAAATAAATACATATCTATCCCCTATTCGACATAAGTACGCAGCGAAGACCAGATATCATCTACAATATCTAAATATTCAGGGTCCCTACGAATGTTTTCAACGCCCTTGTTCCGAAAGCTTGATGGCCGGATGATTTCGGAAACACGACTTGGACGCGGCAGCAGGATTGCAATCTGGTCAGAGACATAGACCGCTTCTTCGATGGAGTGGGTCACGAAAATAAATGTTTTATTTTCGTTTTGCACAAGGTTCAGCAAGTCTTCTTGAAACTTGCGCCGTGTCTGTTCATCGACCGCTGAAAAAGGTTCATCCATCAGCAACACATCCGCGTCTACAGATAAAGCACGTGCAAGCCCAACACGTTGGCGCATACCGCCCGAAAGCTCGTGCGGGTAACTATGTTCAAAACCCGAGAGCCCAACATCACCAATGTACTTTTCCGCAATGGCTTCCCGTTCTGACCTTGCGACGCCACGCATTTCCAACCCAAATGCAACATTATTGAGGACCGTCGCCCAAGGCAGAAGTGCGAAATCTTGAAAAACAAACGCTCTATCCGGTCCGGGTCCTGATACTGTTTTTCCATTAACTTCTACGTAACCGGATGTGGGTTCGAGAAGTCCTGCGATAATCTTCAAGAGTGTTGTCTTACCACAGCCCGATGGGCCCAAAAGTGACGTCAGCTGACCGCGAGGAAATTCTAGCGACATATCGCGAAGTGCTTCAACGTCACCATAGTTCTTCGTGATGTTCCGAACCGAAACAGCGCTATCAGACCCTGCCACCTCAGTTTGATTTGGAGCTTCTTTAATCGGAGATATAGCCACGTTGATTTCCTTTAAAGAGAATAGTTTCAATCTTTTCGAGCAAATTCAGGAAGAGTACTGCGAGAAGAATGATGGAGAAGATAGCCGCATACATGCTTGGGTAATCCGCAATAGAACGGCTGTAAGTAATAATGTCACCTACCCCAGTTGGAGTGATTTTAAGCTCCGCCAAAATCGCTCCAATAAAGCCCGCAGAAATACCAAGTCGCAGGCCCGCAAAGATGACAGGTGAAGCGGCTGGAATTACAATCCGCAACAGAACCGATGTACGCGAGGCAAGAAAGGACTTGCCCATTTCTTTGAACGATTCAGGTGTGTTTCGAACTGCGCCACTGGTGTTCAAAACGATCACCGGCATCGCCATGATACAAACCACCAAAACCTTCGAGGTCAATCCGATGCCATATGCCAACACCAACAGTGGAATCAGCGCTGCTAATGGAGCCGCTTGCATGACGATAAAGATTGGCGAAAAAAGCCAGTCGAAAAAATCATTCAACCCAACCCAAAGTCCCAGCCCAATACCAAGAACCGCCGAGATCATAATCCCGATGACCAATGGCCGCAGCGTTTCCTTGTAGGCGGCAAGCATCATCCCGTTGCCAATCATTTCAAAGAAAGCCCGCATAGAATCTAGAAAGGTCGGAAAAGCATAGCTAACCGGAATACGACCCGCTATCTCCCAGGCACCACACAGAACAAGTGCTGAGAGAATTTTTAATAGGTTTGCACGACTTAGCATCAAAATAGGGCTTTCGCTGTCAGGGGGTGGCTGCCGCACCCAATTTGGCGCAGCAGTCTTAGGTTCAGATCACTTCATCGCAGCATCAAGCGGGGCCAGGTACCAGAAATCTTCAATGTCCAGCGTCTCGGGCGTGCCATCAAGCTGACCGGCCGAAGAATACCATTCCATATCGGCCTTAGCTGCTTTGCGACCACCGCCGTTGGGATCATACAAGCCACCCGCAACTGCATCAGCGTAGAACCCATCCAGCTCAGCTAAAATTTCTACAGGCAGTTGACCGATTGGACCATCAGGATTGGTTTCACGACGAATGATTGTTGGATCTTCATGCATATCCTGCCAAGTGCTGACGAGTGCATTTATAAAGATAGCAACATCTTCTTCGTTGTCTTGAATCCAATCAAGGTTCCCAAACAGGGCCTCATCGCTGGCGTCAACATCAAACATCTCTAATACGTTAAATTTATCAGCCGCTTCACTGCGCATCAATTTGTTTTTGTTCGACAAATCAATGATTGTCGCATCCGCACGACCGCCCAAAAGCGCCGCTACCCGGTTGGAAGAGCCAGGTACATAGGACCGTTTTCCAAATTTGATGTCCATGCGATTTTCAATAACGTTGGCAATAGAGTCGGTACCCCCACCACGCGAATGCAGAAGAATGGGCTCGCCATTCATATCATCAAGCGATGAATAGGCAGTTGTTGTGACGGGGAAAAATTTCAACTTTGAAAGTTGAAAAATAATCCGAAGTGGGGCGCGTGATCGCTGCATGGCAGAATAAGGCGTACCAAAACCGATGTCCATTTGACCGCTGAGCACCGCTTGAATAGCCAGTTCTTCATCTGAGAATGCGGTCCATTCATAGTCAAGCCCATTAGCCTTGGCGCGATCAAGGGCCACAAAAAACGCTGCCAATTCGTCCGACGGTGTCTCGGCCAGTGCAATGTGGATTTTCTCGGCCTGCGCCGCGCCAACGGTCAGTCCGATAGCCAATGGAATCGCAATTGCGGTCCCCAACGCTTTTTTCAAAAAGAGTTTCATGTTTCTCCTCCCAGAGTTTTACAGTTACAGGTCATCGTCTAAATTTGACTTTTTGCTCTCTTTCAGGCTTCAAAGTTTTACTGTTCAGGCATCTCCAAACAATCTGTTTGACACTGACACCAAATGCGTTCGCATTGCCGCATGAGCGGCTGTTGGATCCCGCGCCTCGATTGCTGATAAAATTTTATCATGCTCGGCAAAACTGGTATGATCATAAGCAGGGCGTGCAGACGAACGAACCACCGTCTTCCAGGCCACACCGCGCCGCACGGCATTCAGGTGATCAAATAGCGATAAAAGCAACGGATTATCGGCTGCAAGCCCAATTGCGCGGTGGAACTGATCATCAAACAACTCGTAATCATCCCAGTTGTCAGCGTCTTGGGTGCTTTGGCCTATCATACTGAGATGTGAAACCGCGCTTTCTGAGGCATTGATTGCGGCTTCGCGCGCGATCGCTGGCTCCACCGAAAGGCGGGCGCGCATCAGCGTGATCGGCGTGACCTGAAGGATCAATTCGGCAAGCGATCCGCTGCCATTTTGCGGTTCAGTCGAGGCAATGAAGGTGCCTTTACCCACGTGCCGCCAGATGCATCCCTCGCGCTCCAGCACATCAAAAGCTTTGCGCAGAGCGGACCGGCTGATCGCCAACCGGCCAATCAAATCGCGTTCTGACGGCAGACGGTCGCCCGGCCGGTATTCTCCAGCCTTTATAAAGTCACGCAAGCCCGTAACCGTGTCAACGTGCGCTTGCATTTCGGGCATTTTGATCGTCGCGACTGTCATGTATTGGTCAACCAATTTTAATAATTTAATTGTAACCTGAGTTATTTTAGGTAACTTTGCAAATAAAAAGTGAAAAAAATCCCAATTGGTTAAAATTGGTTTCGATTGATCTTTCATTTGGCGTGGTTTAGATTTTGCTCAACACCATTGCGAATCTGGAGATATCTATGCCCAATTATGTAATCAGCACGCCACAAATCATTGGACTACCCATTGATGGGGTTGATGGTTTGTTTCCAGTGCGCAGAGTATACTGCATTGGCCGGAATTATGCCGCTCATGCAATAGAGATGGGCCATGATCCAGACCGCGAACCGCCCTTCTTCTTTCAAAAAAACCCCAATAACCTTGACCCATCGGGGACCTTTCCTTATCCGCCGCATAGTGCTGACGTGCATCATGAAGCAGAGATGTATGTGGCTCTAAAATCCGGTGGAACAAACATCGCGGTCGAGGACGCACTAGATTGCGTCTACGGCTATGGGTTGTCTCTCGATATGACCCGCCGCGACTTACAGGGTCAAATGAAAAAGATGGGACGCCCATGGGAAATAGGTAAAGCCTTTGAACGCTCTGCACCCTGCGGCCCGGTCCATCCGGCGTCGACGATTGGCCACCCCACTGCTGGACATCTCGCATTGACCGTCAATGGTGAAACCCGGCAAGAAGGCGACCTCAACCAGATGATTTGGAAAGTGCCTGAGATGATTTCTTATCTAAGTGAGTATTTTGAGCTCGCGCCAGGAGATGTTATACAATCTGGCACGCCAGCCGGTGTAGGCCCAATAAAAAAAGGCGATGTAATGGTGGTAACCATCGACGGGCTTGGCAGTTTATCTGTAACTGTCGCCTGATTAGCCGCCTTGAGCCTGATTTCGAGTTGATAGCTCAAAGCAATTCGCACGTTTAGCTGTTAATGGAGACAGCCAACTCTCACCCATTATCTGGGGCTTGGGCCTGTCCTGCGTCTTACTAAAACCCAGCCCAAGGGGATCAACTCGCCACAAGTCTTCTAATGAAAAATCCCCGTTAAACTTGCCCGTTTGCATTTGATCACGTCACGGACAAAATCGGAGAAATCTAGCGCACTAGTTAGGCTAAGAAAATCTGCCTGAACTCCGCCGACGCCGGCCTGATTTGCTACGAAAAACTGGCGATTGAATTGGGTTTGCCAGTGTTCGTTACAATGCCGCATATCCAGAGGCTGATTGTTGAATTAGGAGGGCCGATGGAAAGGCACTAGTAGAATGCGACAGTGTTTTTCACTGGTGGCCATTTAATCACGGAGGGGAAACAACAATTTTACAATTTACTATGCAGTGGATTTTACATCATATTTACATCCTATTTTTATAAGTAATATTTTATATTAACATTTCGACACCTCTTCGTCAGTTTAAGAGCTGAAGTAGACAAACCGGACACCTTGATGGATTCTCTCAGCCAGCTCATAGCTGCAGAGGCGTTCAGGGTACATACTGCTAGAAAGCTCGCTTAACCAAGCATGACTGGTTTTTCGGGAATGTGGTAGTACGGAGTCCGATAAGATGGTTTTATCAATAGGTACCAATAATAGCGCTGCATTTGCTGCTGATTCCGCGTATTTGAGTAATAGGAATATGGAAGCCTCTATGGAGAGGTTATCTACTGGAAAACGTATCAATTCAGCCTCTGATGATGCAGCTGGTGTCGCAATAGCGTCACGTCTTTCATCCGTGATACGAGGAACCGACCAATCGATCCGCAACTCAATGGACGCTCGATCCTTGATCGACACTGCAGAAGGTGCCCACAAAGAGATCGAAAATATTCTGCAGCGGATGCGTGAAGTCGCCGTACAAGCAGTCAACGACACTAACAACGCTTTAGATAGAAGCAATTTACAAGCCGAAATGGACGCTTTATTTACTGAAATCGATCGTATCGCAGGAACCACCACTTGGGCTGGTTCAAAATTGATAAATGATAGCAATGGCAAAGACTTTTCGTTCCAAGTTAGCGCAGCCGCTGGGGGCCAAAACAAGATAAATGTTTCTATTGGTTCGATGAATACGGCTGGATTGCTCCTCGGTTCAGGTCCAGAAGGCGTCACCGGGGTGCCACCAGTAACAGCTGTGACTCCTAAGGATGCGTATACCCTAACTAAAAATAATTTTTCCTTCACCGGCGCAGCAAGCATCGTAACTTCTGGTGTTGATATAATAGGAACGCAAACTACGGATTATACAATCACTCTGTCTCATGCTGATGAGACCATTTTAGGGACGCTTGACGTAACCGGTTCCGACACAAACACACAAAAGGCCGCCGCTATTCAAAGCGCATTTTCGGCTTTTAAAGTGGGAGCTTTGGTCCATGGGTTAGGGGTTCAGCTCTCGTACGGTACAGTGGACGAAGTGTTTGAAGTGGTAGGCGTTGAAGAAGTAATCGAAGTTCAAGCAAACATAAATTATATTTCGGTCGAGGCGACAACAGGCCAGGATAATGCTGCTGAAAATGCTCTAGCGGGCATCCGACTGATTGATGCCGCCCTCGAGCGGGTTAACGTCCAGCGTTCCGAATTGGGCGCGATATCCAACGGTTTGAACCACACGATGAACAACCTGACCAATATGTCCGCTAGCTTTACAGCTGCAAAAGGCGGAATAGAAGATGCAGATTTTGCCCTGGAGACTATGGAATTGGCAAAGAACCAAATCTTACAGCGGGCATCCACCGCAATGCTGGCACAGGCCAATGCCTCTAAGCAGAACGTGCTGGGGCTCTTGAGAACTTAAACGAGAGATTGCCGGACTATGTACATAAGCAGGTCCACTAATTGTGGGCCTGTTTAGCGTTCTAATACCAACCGCCCTAATAGTTGACCTTGATCCAATCTCTTTTGGTGATCGAAGTTATTCGTTCTGGATCGTTGGCGAAGAAGTTCCACGCTTGGGCACATTTTTTGAGGATTCCCTCGTAGGTG
>Ga0206130_10008001_pt1 | contig 11506 bp, 12 predicted proteins | sample Helgoland_Spring_9_FD_148637 | JGI IMG/M metagenome (GOLD analysis project Ga0206130, IMG submission 148637) | Pelagic subsurface seawater microbial communities from Kabeltonne, Helgoland, North Sea - Helgoland_Spring_Bloom_20160512_1 | ecosystem: Environmental > Aquatic > Marine > Epipelagic ...
AATCCAAGAGCATCAGCAAGTAGAAGAAACCGTCGCGGCCAACACCCTAGGAACCATAGTGCATGACGCCCTCGAGGAGTTATACACCCCCTTTGTGTCTAAGGTATTATCGGTAGCTGCTTTAGAGAGCATTTATCCTAAAATTTCGGCAGAGATTACGGCACAGTTTATAAAAAGCTTTAAGGGTGGAGATTTCTCTACTGGTAAAAACCTACTCATTTTTGAAGTTGCAAAAAAGTATGTTTCCAATTTTATTGATTTTGAAATCAAGGAGGTGAAGGCGGGCAATGAAATTATAATTAAAGCACTAGAGGCAGACTTAGGCATCAGCGTTGAGGTGCCGGGGATTGATTTTCCGGTTCGTGTTGCCGGGAAGGTAGACCGCATAGACCACTACAACGGCCAGATGCGTATTATTGATTACAAAACAGGAAAAGTAGAGCAAAAGGATCTGGTAGTTTCGCACTGGGAAAAAATAAGGCAAGAATACTCCTTTAGTAAAGCGTTCCAGGTACTAACCTACGCGCTTATATACAATGACACAGCGCCAATTACCCAGGCATTTGGAGGTATTATTTCTTTTAAAAACTTGGGCAGTGGCTTTTTAAAATTTACAGAAAAAACAGACAAAAAAGACACTACCATTACTCAAGAAACACTGGTTTTATTTAAGGAGCAACTCGTTGCTCTAATTCAAGAAATATGTGATATAAGCATAGATTTTCAAGAAAAAGAGGTGTAGATGCAGCGTATCAAAAATCAAATATTGGCCCCGTTACAAGAAGCACAAAAACCTATTGTGTATGACGCCTATTTTAAAAATGACGGCAAGGCTAAAGCAGTAGTAATTTTTTGTCACGGCTATAAAGGTTTTAAAGATTGGGGTCCTTGGCATTTGGTTGCAGCCGCATTTGCAAAGGCAGGGTTCTTTTTTCTGAAATTTAATTTCTCTCATAATGGCGGCACTGTACACCAACCTATAGATTTTCCAGATGTAGAGGCTTTTGCGCAAAACAACTATACCATAGAGCTTGATGATGTTGATAGGGTCTTAGATTTTATTTGCGCAGATTCTAACTATAGTAACCAGATAGATATCTCAAAAATAAGCTTAATTGGCCACAGTAGAGGCGGGGGTATTGTACTTATTAAAGCCCAAGAAGATCCAAGGGTAAATAAGGTTGTTACCTGGGCAGGGGTGAGTGATTATAGGGCGCGTTTCCAAGAAAATACGCCAGGATTTTTAGCATTTAAAAAACAAGGGGTTTATTATGTGCAAAACGCCAGAACAAAGCAGCAGATGCCTCACTACTGGCAGTTTTACACCAATTTCATAGAAAACCAAAAGCGCCTCACTCTACAAAGAGCTGCGCAAGAGTTACAAAAACCACTGTTAGTGGTTCATGGAGAGAAGGACACTACGGTGGGTATGCAAGAGGCCCAAAATTTGCACAACTGGAGCAATACCAGCGAGCTTTTTATAGCCCCAGAAGCAAACCATGTTTTTAACGCCAAACATCCCTACCCCCAGGCTAGTATGCCAAAGGCGCTTACTGATGTTGTAGCAAAAACAGTTTTGTTTTTAAGCCAGAAGGGTTAATTTGTGACGTCGGGTTTTCTGTATCAAGGTTGTATCATCCGCCTTTATTCTTTTGTTTATATTTGTTTAAAACAAGAACTAAACAATTTACATTATGAAAAATTTTTTAATCGTATTATTTATATCATTAGTATTTCAAGGATGCGGAGTAAAGATGGGTGTTGTTATGCCAATGGGTGATGGAATTTACACTTTAACTGGCAACGGCAGAAGTGGTTTCGTTGCACTGGGTAAAATAAGAAGAAAAGTCTTAAAAGAAGCAGATATGTATGCAAAGGAAAGTAATACAACATTAGAAGTTATTTCTGTAAATGAGGTTAAAACTAGTTTTGGTGTATGGCCTCAAATTGATTTAACTTTTCGTATAGTTAATGAAAGTATTAAGGTCTCTGACCCTAAAAATGTTAACACAAAAACAATAATAAAGTCTGCTAGTACAAATGGCAGTACAACTTCCAAACAAATCACTACAAAAAAGGATAAAACGCAAAAAGAAAATGACAAGTACGAAAGACTACTAAAATTAGGGGAATTAAAGAGACAAGGTATTCTCTCTGATGAAGAATTTCAAAAAGAAAAAGAAAAAATACTAAATGAAAATCAAAAATAAGATTTTAATTTCCGCTTAATCATACTTTTAATAACTCCCTATAACCCTTCCTATTTAGTAGGTTTTTCTTTCTGAAATTCCTCTTTAGAGCAGATATGTTTCACAACTGGCTAGCCCCCACAGACCATAAAAAAAGCAACACCGACAAGATGTTGCTTTTAAGTGGAGAATATCGGATTCGAACCGATGACCCTTTGACTGCCAGCCAAATGCTCTAGCCAACTGAGCTAATCCCCCTTATTTATGTTAATTACTCGTGCTCTTTTAATATTAGCAGCGGCTTTGTTGTAAAAAACTGCTCTTTTAAAATAACCTCGCTTTGGCGCAGTAACTTTTTAAAGAAGCCGCCTGTGTCTTTTCTTCTCAACACACATAACATTTCTGGGTTTAAGCCGTTAAAATGCTCTACAATACCTTGAAAAACTGTTGCGTTTTCTGAGGTGATATCTCTGCTCATCAAGGCCTTTAATTCTGGCTTTATCTTACGATCATTACCAGAAGTATCTGGAGTAACTACCTGCAATAAATCCAGCTTGGCATGAAACATATCTATAAGCGCCTTTAATGTTTGTGATGCCTTTGTGGTTTCTATCTTAGAGTTTTTAAATGCAAATAGTATGGTATCTATTTTCCTGAAAAGATAGTTTGGCGGCACAATTAAAAGCGGAATATCTGTTTGGCGTATTATTTTTGTGGTAACTTTTCCTAGATACACCTCATCTTTAATCTCTACACTTTGAGGAGACAGCACAATTAAATCTATTTTAAGACTCATTGAGAGCTGTGAAACCCCTTCAAAAATATCTCCGCTGATGGTCTTAGAGACTACTTGAACATCTTTGGTGCTTACATTTTCTAACACCTCTTTTAGAATAAGCTCTGTGGCGAGTGTTTTGATACAAGTAACATAAATGCGGGCATTGGTCATGGCAGCAAAACTAGTTGCATACCTTAGATTGTTAATGCCATTTTCGATAGATCCAATAGGAACAAGAATGTTTTTCATAAAGAAATTTTAAGAGCACAAAAGTACAACTATTCTATTTGTTAATTTAGCTTATTTGGCTTAATAACTATAGTTGGTTAGAGAGCACCAACAAGGGTTTTGAAGTATGAAACTCTTTTTTTAGCACTACAGTTTTACCCCATAATTTTTTAAAGAAGCCTCGTTTTCTTCTAATAACACATACCATATCTGGATCATGACTTTGGAAATGCTCTAATACTCCTTGAAATGTAGATGCATTTTCACTTTTGATATATGAAGTTTGTAGCTTTTTAAGTTTCTTGCTCACACGCTGCATCTCTGGAGTACATTCTGGGGTTGTAACGTGTAATAATTTTATTTCAGATCCGAAATGGATTAAGAAACTCTTGAGGGGCTCCAAGGTACTTTTATATTTAAAATTTCCGTCCTTAAAGGCCATTAAGATACTCTCAGGACCTTTAAACACATCACCCTCTGGTACAATAAGAGCTGGAATGTTTGTGTTTTTAATTAAGTTACCCGTGGTTTTTCCTAGATATACTTCTTCTCTGATACTATTAGATCTGGGTGAAAGCACCATAAGGTCTACCGGGACATATTTATTAAAACGTACGAGTGTTTCCAACACACTTCCTTTTATAGGGTGTGCAATTACGGTAATTCCTTTTTTATCTACTTTAGCCAACACCTCCTGCAACCTGTTTTCGCAATCTTCCTTGATAATAGCATTTACCTTAGCAAGTCCCCCAACTTTTGAGAGTTCTCTAAAGGCAGAAAAAACATACACATAGGCATCTACATGGTAGGCAAGATCTATAGCATACTGTAAATTTCCTACAGCATTATCATTGGATCCAATAGGAACTAATATATTTTTCATAGAATTGGTATATTTAAAAAATGGGAACAAAATTACATTTTAATTATGATTAGAAAGGCTAAAGAATCAGAAATCATTCAACTGGTTGCTGTCACTAAGTTGTGTGCCGCCCATTTAATTTCAAAAAACATTTACCAATGGAACCAACACTATCCTAACATAAAGGCCTTTGAGCAGGATTATAATAGAGGAGAATTATACGTTTTATATGTCCAAGACACCTTGGTGGGCTGTATAACAATATCTAGTAAAAAAGACCCAGAGTACGATGCTATTTCTTGGGGAACCCAAGACACAAAACAATATTATATCCATAGGCTAGCCATTTCGCCAGCATTTCAAAAACAAGGGCATGCAAGAAAACTAATGGATTTTGCTGAATCATTTGCAAAAGAAAACCAGGCACTCTCAGTAAGACTAGATACCTTTAGTCAAAACAAACGCAACCAGCAATTCTATGAAAATAGAGGATATCAACGCCTTGGTAATATATATTTTCTAAATCAAAGTCAGCATCCTTTTTATTGCTATGAACTTGTTTTATAGTGTACTTTTACTCTTGTAATGATTGATATTTCTTTTAAGCGTATCCAACAGTTAGCCATACCCGCTATAATTGCAGGTATAGCAGAACCAATTTTATCAAGTACAGACGCGGCAGTGGTTGGTAACATCCCTGATTTTGGAACAGAATCTTTAGCGGCCGTTGGGATTGTTGGTGTATTTTTATCTGCCCTTATTTGGATTTTAGCTCAAACAAGAAGTGCCATAAGCGCTATTGTATCCCAAAATGTTGGCGCAGGAACTCTAGCAGATTTAAGAAGCTTTCCGGCCCAGGCTATCTTTTTTAATATTTTATTGAGCCTTGTAGTGTTGGGTTCTACCTATTTTTTTGTCGAGGAAATTTTCACACTCCTCAATGCAAAGGGCATGATTTTAGACCTAAGTATAGCCTATTACAACATCAGGGTTTGGGGCTTTCCCTTAACCCTGTTCACCTTTGCTGTTTTTGGACTCTTTAGGGGGTTACAAAACACTTTTTGGCCCATGATAATTGCCGCCATTGGTGCTGGTGTAAATATTGGACTTGATTTTATATTTGTATATGGCTTTGATAATTTTATTGCTCCTATGGGTGTTGTTGGCGCGGCTTGGGCAAGTTTAGTGGCTCAGGGTATCATGGCGCTATTATCTTTATACCTGGTATTAAAAAAAACTCAGGTGTCTTTACGTTTAGTGTTTCCGTTACATCCTCAAATTAAGCGCCTTGTTATCATGTGCGCTAATTTATTTTTGCGCTCTATTGCTTTAAATGTTGCCCTTATACTTTCCACAAGAGAGGCTGCAGGACTTGGTAAAGAGTATGTTGCGGTACATACCATTGCTATGAATATTTGGCTGTTTACAGCCTTTTTTCTAGACGGCTACGGCGCTGCCGGAAATATTCTTGGAGGCAGGCTCCTGGGAGCAAAAAACTACCTCTCTCTCTGGAAATTAACCAAAAGAGTAACCTTGTATAATACCCTTGTTGCAATGGTTTTAATCTTTGCTGGGTTGCTGTGTTACAACTATGTAGGGCTTATTTTCAACAAAGATCCTTTGGTGCTTGGGATATTTACAGGCATGTTTTTTATGGTTTTAATTAGTTTGCCTTTTAATGCTGTAGCATTTACACTTGATGCTATTTTTAAAGGCCTGGGTGAAATGGCCTATCTAAGAAATGTATTGTTAGGGTCTACTTTTTTAGGGTTCCTCCCTATACTGTTACTCTCAAACTATATGGAGTGGGGGCTTATAGGTATTTGGGGAGCAATAATTGTATGGGTAGGATGGAGAGCATTGGCTTTAATTATCAAGTACCGCAAGAAGTATTTACCCTTGGCACTTGAAACACAAAAAGAGCTTATTTAACACAAAATTAAGTCACATTAGGGAACATACTTGATTACTTTTGTAAAAAAATTGAATTATATGAGCGATTTTCATGCCTTAAAAATATCACAAATAAAACAAGAAACACCTACCTCTGTAGCTGTTACTTTTGAAGTTCCTCAAGCGCTTAAAACTTCCTTTAGTTTCTCGGCAGGGCAATATATTACTTTAAATCATACTATAAATGACCAACAAGTAAGACGAGCTTATTCTATTTGTAGTTCACCCTCAAGTGGCGAGCTTACCGTTGGTATTAAAAAAGTAGCTAATGGTACTTTTTCTGTCTATGCGAACGACCAATTGACCGTGGGTGATGTTTTGCAGGTTATGCCCCCACAAGGAACATTTACTCTAGAATCTAACTTGCAACAGGGACAACATATTGCTGCTTTTGCGGCAGGGAGTGGGATTACCCCGGTGCTCTCTATAGCCCAAGCAGTATTAGAGCAGGAGTCTAACAGCAGTTTTTTATTGGTGTACGGAAATCAAACAAAGCAGCAAGCAATGTTTTATGAGACTATTGAGCAATTAAAAACTCAATTTCCAGACCGATTTTTTGTAGAATATATTTATAGCCGCTCTCAAGAGATTAATGCCGCTCGAGGTCGTATTGATAAAAACGTTGTGAGCTATTACCTAACCAACAAGTACAAACAAACTTCTTTTAAAGACTTTTATTTATGTGGCCCCCAGGCCATGATTGATGAGGTTTCAAACACTCTTGTTGCCTCTGGAGTTTCAAAAAGCCACATTCATTTCGAACTTTTCATCACCTCACAAGCAGCAGTTCCAGAGACAATAAAAGAGGGTACAACGTCAATTTCTATTATCGTTGATCAGGTCACAGAGCAATTTACCATGGCTCAAAATAAAACCATTCTAGAGGCAGCGTTAGAAAAACAATTGGATGCTCCCTACTCATGTCAAGGTGGTATTTGTAGCTCTTGTATTGGTAGAGTTACCCAAGGAAAAGCCCAGATGCGCCAAAATCAAATCTTAACAGATAGTGAGGTTGCTGAAGGACTTGTACTTACCTGTCAAGCACACCCTATTACTCCAACAGTGGTTGTTGACTATGATGATATCTAGAAAATTATTATTGTAATAAAGACAGTACCTTTTCAATAATAGCGCTAGGAGAAATCGTTTCTATGGCCTTCTCATATCCATCAGGATAGCTATTGCCATACACTGAACTTGGCACTAAAGGGTATTTTATTCTATCAGCGAGGAGTTGATTTTTTGCCTCTTGGTTAAAAGGAGCAAAACCCAAAGCTGGATGTGTAACTCCCCAAATGGTAAGCACAGGGATATCATACAAAGCAGCAAGATGTCCATTACCACTATCCATGGCTAGCATTAGATCAAGGTTTGATATAAGCTCCAGCTCTTGAGTAAAGGTAAGTTTCCCTGCAATGTTTGTGACTCCTTGTAAATTCTCAGCAAGCTTGTCTAGTCGTGCTATTTCTGTAGGGCCTCCACCAAATAAAAAAATAGTATACTCTCCAGAGTTGCTTAACTGGGTGATCACTTGTTTTATTAGATCAGTCGGGTATGCTTTTGCTTTGTGGGCCGCAAAAGGAGCAATACCAATATACTTTTTGGAGCTAAGTCCTATAAGTTTTTGTGTCTTTACAGACAGCACTTTTCTTGCAGGATATTGGTGTTTTGTTAGATCAATAGTAAAACCTAGTGCAGCAAAAACATCGGCATACCTCTGATGGGTTTTTTTAAGAGCCTTTAGTTTGCCCCCTTTGGCTCGTGTAAGTTTCTTTTTATCACCTCTTGCTTTATCTATACTTGCTGTTTTTAGGCCTCTAAGCCATAAAAAAGACCTAATTATTTTAGATCTCAAAACATTATGGGTGTCTGCAACGCAAGTAATATCTAACTCTTTAGCCTCTTTAGTTAGTTGAAATAAACCTAAAAATCCTTTGTGCACACCCTTTAAATCTGCAGGCAATACCCTTACGTTTTTTAGGTCTTTAAACAATGGAGCTAAAAATCCTTTGGTCACTACTGTAATGTGGAGTGTTGGGTATGTTGCTGTTAGCACCCGTAAAACAGGAACCAACATTGCCACATCTCCCAGGGCCGAAAGGCGAATTACCAAAATGTGTGCAGCGGTTTTCAATATAATTTACTTAGGTAAAAAAAGATTTATTTTTGCCCTCTCAATACTGGATTTAGCTCATCATCGTTATACATTTTCATTTGCTTGTATACCTTCATGTACTTATCTCCTGTTTTGATATCATGCAGTAATTGATCTATAGCAGTACTCAAATCAACGCGTTGTTCTAGCAATATGTCAAGCTTTGTTTGACATGTATCGCGATGGCTTTTTGAAGCATCGCCCCTGGTAGCCTCCTGATGCATATGAAATACTTTTAAGGCCAAAATAGAGAGTCTGTCTACTCCCCATGCTGGGCTTTCTGTGTTGATTGTTGCATTTTGGTTTGCTGCAACATCTTTATTTTTATCTAAAAAATAACTGTCTATGTACTCTACCATATCTGTACGATCTTGATTACTAGCATCAATTTTACGTTTTAAAGTGAGTGCTGCTACAGGATCAATTTGAGGATCACGAATGATATCTTCATAGTGCCATTGAACGGTGTCAATCCAACATTTACGGTACAATAAGTGCTCTAATAAATGAGTTTCTTTTGAGTAACTATTTGTAAAGGGTTGGTCTACGGTATTTATAATGTGATAGGTGTCTATTACTTGCTTGAAAACAGAGTTTGCAATTTCGCTAAAATTCATGGGAACTATGGTATAAAGTGTTAATATATAGACTACAAAGGTATCATAAATTTTTTATTGCATATAGGCAAACACAAAGGGTTTTAACAGCGCATTAAAGAGTATACAAACCCTATTCTAGCCATGGCAAAACCAACACTAGTAACAAAATTGACCACAAAAATAGTTCATTAAACACCCGGCGATTTTTTGATGTTCCAGACTCGATATAATTTGAGGTAATAGCTGCTAAGGGGGCAAAAAGGAAGAATAGCTCACTACCGTTTTTTTGCGTTTTGATTAAAATAATACCAAAACTAATAAGGGCAATGAGTAATATGGTAACGGCAGAGGGCCTTTCTTTTTTTGATAAAGCGGCTAGTTTTGAGAGTCTGGCCATACCCATCCAAAGCAGCACTCCTAACAAAAAAGTAGTTGTAATAATAAGCTCTTTATTTGCATAGGCACTTAGGTCAAAATCTATTTGAGGGAACCATTGATATAGCCAAGTGTAAGAATCTGTAACCAAAAGTTGATATGCCACAGCAATACTTGAGATGCCTACAAACCCTAGAATTGGAATAAAAATATAGGGTAGCTTAAATAAAATAGCCCATCCATAACAAAAAGAGGCTAAAGTGATGTACATAGTGGCATCAAATATTTTTTTTACGGTATTTTTTTCTGTGGTTAAACTTAAAATCCTCCTTGTGGCCAGAAGCACGAAAATATTTGCTAAAATAAGTTGTGGAGATTTATACACCTGAGGGACTAGTAACACAAAAAACACAAACAATAAAATAGCAAAGGTGTTATTTTTTGTAACATTATTTTTTCTGATGATAAAATCCAACAATAAAACTGCAAATACCATTAAAAAAATTAGGATTCCCTCAGTGCCCAAAGAATCCAGCCCAAGTGATAGCTCTTGGCTAGTTAAAAATCTAAGAAAATACCCAATTATTATGGCAATACTAAGAAGTATGTAATTTATGGGTTTAGATTTACCGAAAAAGCTTGTGAGCATATGGGGTATTTTATACTTTTGTAAAATAAAATTAAAGATATGGCTTTAAGAGATATTTTCTACGCAATTCAAGAGTTTACAGAAGAAGTTTTATTTGCTCCTTTTAACGCACTAAGAGCCTTAGAGCTTGAAAACTGGACTGCAGCAAATGTGATGAACTGGTTGTTTATGCTTATTGGATCTGTAGCATTTGTATATTGGATGATTCAGTTAAAGAAATTTAATGACAACAATGAAGAAGACACCTCTTCTACATCACATTCTTATCTTGGGGGAGATAATTAATACCCTAAGTACTTTAGTATAAATCAAAACCAATATCGGTTCTGAAATTCATCCTACTGAAAGATAGTTTTTCTATATTTTGATAGGATTTTTTTATTGCTTTTTTGTAATCTACATCCATAGATGTAACAGCAATAACACGACCTCCACTTGTGACAACCGCACCGTCTTTCATAGCCGTTCCTGCATGAAATACGATAGAATCTAAGACAGTCTCAAGACCAGAAATCACAGCTCCTTTTTCATAAGCCTCAGGATAGCCGCCAGAGACCAACATAATAGTTGCAGCAGCTCTAGGGTCTAACTCAAAATCTAAGGCAGGTAGGCTTTGCTTGAAGGTGGCTTCAAATACATCTACCAAATCTGTTTTAATTCTAGGCAAAACCACTTCAGTTTCTGGATCCCCCATACGCACATTGTATTCAATTACAAAAGGATCATCACCCACTTTAATTAAACCTATAAACACAAAACCTTTGTAGTCTATATTCTCTTTTTGCAAGCCCTCTACGGTAGGGATTACAATACGGTGTTCAATTTTTTGCATCAAGGTGTCATTGGCAAAAGGTACTGGAGAAATAGCCCCCATACCTCCTGTGTTTAGTCCTGTGTCTGCTTCCCCGATGCGTTTGTAATCTTTTGCTGTAGGTAATATTTTATAGTTTTTGCCATCTGTTAGCACAAAAACACTAAGTTCTATCCCGTCCAAGAATTCTTCAATGACAACCGTGTTACTGGCAGCACCAAATTTTCCGCCCAACATATCTGCCAATGCCTGTTTTGCCTCATTTAAATCTTGAATGATTAACACCCCTTTTCCTGCTGCAAGCCCATCTGCCTTTAATACATAGGGCGCCTTTAGGGTTTCTAAAAACTTTTTCCCCTCAGCTAATGTTTGTGGAGTAAAACTTGCATATCCTGCCGTTGGAATATTATGAGCCATCATAAATTCTTTGGCGCGCTGTTTACTTCCCTCCAGCAAAGCTCCTTTTTGAGAGGGACCAATAATTTGTACTTTCTGTAAACCAGGTGTAGCCGCAAAATAATCTACAATGCCCTTAACAAGAGGATCTTCTGGACCTACAACTACCATATCAATAGCATTTGTTAATACACATTGCTCTATGGCTGCAAAATCTGTAACAGATAGGCTGATATTTTTTGCAATAGCAGCAGTACCCGCATTTCCAGGTGCTACAAAAAGATTTTTACAACGCTTACTTTTTGCCAATTGATAGGCAAAAGTATGTTCTCTACCTCCAGATCCTAAGACTAATATATTCATGAAATATAGATTTTATGCATCACAAAAATAGGCTCTTTTTTGAGGCTAAGAAAATTATTTTTAGCTTGAAATTGTTTTTTTGGTTTAATATATAAAAATACCGCACAACTTATTTTATCCCTTGAAGCAATACGGGTTAATTATAGAT